>JAEEGL016814252.1_pt1 | contig 11861 bp, 11 predicted proteins | sample 9134231 | NCBI WGS metagenome assembly JAEEGL01 (sample SAMN16246548, study PRJNA631951) | gut metagenome | biome: gut microbiome; feature: rumen; material: fiber-attached | host: Bos | place: Iran: Karaj | collected 2018-10 | reverse complement strand
TCCCCTGGCGCCGAAGCATAATGTCAGGGATGCCCTTACTTGGCTCGAGATGTTCTACCTGACCATGCTTCAGGAATATAAGGCCGGAGATATCGTCTTTATGGGCGATTCGGCAGGGGCTAATCTTGTATTGAGCCTGACTGCCGGATTATCTGCGAGACCCGGTGGTCTTATAGTCATATCACCTGCCTGCGGTCTGGAAAACGGGGCTAAGCGTGATATCCGCAAGGAGATGGAGTCTCAAGATCCTATCCTCAGTGTCGCGATGAATGACACTATCGCGGAGAACTGGTGCCGGGATGTTCCTCTTGATTCACCGGATATAAGCCCCGAGTATATCGATTACGGGGATTTTCCGCCGATACTGATGTTCTATGGCTCCCACGAGCTGTTCTACCCTCTCGTAGATGACTATGTAACAATGTTAAGGGAGCAGAAAGTCCGGATCAGGACCATCGTAAAGCCTATGTGTCACGATTGGGCTCTTTGCAGCTTCTTCCCGGAAGGGAGAGAGGCGATAGATCTTATGAGTGAATGGATAGGAGAGCTCTCAACTCCGGATACGTGACTTTTCTTCGAGGTTTCATTTGGAGCAATTTGCGACGAATGGAGTAAGTGTATGCTAACCCGTGTGGTACACTGTTCACATGGAAGGCAAAGAAATGAACGGTTTTGAAAGCTTAATGAGAACAGTGACTTCCGGTGCTGCCTTTGGCGGGATCGGTTTTGATCGGGTCAGTGAATGTATTACCAAAGTGGATCTCGCATCTGTCGGGATGACGTCGAATGTCGTAATGCCCTATAGCGGTATGGGCATATTCTATTTCGGTGTACCGCAGAGCTCTGAGATGTCTGTTGATAAGCTCCCTAAGAGCATGGATGCCGTAAAGAAGCTGAAGTTCTTTAAGCTCAATTACTGTGTCAGCGGCCGAGTGGAGGTCTATCTCAAAGGAAAGGGCAAATACGCATACCTTGAAGAAGGAATGGTCGCGTTTGATAAGAACGATACCGGTACCGTCCTGTCTTTTACTAAGGATGATTACGTAGGATTCGGCCTCTACTTTAATTTCGACATGATGTCGGAGGACGAAAGGCAGACGCTGAAGTCGTTCGGAATAACCAAAGAGAAGGCTACGGCACTTATTGAAAGAGACGAGACGTGCTTTCTCGGGAATGCTTCCTCTGAGTTCAGGAATATAGTGGAAAGCCTTATGGCGAGGGTGGATGACAGGACGTTGGATCTTGAGTATGCAAGGCTTCAGGTGACAAGACTTGTCTTCCTGCTCTTAAATGACGATGTTATCCCGCTGGGAAAGAGTGAATATACTACCGCCGGCCAGAGAAGGCTCGCTGAGGAAGCGGAAAAGCTCATCCTGGAGAATACCGCTGCTCATCTTACCGCTGAAGATATAGCAGAGCGTCTGGGATGCACCGCACCTACCCTGAAGAAATACTTCCGCAAGGTATACGGAGTACCTATGTATACATATCTTCAGGACATAAGGATGAAGAAAGCAGCGGAAGATATAAGGGATACGGACAGGAGCATAGCGGATATATCTTATGAGGCGGGATATCAGAACCAGAGTAAGTTCTGCTCATTGTTCAAGAAGACATACGGCGTAACGCCTACGGAATACAGAAGACTTAATCCGTAAACGTGGAGATAAATAGATAACAATAGCCCTGAAGACCTCAGGGTAAGGGTTAATATGCGAATCTGGAGGTAAAGAGATGTTCGTAGAAGTAAGAGATGCAGTAAAGGAATATGGCGAGGGCGAGAGCCTTATAAGAGCCATGGACGGAGTAGACTTCGGCACAGAGAAAGGTGAGATCACAGTCATCCTGGGTCCTTCGGGATCAGGTAAATCCACGTTGCTCAACATGATCGGAGGTATCGACAGGCTCGATTCCGGAACTATACGTATAGGCGATACGGTGATCACGGGTCTTAAGAAGAACGGTCTTACGGATTACAGGAGAAAGTATGTTGGATTCGTATTCCAGTCCTATAACCTGATACCCGACCTTACCGTAAGAGAGAATGTCGAGGTGGTGGCGGATATCGCAAAGGATCCCCTTGATATAGATAAGCTCCTGGATACGCTGGAGCTTACCAAGCATAAGCATAAGTTCCCCAGGGAGCTGTCGGGAGGTCAGCAGCAGAGGTGTGCTATCGCCAGGGCGCTCGTCAAGAATCCCGATATCCTGCTGTGCGATGAGCTGACCGGAGCGCTTGATTCCAAGTCTTCGAGATATGTCCTGAAGATGCTGGAGAAGGTAAATTCCGACTATGGTACGACGATACTTATCATCACACACAATGAGGGAATAGCCGGAATGGCCGACAGGATCGTAAGGATACATGACGGAAAGATAGTTGAGAATACCGTTAATTCCGATAAGCGATCCGTCGACGAGCTTGAGATATGAGGTGAGGCAAGATGACATTAAATAAACGCTATAAGAGAAATGTCAGGGGTAATCTGTCCTTTTATCTGAGCATAGTGCTCCTTACGGCACTGGTGACATGCCTTCACGTGTCTTTCGAATCCTCCTACGGAGTACAGCAGGAGAGCTTTGATGAGCTCCTTAGCGAAGCGAACCTCGAAGACGCTGAATTTGTGACCATGATGCCTCTTGAGGATATCGACGAGATAGAGAAGGATCACGACGTCACATTGGAGCGTCAGGACTATATCGATCTTGATGTGGACGGAAGCGATGCGGAAGTCAGGATATTTGCTGATGATAATGAGATAAACCGTATCAGGGTGCAGGAAGGCGAAGCACTCTCGGGAGATGACGATATCCTCTTAAACGGCCTCTTCATGGAACGCCACGGTATTGAGATCGGTGACAGTATCCGGATCGCTGGTAAGGATTATACGGTGTGCGGAACAGTCATCAGGACAGATTATCTCTTCTGTCTGAAGAACGTTACGGATACATTCTCCGACAGTGACATGTTCGGTATAGGTGTTGTCAGGTCTTCGGTCTTTGAGGAGTATGACGACGCGGAGAAGGCAACGGTATATGCTGTTAGGTATGGTGAAGATACTGATGTCAGTGAATTCAGAAGATCCGTCAACGAGGAATACGGTATGCTGTCGTATCTTTCCATCGACAACAATACCAGGATCCAAAGTCCTATAGATCAGTTCAATGAACTGAAGTATACGGTCAATACCATCCTTCCTACTACCATGTTGTTCATGGTAGTACTGATATCCGTCGTTCTCGGCAGGAAGATCAAGAACGAGAGAAAGATGATAGGTGTCCTTAATGCACTGGGTTACAGAAGGATCGAGCTGGCACTTCACTACAGTCTGTTCGGAGCGATCCCCGCTCTTGTTGGAGGAATACTGGGATCAGTTGCTGCATATCCTCTTCTGGGGTATCTGTCCGCTGTTCTGGTAGAAGACAAGATGGAGGTGTTCTACGAGGTCACGAGTATAAGACCGGAGTCGGCAGTCGTAGCGATAGTACTCCCTGTCATTGCATATACGATAGCGGTATTCGTGACTGCACTCATAAATATGAGAGGCAGCGCCATAGAGATGATCAAGGGCCTTGCAGGGAAAGGAAAGAAGAGATACGGACTTCGTAAGTCTAAGCTCAGCTTCAGGACCAAGTATAAGATCCGTGCGATCTTCGGACATTTTCCCAGGACCATGCTGGTAGTATTCGGTATCGCTCTCGGAGGCGTGCTCGTGGCATTCACATTCTCCTGTGTAGATTCCATAAGCCGTTATGTAAATGAGAGTGTATATGCGACGGGTGATTTCGAATATGAGTATTTCCTGAAGAATCCGGGGAACGGTACTCCTGACAACGGTTCTGCCGTTACGGGTGCTTCCTTTGAAGTAAAGGATAATCCCGATCTTATCACAATGATGGGTCTTGATGAGGATACTCTTCTTAAGGTGGAGGACGAGAACGGCAATAAGATCGAGCTTGAAGACGGTAAGTACTATATCTCTCAGATGAGCTCATATGCATATGGTCTTAAGAAAGGCGATATCATCACTCTGGTGAACATATCAGATCTTGAGGAATATGAGATAGAGATATCGGGAGTCTTCGTTAACGGATCCCAGTCCCTTATCGTATCTGACCGAGACACCGTTAATGAACTTCTCGGGCTTCCCGAAGGAACATATAACATGGTGATGAGCAGGGACAGCATTGACTACAAGGATTCCGAACTGCTCCGCGAAGTGAGCAAGAAGTCCCTGGCCGAATCGCTTGATAAGACCATCAATCAGGGTATGCACGATATGCTGATGCCCATATCCGTGATAGCGATCGTCATATCGGTCATAACAACTTATCTTATGGTCAATATCCTCCTTAATGAGAGTACTACTGTCGTATCGATGCTCAAGGTATTAGGCTACAGGGACAGAGAGATCAACAGCGTGGTAACGAATATCTACCATGCTCTGCTCCCGATAGGCATCACGCTCGGTATCCTGGGAGGCGTGTGGTTCAATAAGATGAACTTCGATACCCAGGCTGCGAAGTATAACTCCTATATCGAGTCAGTGGTTTCCGTAAAGTCGGTCATCATATGCATAGTGATAACACTGGGTTCGTATGTACTGTCGATGATGCTCCTGGGGCGTAAGGTCAGGAATGTTGAGATGACGGAAAGTCTTAAGGATAACAGGGAGTGATCCCTGTTATCTTTTTTCCGACAATAAAGCAACCGCTCCCAGAAAGGAAGGAGCGGTTGCTTCACTATGGCTTATGTTTTCCTGAAAAGCGGGAACTTATCCAGGCAGTGCTGAGGCAATAGTGCAGTGAAAGGAGGTTCACTTCCCGTATGATCTTGGACGGGACTGTCGGAGTTAGCCTCAGCTAACTAGTATTATACAGGTTAATTCCTATCTGTCAACTAAGAATTGTAGAATTTTCTCAAAACCCTTTAAATTATTGCTTTACGGCATTTGGTCCATTGACAATATCGGCTCATGGTGTTACAGTTAGCAAAGGCTAACCAAAGGAGATGAAGAGTGTCATCTGAGCAACTTGTGAGGAACTGTGCGCCTACTCTGGCAGGTATAAAGACGGGAAGTCTTTATACGCTTTATATATCTTCAGAAGAAGATTACAGACATGACATCGCAGTTCTTAACAGGTTCATGAACAGGAAGGGACTTCGCATAGTTCCGCTGAAGGTATGTGAGACTTATGTGCTCATATATCTGTACAGGCCTTCTATGTTAAGACGTGACCTGGAAGATCCTCTGGCTCTGAAGATACTCTCGGAAAGGGGCTATTCGCTCAAAGGTCCCGACAGATCCGTAGCGGATCTTATAAGAAGGATGAGAGAAGGCGGCGAGTTCCCTCACGAGATCGGACTGTTCCTTGGTTATCCTCCGTCTGATGTCCTGGGATTTATCAGAGATCCTCATGCGGGTTATGCCGACGTCGGTTACTGGAAAGTCTATTCGAACGTCGAGAGTGCCAGGGCAGCATTCAGAAGATACAGGAAGTGTACCGCGGAATACGGACGGATGTATAAGTCGGGCAGAACACTCGAACAGCTTATCGTTTGAGTGCTGTTAATAAATGAAATGAGGTCAAATATATGAGTAAAGTAGCTGTTGTATATTGGAGCGGCACAGGAAATACCGAAGCGATGGCAAAGGCAGTCGAGGAAGGTATCAAGGAGAAGGGAGCAGAAGCATCCGTATTCGGTCCTTCAGAGTTCGATGCTTCCAAGCTCGATGAATTCGATGCTGTAGCTTTCGGTTGCCCTGCTATGGGTGCGGAAGTTCTCGAGGAGACAGAGTTCGATCCCATGTTCACCGCTCTTGAGTCTTCCCTTTCGGGTAAGAAGATCGCTATCTTCGGTTCCTACGGCTGGGGTGACGGCGAGTGGATGAGAGAGTGGGAGACAAGATGCAATAATGCAGGTGCAGTACTTGCAGCAGAGCCTCTCATGGTAAACGAAGCTCCTGATGATGACGGAATTGCTTCGTGTAAGGCACTGGGTGCTGCTTTGGTATAAAGAATAACACCGAACGTCGTTAACATTCTTCCGAAGTGCCTCACGTTGCCTGAAGCTCGTGAGGCATTTTCGGTATTTTTTTGATGATAAAGCCTAGCGTAAGACTATGTTTTGAATAGGATACATGTAATGTTGGAGAAGATATATGAATAATCTGTTAGAGATACGAGATCTGGAAGTAGGAATAGAGGAAAAGACGATATTAAAGGGCGTGGACCTTGAGATAAAGCCCGGGGAGATACATGTACTCATGGGTCAGAACGGTGTCGGTAAGTCGACACTGGTGTCAGCTCTTATGGGTGATCCCAAGTATGAGATAAGCGGAGGACAGATCATCCTGGACGGTGAGGACATCACCGATACAAAGGCGGACTACAGAGCGCGCAAGGGCATGTTCATGTCCTTTCAGAACCCTGAGGAGATACCGGGTGTTACCGTAGAGGATTTCTTAAGAGCCGCCTGCGGTGCGGTAAGAGGGCAGAAGCAGAAAGTGCTCGCCTTTAAGAAGGAACTGTATTCTGTCATGGATGCCATGCAGATGGACCATTCATATGCCGACAGATACCTTAATGTGGGATTCTCCGGCGGCGAGAAGAAGAAGACGGAGATACTTCAGCTTCTGATGTTAAAGCCCAGGATAGCATTTCTTGATGAGACCGATTCGGGTCTTGATATCGATGCAGTAAGGACCGTTACCAACGGGATAAGAGATTACCATAACAGCAGTAATGCACTGGTGATAATTACGCATAATGCGCAGATATTAGAGGGCCTTAAGATAGACAAGGTACATGTCATAGGAAACGGCAGCATAGTGAAGACCGGAGGCGAAGAACTTGTAAGGAAGATCATCGAGGAAGGTTATTCCGAATTCTCCAAAGGCGGTGAATGCGATGGCTGAGTTCGAAGAAAAGACAAGAGTCGATGAGATCGACAGATCCCTGTATGACTTTAAGGATAAAGTCGATGCCGTGAAGATCTTCGATGCGGGCCTTACGGAAGATACCGTTCTCATGCTGTCCGAAGAGAAGAACGATCCTTCCTGGATGAAGGATCTTCGTCTTCGAAGCCTTAAGCTCTATCAGGAGATGAGCATACCGAACTGGGGACCGCCCATAGACGGACTTGATATGAATAATATCATCACGTATATAAAGCCCAAGGGATCCATGACGGCAAAATGGTCCGAAGTTCCCGATGATATCAAGAATACCTTCGAGAAGCTCGGTATCCCGGAAGCCGAGAGAGCTTCTCTGGCAGGTGTCGGAGCACAGTATGATTCCGAGATCGTATACCATAACGTAAGAGAGGAAGTGCAGTCTCAGGGCGTCGTATATTCCGATATCGAGAGCGCGATCAAGGGTGAATACGAGGATCTTATAAGAGATAACTTCATGAAAGTCATCCTGCCTTCAGATCACAAGTTCGCGGCGCTTCACGGTGCCGTATGGTCAGGCGGCTCCTTCGTATATGTTCCCGATAATGTATCGGTGGAGATACCGCTGCAGTCCTACTTCAGGCTCAATGCACCGGGTGCGGGACAGTTCGAACATACGCTCATCATCGTGGGGAAGAATTCCTATCTTCACTTTATCGAAGGATGTTCTGCTCCTAAGTATAACGTGGCAAATCTTCATGCGGGATGCGTGGAGATCATAGTTGGTGAGGGTTCCAGGGTCCGATATTCCACTATCGAGAACTGGTCCAAGAATATGTATAACCTTAATTCCAAGCGTGCCATCGTAGAGAAGAACGGCACTATCGAATGGGTATCGGGCTCCTTCGGATCACATACTTCCTACCTCTATCCTATGAGTGTATTGAAGGGTGACGGCGCGAGGATGGAGTACACGGGCATCACTTTCGCCGGAGGCGGACAGAACCTGGATACGGGTGCGAAGGTCGTACATATCGGCAAGAAGACTACATCTCATATCTCGACCAAATCCATATCCAGAGACGGTGGTATATCCAACTTCCGTTCTGAAGTTACTATCGGTAAGAATGCCACGGACAGCGTATCGGCAGTATCCTGCGAATCTCTGATGCTGGACGATCAGTCGAGATCGGATACCATCCCCGTCTCCAATATCCGTAACAGCCGCGTAGACATAGGTCACGAAGCAAAGATAGGAAGGATAAGCGAGAATGCGATCTTCTATCTCATGTGCAGGGGGCTCTCGGAGGAAGAGGCGAGGGCCATGATCGTAGGCGGATTCGCGGAACCCGTTGCCAAGGAGCTCCCCGTCGAATACGCAGTAGAGATGAATAATCTCATCAATCTTGAGATGAAAGGAAGCATAGGGTGATATGGATATGAGATTGAACAGGATACCCGTGGAGACATGGAATCACCTGAACGTTAATCAGGCTCACGAGGAATTCGATATGCCTGAACTCGGAGCAGGCAATGACAGGAAGCCTTCCGTGATCCCTGATCTTCCCAGTGCGGTAGGTGAAGGATACGACAGCGAGATCATCTCCCATGCGGATATCGTAAATAACATAAAGGTTGAAGCCGGTGAAGATAGGGGGACTCTCACATACAGATACGACAAGGGACACATCATCTTCGATGAAGTCGATGCGGGTGAAGGCGCAAGTGTAACGATCATCCGTTTCCTGGACGCTGTAAAGGCCGCTGAGATCTATTCGCTGACTAAGATAAGAGCCGGCAGGGACTCGCGTGTAAAACTCGTAGAAGTCGATCTCTGTGATGACAGATCCGATGTTAAGAGCGGCGTTGCCATACTTACCGAAGAGAGAGCCTCTGTGGAGATGGTGAGGATAGTCCTGGGCGGTAAGAAAGCCCTGTTCGGAGTAAGAGCGGATCTTAAGGGGGATGATTCATCCTTTGATATAGATACTGCTTATTACTGTAATGACGAGATGTCCCTTGATATAAACGATATCTCGAATTTCTACGGTCATGAGACACGATCGTTTCTTAATACCGTCGGAGCTTTATCGGGAAGATCAAAGAAGGTCCTGAGAAATACGGTAGATTTCAAGCGCGGCTGTGTACATGCGGTAGGACACGAGAAGGAAGATGTCGTTATGTTCTCTGACGACGCGATCAACCTGACGACGCCTCTTATCCTGTGCGGAGAAGAATGGGTAGAAGGACAGCACGCAGCTACGACTACGAGACTCGATGACGATATCCTCTATTATCTGGAATCCAGAGGTCTTGATGAGCATGAAGCGATCAAGCTGGTAGCGTGTTCCAAGTTTGCTCCCGTGATCGACAAGATACCCGATCAGGAGATCAGGGATGCCGTATATTCGGAACTTATGAGGAGGATAGATGCTGACCATGAAGATCGATGACGAGTTTACGATATTAAGAGTACAGGAGAACGGTAAGAGGCTCATCTATCTGGATAATGCAGCTACCACTCAGCATCCGAGATCAGTATTAGACAGAGTAGTCAGATACTATACTCAGGATAATGCCAATCCTCACAGAGGTGTATACGATCTTGCTCAGAGAGCTACGGATGCACATGAGAATTCAAGACAGAGAGTTGCCCGTTTTATCAATGCAAAGAGAAGCGAAGAAGTAGTCTTTACACAGAACTGCTCGGAAGCTCTTAACCTTGTTGCCGTCGGGTACGGCATGGAGCATATAGGAGAAGGCGACGAGATCGTGGTAGCGGTATCTGAGCACCACAGCAGCATGGTCCCGTGGCAGAGAGTCGCCAAGGCCAAAGGAGCGATCATAAGGTATCTCTATCCCGATAAGAACGGCAGATATACCGAAGAGGAGATAAGAGAGAAGATCACAGATAAGACAAGGATAGTAGCGATAGCTCATATATCCAATGTCCTAGGCATCGTAAACCCGGTAAGGCTCATAGCGGAATATGCCCATAAGGCCGGAGCGATAGTAGTCCTTGACTGCGCTCAGTCGATCTCTCATATCAGGGTGGATGTACAGGAACTCGATGTAGACCTGGCGGCATTCTCCGGGCACAAGATGTATGCCCCGATGGGCATCGGAGTCCTCTACGGCAGGATGGATATCCTTAAGTCTATGGAGCCCATGCTGTGCGGCGGAGACATGATATCCGAGGTGCACGAAGGATCCTATTCCTGGGCGGATGTCCCGCGCAGGTTCGAGACCGGTACACGTAATGTGGGCGGAGAAGTCGGACTTGAAGCAGCGATCGATTTTGTGGAAAGGATAGGCCGTGACAGGATAGCTGAGCACGAAGACCGACTTATGGAGATCACTCTTGAAGGAATGAGAAAGCTCGACCATATCGATATATACGGAGGCGATGAGGGACGTAAATGTGTTATCTCTTTCAATGTCCGAGATGTGCATCCTCATGATGTAGCTTCTCTCATGGATTCCGAAGGTATCGCTCTTAGAGCAGGACATCACTGTGCCCAGCCCCTGATGGAATATCTGGGGATCGGTTCATGCTGCAGGATAAGCCTTGCAGTCTATAACACAGAGGACGATATCAGGACTTTCCTGGATGTCCTCTCTGAAGTTCGGAGGTGGATGGGTCTTGGATCTTAAGTCACTGTATACACAGATAATAACGGAGAACAGCAGGGCAACTCATAACAGGCATCCTGTGCCCGGTGCTACATCGTCCCTTCAGGGGATCAACCCTACATGCGGAGACGACATAACGCTGCAGTTCAAGGTGGAGGACGGTATCATCACCGATGCGGGATTTATCGGGGCAGGCTGTGCCATATCACAGGCGTCCGCGTCCCTCATGATAGACCTCGTAAAGGGTAAGAGCGTGGAGGAAGCAAAGCACTGCATAGATGTCTTCTTCAAGGTTATCAAGGGAGAAGATGTCGATGAGGATATCGAGAAAGTCCTTGAAGACGCATCTGCTCTTCAGGGGATAGCCAAGGTCCCTGCCAGGGTCAAATGTGCGGTCTTATGCTGGCATACGATGGAGGAGGCACTGGACGGTAAGGAGAGCAGTTCCTTCTCGTGCTTATAAAGATAGCTATTGCAAGAAAGGGATGCTGTGCTATTATAGTTAGCACAAGCTAACTGAAAGAAAAGGAGATATGTCCCATGATGAGATTAGTACTTATAAGACACGGAGAGAGTGAGTGGAACAAGCTCAATCTCTTCACAGGCTGGATGGATGTAGACCTTAGCGATAAGGGCAGAGAGGAAGCAAAGAATGCAGGTCAGACGTTAAAGGCTGAAGGCTATGATTTCGATGTCTGCTACACTTCTTACCTCAAGAGAGCCATCCATACCCTGAATATAACATTGGACGAGATGGACAGGGCATGGCTTCCCGTAGTCAAGTCTTGGAAATTGAACGAACGCCACTACGGCGCACTTCAGGGACTTAACAAGTCTGAGACAGCGGAGAAGTACGGTGAGGATCAGGTCAAGGTCTGGAGAAGATCATTTGACGTTAAGCCCCCGGAGCTTCCCGATGACGATGACAGGAGTGCTACAAAGCAGGCTATGTACAGAGATGTAGACAGAAGCCTTCTTCCCAAGAACGAGAGCCTCGAGACTACTATCGAGCGAGTAGTACCTTTCTTTGAAGAGACGATCAAAGAAGATATGAAGGCCGGTAAGAGAGTCATCGTAGCAGCTCACGGCAATTCGCTTAGAGCTCTTGTCAAATATTTTGACAACATGTCTTCGGATGAGATCGTAGGAGTCAACATCCCTACCGCCGTTCCTCTCGTATATGAGTTCGACGATGACTTCAAGGTCATAAAGCATTATTACCTTGGAGATCAGGAAGCGCTCAAGGCCAAGATGGAGGCCGTTGCCAATCAGGGTAAGGCTAAGTAAGAGATAAACAACTTACCTGCCGTATTAGGAAACTGCTGTATGGCC
>JAEEGL015409467.1_pt1 | contig 11861 bp, 8 predicted proteins | sample 9134231 | NCBI WGS metagenome assembly JAEEGL01 (sample SAMN16246548, study PRJNA631951) | gut metagenome | biome: gut microbiome; feature: rumen; material: fiber-attached | host: Bos | place: Iran: Karaj | collected 2018-10 | reverse complement strand
CTGTTATTGAAAAAGAAAATGAACAACTAGAAGTTAATATAGAGGGTAAAACAAATTTAGGAAATATAGAAAAAGAAGCCAAAGAAAAACTTGGAATGAAAAAAATAGGAGACAAACAAACTGTATATGTTGAACTTAATAAACAAGATTATATAGAATCTCCAACAGAAGATATAAAATTAAATGATAATCAAAATATTTTTCAAAAAATAATAGAAAAAATTAAAAGTATTTTTTAAGAAGGAATTAGAGCAAATCTGATTCTTTTTTCTTTTAAACGATAGGGTTAAATTGTTTAAGAAGAATTAATTTTAATGAGATACAGAAAATAAAAATGCAACTTTTAATATATAAGGATTTTATATGGATTGCAGTAAAAGATATTGATAGATTACTATTCAAATAAAGATGTTACACTAATATTACAAAAAAATTACAGATATATTACATTTCTTTTTGTTGTGTTGACATGACTTATAATTAGTGATAAATTAAAATTGTATTTTGAAATTTTTAAGGAAGAAATCAAAAGCAAAATTTTTTTATTTATGTATTTTGATTTCAACTGATAGTGAGAAACACTACAGTAAAAGAAAGGGAGGAATAAAAATGGCACAAATACAAAATGTTGATTATCAAGCAATACCAAGTCACGCTAGACAAATGAGAAGTTTAGGAAAGGATTTAAACAGAGAGGTTAGTAGTGCATATACAAGCGCAAAAAATATGCATCAATCATGGTACGGAACAAGATACAATGAATTGATTACTCAATTTAATGATTCTGTATCACTAATTAATGAAATGTTACAGTTAGTTGTAACTGATATACCAGTAACATTGGAAAAAGTTGCAAACAATTATTCACAAGCAGATAAAGGAAGTAATGCTACTGCAGTAGGTACAGATCAACCAACCAAATTATCAAACATACCTTTAGTTAGTGATGTAGGAATGAAATTTATATCAAGCCAAGTTGAAACAACACGAAATAATGTAAGCAATAATTTTAAAAATGCAAAAGAGAAAATGAATAGTATATCATCAGAATTTAATAGAGTAAATTGGTCTAGTGAAGCAGCAGATGCTTTTAGAACAAAATTTAATTCATTAAAATCAAAAATAGATTCAAACTTTGATGAGATACAACAAAATTTCACAAAATTAATGAGACAAGCCCAAGAAGATATAGAAAAAGCAGAATCTTCAAATACCGTTCAATAGTAATAAATTGAAATGTAATATGATTTTTAATGTTCTCAAAATTATTAAAAAATTAAATATTATAATGCATTTCGTACAAATAAGCACATATTATGTGTGCTTACCTTAGTAACTAAAAAAGTTATTAAGGTAAGTTCAAATGATATGAAAGGATGAAAATATGAGTAGTGATTTTAATCAATCTGTTAGAAGAGAAATAGAAAAGACAAACTATATAATAGAAAATGCTGGGATAGAAAAGGAAAGATATCAAAACTTAAAAAATAAAATAAATGATGAGTTAATTCCTAAGTTAAGGGCTGCAAAAAATTGGACATTAGAGGCAAAAAATAGTTTGAATAGATGTTATGATAGTGAGGAAGCCAAAAAGAAAAGTGATAATCTACAATCATATTCAGATAAAATAGATACTATTATTAATATGTTAAACAGAGTTGTTATTCCTCAAATAAGTGCAAACATTAATTCTTCAGATATTCAAATAGAAAATGCCAAATCAGATTTAAACAAATATAACAACATGTTAGACTAATATTATTACTAAAAACTCAAAATGCTTTTTACATGAGAAAGGAATATAAAAAAATATGAAAATCGATATAGATGAAATAAATAATAGTGTTGTACCTAAATTAAATAGTGGAGTTAATTATTTAGAAGAGGCAATAAACTCTATTGCAGGTTGTATTATTCCTGAATATTTTGAATATGAAGAATATATGCAAAAATTGCCAAACAATATAAGAAGTATAAAAAATAATGTGAATGTGGTAAAAAGTTGGGCTGAAAATGTTGCAAATAAATTTCAACGTGTAGAAACAAGTAATAATAGCTTGATAAATGAAATTAACTCTAATTTAAATATTAGTAATGTTAGTGCAAGTATTAATAGAACAGGTGCTACAACAAGGAAAAGAAATACTTCTTCGAAACAGACAAGTAGTAATAATGTTTTTGAAGTGATTGCAAATAATATACAAAAAGGCATGAATAGTGTAGGTGCAATGGTTTCGTCAATGTGGAATTCTATTTCTAATAAAATTTCTAAGACGGTGGTTGATATATATAAAACTTGTAAAGCTAAAGTTGTAGCGACATTTGAATCTTTGTTAAACAAACTTAATTTTTCGGAAGATAATATATCTAATTCTAAAATGAATAATAATAAAAGTACTGTTAAACTTAAAGATGAACCAGAAATTCAAGAAGGATTAGACAATTTAAATAATCTTTTGAAGCTTCAGAAGAATGAACTTAAAAGCAATGCAGAAAAAATGAAAAACAGTCTTAGCAGTAAAACATATAATCCATATTTACAAAGATTGTTAAAAGAATTCTGCAATACAGGTGATTTTGAAGACTTAAGTGAAGTATATTCTATGTTAAGAACATTAAAGAATTTAACTGAACAATTAGATTTATATATTGTTGATGGTAACATACCTGACTATGAGATAATAACAGATACAGATGGAAAGCAAGTAGTACAATTTTGTGGATTAAAATTTTCGCAAGAAGAATGGAAATCGATTCAGCATTATTTAAAGAGTCGTGGACTAACGTGGATAGATTTAAAAGAAGAATTTAGGGAATCAGAGGGTCTTTTACAAACTTATTATGAAGATTTATTAGGAAGAAAAAATTCTATATATTCTATAGAAAAATATATTGAGTTGTATCCATATACATATATAACAACTAAAAGTGGATTTGAAGAATACTTAGATAAAAATTATGAAAATGTTAATCCTGAAAGTGACTTTAGCATATTGACTCAAGAAGAAAAAGCTATATACTTTTACCTAAAGGACAACTATTCAGAAGAAGAAGCAAAAGAATACTATAAAAGCTTAGATGATTTGATAAATCAACGAAAAGGAGAATTTGAAGCATTAGAATATCTTTCAACATTGAATTTGACAGGATGTGATGTTGCTGACCAAATTATAGGTATTATGACAACAGCGGGAATTGGATTTGAAGATGGGGTGTGTCAGTTTGGAGAGAATTTGATTAATTTAATTCCAGGACAAGGAGAAACTAAATCAGTATTACAATATAAACAAACTTATATTCTTTCAATGCTTACACAAGATATAGATTTAGATGAAATAGCAGAAAAATATGGTAAAGATTCGGTGATATATAAAACTTATGAAAAAGTTAGCAAAATACAACCTACATTTAAAAAGCAAATGGGATTAGAATATAATGTTGCATGTGCAATTGGAAATCAAGCTATTCCGATTGCAATAAGTGTTGTAGCAAATGAAGTTATTCCTTCATCAGGAGGTTTTATTTCAAGTGTTGGACTAGCTGCAGCAACTTATGGACCAACTGCACTTTCAGCAGCAGGAGCAGCAAAGTCACAAGCATATCAAAATGGAGTTACAGGATGGAATGCATATTTATATGCTGGAATACAAGGACTTTCTTCAGCGGTAGTAAGTAAATATTTTGCTGCTATTCCAGGAATTTCACAAAATGCTAGCACATCTGTAACAGGAATATTGAAAGGTGCTACTGAAGCACGGAGCATCTGCTGTTGTACAGTCAAAAGTTGATGAAATTACACTAGGAATATTATCAAAGAAAACAGGTGAGGCAATTACACTGGATGAGCTATTACTAAAGGATGGAAATACATTTATTACTGCATTTACCACAGCTTTTGTTATGAACAGTGGAAAAGCAATAATTGTTGAATTAAAGGGACAAAAATATGAACTGAAACCAGAAGATTTAGAAAATTGTATAGATGACGATGGGAATTTTGATAGTGAAAAATTAGAAAAATATTTATATTCAACAAAGAAAAGGGTTAATTTAAGAAGTGATAATTATAAAATTGAAGATACTTTAAATGATTCAATAGATGTATTTTCTTCATTTATTAAAAATAATAAAAATGAAAAATATTTGCCAACAATCGAGGAGATGAATAAAGCATTTGATGAAATTGAAATCTGTGATTCAAACGATGAATTTAATAGATTATTAAAAGCTTCTGATGATGATGAAACTGTAGACCTAGTTCCTGGATTTAACCGAAAAGGAAAAATATATCTTAGAAACGATGTGCATTCTCAGGTTGTAGTTCATGAGGTGAATCATACGTTAGGAAATGTTCATGGTACTACTAGTGAGGGAATTTCATCTGTAGGAATCAACGAAGCTTTCACTGATGCAGTTACTAATAAAATTGTAGGAGTTGTAGGAAATACCAAATACAGATGCGGAGCGGAGGCTATAACAGATATAAATGAAGTGTGTAAAAGTTTTATAAATGGTGATGTAATGCTAGAATCATATTATTCAGAAAACAAAAGTGGTTTTAAAACATTAGTTAATACTATAGCAGATGATCAAAAGTTTTATGATAATTTAGCTGAACAAATGAACATTGTAATAGATGATAATTCAACATATACTCAACAAGAAGATGCAAAAGATACTATTTCTACAATGGTGAACGAATTTATATATAAAGCTAAAACTTATGATACTAATTAAAAAAGAGAGGTTTTATTATGAATAATAATGAATTAAGTAATAAAATAAATGATTTAACTATAAAATTTAAAAATACTGTTCCAGAAGAGAATGAAAAGCTTGAAAAAGCTTTTAAACAAAGGTTAGTTAAAATATGTGAAGAATGTAAGAATAAAGAGTATAGCAAAGAATTTATTGTTTTTAACCTAAGTAGAATTGGTAATAAAATAATAAAATATGATTTAAAGTATAAAAAGAAATATCTTTTAGAAGATAAGAATTTAGAAAAAATAAGAAGAATATCAGGTGAAATATTTAATAGTGCTATTAATATATTAAAAAATAATAGTAATGAAAAATTAGAACAGGATGATTATAAGAATGCAATAAATTCAATGCAAGAATCATATAACAATGTTGAAGAATACAATAAGGAAGAGGCAAGAAATTTAATTTCAGAAGCAATATTAGATTTGAAATTTATAAAAAATCCAAACAGCGAAATTACAAGTTTCAGATTAGCAAGAGAAAAAAAGAACTAGATTATTTTGAGGAGGAAAGAATATGAGTAAAATAGAAGAAAAATTTTTACCAATAGGGACTGTGGTAATGTTAAAAGGTGGAACCAAAAGAGTGATGATAGCAGGCTTTTGTGCTATAGATGGGCAAGATGGTGAAGAAAATAAAATGTGGGATTATAGTGGGTGTTTATATCCAGAGGGCTTTTTATCTTCAAATCAAACATGTTTATTCGATCATTCTCAAATTGAAAAAATTTTTCATTATGGGTTGATAGATGAAGAAGAAGAAAAATTTAAAGTTCAATTAAAAGAATTAATATCAAGTGCAAATGAACATAAATAAAAAACAAAGTTAAAAATGTCACATAGTATAAATATTTCAATATAGGAGTCCAAATTAAGCAAGCTGAAGAACTATTGTAAAATAATTTTAAAAAAATAGGCGGTGAATTTTAATGATTGCAACATTAATAGGAAAAAATGTTATGTATAAAACAGTATTGCCTGAAATTATAAGAGGAAATTATAGCATTAATGATGAAAATGATAAAATACTTGTCAATATTGAAAGCATAAATGGAAAATGGTATGTTAAGAGCAGTAATAGTTTTAAAATCATAGATTATAGGGAATTAAAAAACAATAATACTAAAAATTATAAAGGAATTAATGAGTATAATGAAAAAAAAATAGATAGCATTGTATTAGAAGAATATAGTTTTCATTATATTCTTTTAAAAAATTCTAAAGATATTTGGATTTTGTATTGTGCTCCAACTTGCGAAAAATATATACATTTAAATTTAGAAACTTCATCGGAAATTATGATTGGAAATGGTGAAAAGAATCATATAATATACAAAAATCAGTTAGTAAAAGATACACATATTAGGATGTATTATAGTAATGGTAAGTTGTTGATAGAAAATTACGATAAGAATTTTGGATGTTTTGTAAACAATAAACATGTATCTAATCATGCAAAATTACTTTTTAATGGTGATGTAATATTTTTAATGGGGCTAAAGATTATAATAATGGGAAGAAGTATTTTTGTTACCAATCCATTAAATAAGGTGAATTTTAATGATAAAATGTTTACTATTAATAACAGTGAATATGATTTTTTAAATTTAAAAGAAGAAGATGAAGATGAGATAGAGATTTATCAGGAAAAAGATTACTTTGCTAAAGCACCTAGAATATCTAATATTATTGAACACGAAAAAGTAAAAATTGATTCTCCTCCAACAGCTGATAATAAAGAAGGAATACCAGCAATATTAACAATAGGATCAACATTATCAATGGGAGCTATAATGTTGGTTTCAAGTTTTTCTACAATTGGAGGTTTAATTAGTGGTAAGACTAAATTGGTAGAAGCATTACCATCTTTAATAATTGTTTTATTTATGTTAATAGGCATGATTTTTATACCTATTTTACAAAGAAAATATGAAAAAAAACAGAAAAAAAAGAATGAGAAGAAAAGACAAAAACGTTATAAAGCATATTTAGGGGTTAAAGCAAAACAAATAGACGATATCTTAAATAAACAAAGAAAAATCCTTTTTAAAAATTATATTTCACCAGAAGAGTGTAATGAAATTATACAAACAAAAAATTCAAGACTATGGGAAAGAAATATAGACGATGAAGACTTTTTAACTGTTAGATTAGGAATTGGCGATGTAAAACCAAATATTGAAGTTAATTATCCTGAAGAGCAATTTAGAATGGAAGATGATAATTTAATTGAAATATTAAACGATATAGGTAATAAATCTAATATTATAAAAAATGCACCAATTACAATGTCTTTAGTAAAAAATAATATATCAGCTTTAGTTATTCAAAACAACCCCAAATTAGAAGAAAAATTTGTTCAAAGTTTAATTATTCAATTAATAACATTACATAGTTATGAAGATTTAAAACTTGTATTTTTATTAAAAGAAGATAATGAAAAAAAATGGGAACATATGAAAATGCTTCCACATGTTTGGGATAATACGAAACAAATAAGATTCTTTGCGGACGAATACAATGATATGCAAGAAATTTCGAAATATTTGGAAGAAGATTTTATGCATAGAATGAGTTTTGAAAAAGAAGTGGATTATAAAGTGTTTTCACCATATTATCTTATTATTACAGATGATTATAAGAAAGTTGAAAAGTTAAAAATAATAAGAGATATATTAAAAACAAAGGTAAATGTTGGTTTTAGTATATTATATTTGACGGATAATTTAACTAAATTACCAAACGAATGTAAAACATTTATTAGTTTAGATTACGGTGGAAAAGGAATTATGTTTGAAAGTGAAATTTCATCTAAAAATCAAAAAAAATTTGATTTCAAAGATGGAAATACGTTTTTCTTTGAAAAGATATGTAAAGAATTGTCTAATATTCCGATAAAGTATTCAGCAACAGGAAAAGCAATGTTACCGAATAGATATAGCTTTTTAGAAATGTATAATGTAGGAAAAATTGAACAATTAAATATTTTAGAAAGATGGAAAAACAATGATTCTACTATTTCACTACAAGCACAAATAGGAATCGATACATCTGGAATGCCAATAGTATTAGATATCCATGAGAAATTTCATGGACCACATGGGCTAATTGCAGGATCTACAGGATCAGGAAAGAGTGAATTTATAATTACTTATATTTTATCATTAGCTCTAAACTATCATCCAGATGATGTAGCTTTTATATTAATAGATTATAAAGGTGGTGGACTAGCTGGTGCATTCCAAAAAAGAGAAATAAAATTACCACATTTAGTTGGAACAATAACTAATATAGATACTGTTGGTCTTCAAAGATCACTTGCTTCAATACAAAGTGAGCTAAGGAGAAGACAGGTAATGTTTAATGAAGCAAGAAACAAAATTGATGAAGGAACAATAGATATATATAAATATCAAAAATTATATCATCAAGGAATAGTAGATACTCCAATACCACATTTATTAATAATTTGTGATGAGTTTGCAGAATTAAAACAGCAACAGGAAGAATTTATGAATGAATTAATAAGTGTTGCTAGAATTGGACGTAGCTTAGGAGTTCATTTAATTTTAGCAACACAAAAACCAGCTGGAATAGTGAATGACCAAATACGAAGTAATAGTAAATTTGGTATATGTTTAAAAGTACAATCTGCAGAAGATAGTAGAGATGTTATAAACACTTCTGATGCTGCAAACCTTAAAAAAGCAGGACAGTTTTATATGAATGTTGGAAATAATGAGTTTTATACATTAGGATTGGCTGCATGGTCAGGTGCACCTTATTATCCTTCAGATATTATAAGAAAGAAAGTAGATAACTCTATCGAAATTATTTCTAATATTGGAAATATAATAAAAGAATCAACAAATGAAATACAAAAAAATCAAATTCAAAATGGAGAACAGCTAACAAATTTAGTAAATTATATGTATGAATTAGCAAAACAAGAAAACATTAAATCAAAACAACTATGGATGGAAAATATACCTGAAACTATATATTTGAGTGATATTAGAAAAAAATATAATGTGAAAAATGTTAAAAACTGTATTACTCCTATAATAGGAGAATATGATGATCCATATAATCAGCGACAAGGTATTCTAAAATTAGATTTATCAAACGATGGAAATGCAATCATATTTGGTAGTGCAGATAGTGGAAAAGAAATGTTAATTTGTTCTATGATTTTTGATACAATAACGAATTATTCTCCTGAGGAAGTAAATTTATATTTATTTGACTTTGGTAGTGAAGTATTGAAAATTTTTAAAAATAGCCCTCATGTTGGCGATGTAATATATATGAATGATGTAGAAAAAATAAGTAGATTTTTTGAAATGATTCAAAAAGAAATAAAAGAGAGGACAAAGATACTTTCAAATTTTGGAGGAAATTATAATTTGTATTTAAAATCAAGTGGAAAACAAATGCCAATGTTACAAATTATAATTAATAATTATGAGGCTTTTAGTGAAATATATATAGATAAATATGATGATTTGTTACTTTCATTAACTAGAGATGGAATAAAATGTGGAGTTGTATTTGTAATAACAGCAAGTGCATCAAGTGATATTAGATACCGTATGTCACAAAATTTTAAACAAAAAATTGCTTTACAACTTAATAATGATGACGACTATTTCAATCTTTTTGATGGTATTGGAAAAAAAAGGCCTTCGCATATTTTTGGTAGAGGTTTAGTAAAACTAGAAGATATTTATGAATTTCAAACAGCTAAAATATGTCAGCCAGAAAACTGGAATCAATATATAAAAGATACAATTTCAAATTTAAATAAAATATATTCAATAGGAGCAAAACCTATACCAGTATTACCAAAATTAGTATCTATAGAAGATGTGCGCACAGAGATAAAAGATTTATCTAAAGTACCTTTAGGCATAAATAAGAAAAATCTTAATCCTTATAACTATAATTTTGAAAGAAATTTTGTTAGTATGGTTACATCTAAAAATATTGAAAATAGTACAAACTATATATTACATGTTTTAGAGGTTATAAAATTAATAAAAGATGTTAATATAGTAGTTTTCGATGCTGAAATGGTATTACAAAATAGTAAAAGCAATTTAAAAACCACATATAAGAATTTTAAATTAGGTTTAGAAAACAACGTTAACTTAAATAAACAAAATGTATGTATTATAATTGGCGTTGATAAATTTATAAATGATTTAGAAAATGGAGAAGAAGAGTTTTTACAACTATTACATAATACAGAAAACTTAAAAAATTATAGGTTTATACTTGTGGATAATAATTCAAAATTTAAAAATAGAGAGTATGACCAATGGTATAAAGAGTATATATCAGGAGACACGGGTATATGGATTGGAAACGGAGTAAATGATCAATATTTAATAAGTATAAGCAATATGGGAAACAGATTGAATAATAGATGTGGTGAGAGTTTTGGATATATTATAAAACAAGGTGAACCTATATGTATAAAATTATTAGGTATAGAAGAAAAAGGTGATGATAATGGATAAAGTTTTGGTTAAAGTATATGTACCAATGATTGAAAAAATATATGATATTTTTATTCCATCACATAAGAGAATTTATAATGTGGTTTTTTTACTAATAAAGGCAATAAATGAACTTAATGATGGAACATATAGACCGGTAAAAATTCCAATGTTATATGATAAGATTACAGGTGAAATATATGATGTTAATTTGAGTATAAAGGAATCAACTATAAGAAGTGGTACAGAGCTAGTATTGTTATAAATATATAAAAAAAGAATTAGCTAAAATCTAATTCTTTTTTTATGGTATTTTTAATAGTATTAATGTAGGTGATTTAAATGAGGGATATTAGTAGAAAAAGAAGAATGAAGAATGCCTTGGTAATTGCAATTACCATATTAATATTATTAATTTTTAGAGTTGGGTGGATACAGTTCATTAATGGAGGAGAGTTACAGTCTTTGGCATATGAGCAACAAACCTTAGATAGAAAAATTAATCCTAAAAGAGGTACTATATATGATAAAAATGGAAATGAATTAGCTGTAAGTAGTACAGTTTATACTATTACGGTTAATCCAGTTAATATTAAAGAGAATGACAAAGAAAAAGTTGCAAAAGTGATGAGTGATATTTTTGAACTAGATTATGATAAAACATTAAAAAAAATAAAAAAGAGAAGTTCTATAGAAACTATCGCAAGAAAACAGGAAAAAGAAACATCAGATAAACTAAGAAAATGGATGTTAGAAAATAATGTAGAAAGCGGAATAAATATTGATGAAGACACAAAAAGATTTTATCCATATAACACTTTAGCATCACACATAATAGGGTTTTGTGGAAGCGATAATCAGGGATTAGGAGGATTGGAGGCAAAATATGATGAAATACTTCAAGGAAAAAAAGGAAGAATTACTAAAATAAAAAGTGCTTCAGGAGGAGAAATAAAAGGAGCATTAGAAAATTATTCTGAAGCAGAAGAGGGAAAAGGCATTATATCAACTATTGATATGACAGTTCAATCAATTGCAGAAAAATATTTAGAAGATGCATGTATAGATAATAAATGTACAGATGGAGGAAATGTTATAATAGAAGATCCAACCACAGGAGACATATTAGCAATGGCTACATATCCTTATTATAATCTAAATAAACCATATGAAGTAAATAATGTAGAAGAATCAAATGCAGAAAAATCAAAAGCTTTGCAGGCAATGTGGAGAAATAAGGCTATAGCTGATACTTATGAACCAGGCTCAACATTCAAGTTAGTAACAACATCAGCAGCATTAGAAGAAAAAATTGCAGAAACAGATAAGCAAGGTGCATATTCGTGTACAGGAAGTATTACCATAGCAAATGCAAGAATAAAATGTTGGAGATATTATAGACCACATGGAAGCCAAAGTTTAAGGCAAGCTCTCATGAATTCATGTAATCCAGTATTTATAGGCTTAGGACAAAAACTAGGTGTCGAAACCTATTATACATATTTAGAAAAGTTTGGTTTTTTAAATAAGACTGGAATAGATTTGCCAGGTGAAGCAAAAGGGATTTTTTTAGATAAATCAAAAGTAGGCCCAGTAG
>JAEEGL015221213.1_pt1 | contig 11861 bp, 19 predicted proteins | sample 9134231 | NCBI WGS metagenome assembly JAEEGL01 (sample SAMN16246548, study PRJNA631951) | gut metagenome | biome: gut microbiome; feature: rumen; material: fiber-attached | host: Bos | place: Iran: Karaj | collected 2018-10 | reverse complement strand
TTTTGCAGTCATGAAACCAGCTCAGATATTTCACCAGTACATCTGGATCATTAATACGCTTAGGACATATCGCAAACTGACCTTCGAAAAACTGAACCAGAAGTGGCAGGATGACGACGTGGCCGACGGCAAACCACTGCAACGCTCGTCATTCAACCGCCATCGCGATGCGATTCAGGATATGTTTGGCATCGTCATCGACTGCGAGCCACGTACCTATAAGTATTACATCAGCAATACGGAGGTGCTCAGCGACGACAGCATCGAACGTTGGCTCTTCTCCACGCTTACTGTGCATGGCGTGCTGGCAGACAGCTCTGCTGTGAAGGAGCGTCTTGTGTTGGAGAATGCACCTGTTGGTGAACAGTATCTCGACATCATCATTCGTGCCATCCGCTCCAATCACCGCCTGCGCATAGGCTACAAGAAGTTTGAGGCTGATGGCTACGAGAAGGTGGTCTGCCCTTATGCCTTGAAGCTTTTCCGCCAGCGCTGGTATCTTTTGGCGCTGAATGACGAGGAACAGATGCGCATCTACGCCCTTGACCGCATGACGATGATGAAACTGACGGACGAGACTTTCAAGATTCCTGCCGACTTCTCAGCGCAAACCTATTTCTCTGAGTACTTTGGTGTACTGACTACTGACACGCCTTTAGCTCACGTCGTAGTACGTGCTCACAAGTGGATGCCCAACTATCTGCGCACACTGCCCCTGCATCACTCTCAGTGCGAACTTGAATCAACAGCGGACTACACCGATTTTTCCTATGACATCCGTCCCACCAGTGATTTCCTTGGCGAACTTCTTCGCCACAGCAACGGCATTGAAGTGCTCGAACCACAGGATTTACGTGAGAAAATGCGTCAAATGATAGTCGAAACTCTTAAAAGATATTAAAATTTAGTGGGGTGTCCTGACCTTTGGGACATCCTTGTATTTATTTTGCAATCAAAAACTTAAAAATATATAGTTATGATTGCAAATAAGACTTTTTCGGTAGATGTGCTGATAGACCTTTGGATGACAAACTTGTTCTTATTAGCAGAGAAAGTGTGTCGCATTACTTCATTCACTTGCGACGACGATGTTTTTATTAGACAAACATCCCATAGTGTTGAACAGCAAAAACCAGTTGTCATGCCCACAATACGCTTCTCAAAGGAGGATAGGATGGTAGAAGGTGAGCTATTTGAATCTGTTTAAAACCTCTTTTGGGTTAAATAATGTTTAATGAGCGGTGGTATGATGTAACAATCTCGTTTTTTGCCTACATAAGGGTAGAGAATGTTCAATTAAACGTGAAATAAGTATGACGGACAACAAGAGTGCTTTTGAAGAAAGCAAAGATGGCAGATTCGAGTTTCCTCAGGAAATGAACGATCTGTTTGCTGAGGTGGTGAGACAGCAGCAAGCTCAGTTCAGAACGTGCAAGACGATGCTTGCAGGCTTCAAAGCTACGGGTGAGACGGACATAGATTATATGGATGCCTACATGGACTGCCTGCATGACTTCATGGATCAGGGCAGCGATGCGGAGAAATTGTATAATGAATATATCGACCACATTGCGACCTTTGATTATGAGGAGGCAGCGGAACGTAAGGATGACCTTGAAGATAGTCTTGGTTACAAAACGGAGGTAGCCTATGCAGCAGCCTATGTAGCCAGAGAGATCTGTCGAAAAAAGAAAGACGCTGTTGGCGACGAGCTCTTTAGAGAGAAGTGTTGGCGTGTTGGTGAACGAGGCTACAACTGGAAAGCAAAAGTCGCTGGTTTTCTCTATCACATAGTTCAAGATTTTGGATTCCAGCCTGATACATTATTGATGATGGTCAAGGAGAAGACAAACGAATGGATGGCAGAACCAGATAATGACTTCTGGATGTACGACTTTGACGATGAACTTATGCCATTTGCTGGAGAGACATGCCACATTCCCACAGAAAAAGAATGGGCAGAAATATCTGATGCCCTTACACTACTGAACCATCATACAGCCAAAGACAGAGAAGAATTTCTGGAACGATTCAAAGGTCAATATCTCCCAATCCAAGTCAAGTTAGAAGACCTCAAAGACAAACCGCTCTTCGAGGAAGACTACAAACTCTTCCTGCAGATGTTATGGGACTGTGCTGATGACAGAGATGAAAAACGGAAGAAGCGCAGAAAAGAGTATAGCGTGAAGTAGATGCTTCTATTAAATATGTGTAAAATCTGAATTAATTGCATTAATATTTTTTTTGTTTAATTTTGCAAACTAAGAAAGTGACAATTAGATGAGTAAAGATATACAAAAACTGGTAGAAAAGTACGAGGCAGATAGGAACATGTATCTGACTGACCGCTATAATGAGACGCTGGTGAGGAGTGACTTCCTTGACCCTCTGTTTGAATTGTTGGGATGGGACATCAAGAACAAAGCAGGAAGACCCACAAATGAGCGCGAGGTAATTCTGGAGGAACCGCTGAAGGCTGGTGCTTCTGAAAACACTAAAAAGCCAGATTATACGTTTCGTTTGTTTGCTGAGCGAAAGTTTTTTTTAGAAGCAAAAAAGCCGAGTGTGCAAATAGAAAAAACTGACAAGTATGCGCGCCAAGCTCGCCGATATGGATATACTGCCAACCTGAAAATCTCTGTGCTTTCGAACTTCGAGTACCTGATGATATATGATGCTTCTGTGAAGGTGGAGGAAACGGATACCAACCAAAAGACCCTTATCAAGAAGTACCACTACACAGAATACGAAGACAAGTTTGAGGAACTTAAGCGTTTGCTTGGCAAAGAGTCTGTATATTCTGGTCAGTTTGTATGTGGAATGGAAGGATATTGAGGTTCGCCTGAAACAGTGGTCTGTCGATAAGCTGTTCTTGAAGCAGATTAAAGAGTGGCGTTTGTTGCTTGGTAAGGAGATTCTCAATGCAGAACCAACCATAGATATGGAGCTGCTGGGAGATGAGGTACAAAGCTATATCAATAAGATTCTCTTCCTTCGTGTTTGTGAGGACAGAAATATCGAGACCTACAAGGATTTGTTGGCAATAGCAGATGGTGGGTATTTCGATAAACTTCTGGAAAAGTTCAAAAAGGCCGATACGAAATACAACTCAGGTTTGTTTGATTAGGCACTTTCTGAGCAAGTGGTATGCAATGCTAGTTTAAATATGGAAAAAACAGGGGGGAAGAACGTTTTTCTTCCAAATTATTTGGAGATTCGGAATAAATATATTACTTTTGCAGCATGAACGAAGATATAAGGGAAACTATCCACTCTGTGGAGTACGACGAATACTATGCCAGTCTTGACGAAAAGACCAAGGCCAAGTATGACTACGTGGAGATGATAATCAAGACTCAATACGTAGTAAACAAAAAGTTCGTTAAGAACCTTGAGGATACAGAATTCTACGAGGCACGGATTTCTGTTGGCAACAATGAGTACCGCACTATCATTTTCGCAGTTGAAACTCTTTCGTTCATGGAGAGTAAACGTGTTCTTTTCCTGAACTCGTTTCTGAAAAAGAGTACAAAGCAATATAAGGGTGAAATAGAAACCGCCCGTAAGATTTTAGATAAATATATTTAAGGAGGACAAGGATATGATTAAGCTTGATGAAAAGAAATTGGCCCAGCTGAAAACAGGGTCGCAGCATTTTGATGAAAAGTATGGTCCTGCCAGCTCCCCCAGTCGCGTGGAGTTCGAAGCCAAGGCCAAGGCTTGGTATTATGCAGAATTGTTGCGTGACGAACGTAAACGTCAAAAACTTACTCAGCAGCAGTTGGGTGAGCGTATCGGCAAGAAGCGTGAGTATATATCATCGCTTGAGCAAGGCCAGACGGACATGCAGCTTTCCACGTTTATGCTCATTGCCAATGCTTTGGGATTGCGATTCTCATTGGTTGTAGGATGATTTGTAGTAACAAAAACAGTATGCCTTACGATATTTTGAGGACAAGAATTAGAACGGAGTCTTTTGTCAAATTGCTGAGCGAAGAGCGCAAACGCCAAAAGATTTCCCAAAAAGAATTAGGTCGTCTTGTTGGTTTAGAGGGAAAATGTATCTCAGCTATTGAGAATGGGAAAAACGACGTAACGCTTTCGGCATTTATGCTTATTGCTGATGCTTTAGGTTTGAGATTCTCTTTGGTTGGTAAAAAGATAGATAATTTTTTAACTTTAGAAGAGTTGGAGAATCTATGGGATGAATTTGGGGACATTCCAATTGATGAGGATGAATGCATAGACGAAGATTTCTATATTTGGGAGAAAGGAACAGACAGATATCACATTTGGCATTGGTTTGATGACAAATGTCCCAATGGATTAGCAAAAGATTTGATGGGTTTATAGTAAGATAATACGATGGCAAAGACAATAACGATATACGTCCAATTGAACGATGCAACTTTACAAGGGCGTAGATGTTTGAGGTTGTCAGGCAGCACATGCAGGCTTGGCATTGTTCCAAAAGATTTGATGAGGAACACCTTGTCAAATCCAAAGCTGAACGAGCAACTGCTTAACAAATACTCATTCTATATGCTATTGTCTGACAACAGCGTTGGTGCTTATAGTGTGTATATCGGAAAGGCACGTAGTTTTTCAGATCGAGTCCTCAGTCATCTCCGTGAGAAGCCCAACTGGCATACGGCATTGGTGTTCAATTCCTCTGACCCAGGCTTCCTCACAGATACGGAAATTAACTATTTGGAGCACTTAGGCATAAAACTTGCCAAGGAACTTCACCCAGAATTGACGGAAAATGCCGTTGTTCCAGCGAAACCGGCAATATCCCCAGAGCGAGAGGACGAAATGGATGATTTCTTTGAGGACATTAAATTGCTTACGGGCTTCTATGGATGTGCAGTTTTCGAGGAACCTGTTTCTATTGAGACCACATCTCCTACAGAAAAGCCTTTCACACTTTCAATTCCTTTGGAGTCAGAAAGAGAATCAAGTATTCGCATTGCACCCTTGGAGAAAGAAAATATGAAGCTTTTCTATCCTTTTCATATTGACAAACCTAAGGGGGTTAATGCAAATCTTTTCTACAATCACGAAGAGAACCGCTATATCATTGCCAAGGGCAGCATCATTAAAGCAGCAGATGGAGAGATTCGCCCAAACTTGCTTCGCATGCGTCAAGAGGTGACATCAAACTCTGAGTTGTCAGAACAGAACGGAGATTTCTATAAGTTGAAAGCCGATATTGAACTTTTGAAATCTTCACGCTCCGACTCTGCAAGTTTCTGCACAGGAGTATCAACCAATGGGAACAAGGCATGGGTTGACAGCCTAGGGCGAATGTTTAAGGAAGTGTTCCCCAAATGAGTAATTCGTTGAGGCAAATACATAGTTCCTTTATTCGCTACCAGTATTATGATGAAGGACAGCAGGTATTGGCAGGCGAGATATTCAAGAAAGCTGGTCTAAAGAGATCTAAGTTTACCAATGCATGGGTAACGTTTGTCGTTATTGGTACGTATGCTGATGTTGAGGTCGGTATCACAACAGGTTCCAATGGTTATTTTACTGTACCGCAGGGAGTGGTGGATATGTATCAGTTGCATGAATATGCCCGTCCTATGGTAGGTCGTAGTGTGCAGGTGAATAGTCTCTGCTTTACGAGATCTGACTGGCAGCAGAATCTTGCGAATGGTGCAAAAGCAAATTTGCTAGTGTTTACTCCTGGTGCTAAAGAGAATGGCAACGAGGGAACAAGGGCGTATATCAAGAATGGCGAACAGCAAGGCATCAATAAGGGTTACAAGACAAGTATCCGTGATGACTGGTATGTGATACCTTCCATCAAACTTTCTGATGCTCTCTTCTTGCGTCGCAACAATCTGTATCCCAAGTTTGTATTGAATGATGCGCAAGCCTACACTACGGACACTATGCATCGTGTGTTTATCAAGGAAGGTGTGAACCGCAAGGCCTTCGTGGTAAGTTACTACAATTCTCTCTCCTTTGCTTTTGCAGAGATATTGGGGCGCAATTTTGGTGGTGGCGTATTGGAGTTGATGCCAAGTGAGGTCAAGGGTGTATATCTGCCTTATCGTGAGGAACACGCCAAATTGTTTGAGAAGGTAGATCAAATGGTTCGTGAGAAGAAATCGGCTGATGAAATACTCGACTTCACAGACAAGGAGTTTCTTCAAAAGGGAATGGGATTCTCTGAGACAGAAACCAAAATGGCCCGCTCTATCTGGTATAAGTTGATGGGGCGCAGATTGAACCGTGAGACTTTGGAGAAAGCTGCACCAGAAGAGAAAGGCGAGATTAAGAAAGCCGTTGCAAGGGTGAAACAGCTCAACTTCTTCGATGTCCTCCAGCAATATCCTGAGAACATAGTAGAAAATGCTCCTGTGATTCAGCCCGCCAAAGAGCAAGAGTCTGACGTGGAAATGGAAAAGAATGTCCTTATTAGTCTTGTGAAGAACGACAACGTGGAGCGCTATCTTGACCAGTCTGCAAAGATATATTATACAGGAAAGAGATTCCCGTCAACAGTTGCTCTAAACAAACTATATTACTTCATGCCATATATCAAGAAGAAGGGCATCCGCGACCTATATCTTATTAAGATTGCCCGCGTGGGTACTCGCAAGGAGGGGCAGCCAGACAACGACCCGAATGATTTCCGTTTGGTGTTCGAGATTGAGTTCGTGAAGAAACTCTTCAAAGACTACAAGCCTGTGGAACTGGAGATATGGCATACATTTACGGATACAAACATGAGAACAATTGTTGAGGATAATAACAAATGACAATGAAGCAATCCATAGAAGATCTGGTAAAGATAGAGTTAAAAAACTGTCGCTTTCATGCGGACTGTTTGGCTTTGAAAGTCAAACAGTTTCGCAGATTATACACCATTTTGAATGCTTTTTTGGCAGTAACATCTTCTGCGAGTATAGCAAGTTGGGCGATATGGAATGATTATGCATTGTTTTGGGGATGTATTATAGCAATATCTCAGGTTGTTACAGCCTTAAAACCGATCTTCCCTTTTAGCAAGCATGTTCATACACTTAATACAAGATGCTATAAACAAGAAGCTCTTTTCTTGGAATTAGATAACCTGTGGTTTAATTTGAATGATGGATCAATTAGTGAAGAACAAGCAAAAATCCAACTAAATCATCTTAAACAGAGACTAAGCGAGAATATGTTTTTCGATGATGATGATGGCTTTGAGTTTTCAGAAGAGATACAGAATAGAGCTCGTTATATGACGGCAGATACGCTAAAAATGAAGTATAATATTACAGATTAGAAAGATATGAGTATGAGCGACAACAATGTACGCAAAGCAGAAGCCCAACCTTCTGGAGATAAAAAACAGAATGAGCAGAAATTGCCGAGTTACCATTATCCAGATAATAATCCCCCAAAGAAATGAATACATAAGGTAAGTACTAGAGTGAACGATGTTATTATTGGGCTGTTGTGTAATTACACGTCGTTCCTTGCACCATGTGTTTAGAAAACTATCTTTGTAAGTATACATATAATAAAAATGTTTTTATGACAACAAAAGCATATATCGTTGTCAGCAGTGAGGGTAGTTTCGAAGAGTACTATTCTCATTATGAAAAGGTGTTCAGACGCAAAAATGAAGCGGAGGAATACGCCCGGCAACTTGATGCAGAGCGCTTTGCCAAGCCAGTCGTGGAAGAAAAATTATGGCGTGAAGCAGAAGGGATGTGGTACTATACGAATGAGCAGAAATATGGTGAGGGATGGGAGATTATTCCATACAACATACTCACCCAGCCAAAGGAATTTGAAGCGTGCCAAAACAAACGTGATGCTGATAAGCGAAAATATCTGTTAAGGTATATCAACTCACATGGGGAGCGAACATACTCTATGGATGATGTTGTTCATCATGAGGAATACGAGGACAACCGCCAATATGAATGGAATCCTTGTGAGGTGATGGAGATAGATATGGTTGAATGATTTTTATTTGTGACAAGAGAGCTAATATGACAAGTGAAAGAAAATATACTACTCACGAGTGCCAAGACGAAGACATTAACAGAAAATTCAGAGATTTACATCTGAAAGTTGTGAATGAGATAATCTCTTTTTGTAAAAAGAACAACTTCACCGTGGATGAACTTTTCCTGCATGCCGATGGTCTAGCTGAATCAATAAAGAATGGAGAATGGCATCCATACACAGATTCTCAATTTGAACTTTTGAACGATATTGAGGGAAGAGACAAACAGACTTTTCTGTTTTCAGCGTAAAAGTAACAAGCACATTATCTCTTAAAAGATATTAAACTTTAGATGGGTGTCCTGACTTTTGGGACACCTCTCTTTTATATTTGCAAACGGATTTGCGAGAACAGGCTTCACCTCAGCATAGAGCGAGCTCTCTGCATTCGGTTTGCACTGTACTTGCACCCAGATCGCAAAGGCAGGATGATATACCGGAACATCAATTATAAACATATATTATAAAAACAAAAGAATTATGGATAAGAAGCGTTTTGAAAAAACGAAAGTAATGGTTGACAATGCCAGAAAAAGTATGGCAGAAGACCTCAAGACTATTAGGGAAGATCAAGAGAATCTCAGAAAGATTCAGTTGGTAATGGGGGCATTAGATGAACTCCTTAAGGATAATGCTGACTTTAGAAAACAGTTCGAGAGTAAGTTGACAGAATTGAGTCTTAAAGAGGAGGCAGCGATAGAGGGTTAGTCATGAGATATTCAACAATAGTGGAAAAGGACGACAAAACGTTAGTGGAAATTATTACTGCACTAGAGCAGTTTGAGCAAGATAGGTTCATTGCTGGCATCCAGGCGCGCCACTATACGAAATACGACATTGAACAGGTGCTCGACATGGTAACTTCCTACCAGTCGAGAATGAATGTTGAGGCACGCTCACTAGTCAAGTTCTCTGAGACGTTTATCCAGCAGTTCGCAACTGATAACAACAAGTGTTTCGAGACTGCACAACGATACTTCAACCGCATACGCTCGACGCTGTGTGCCTTGAAGAAAGTGTTCCAGATGACAACTCCTCGCTCGATGGCACAGTTGCCAGAGGGAACTCAGCAGCCAACGGTGTTCGAGCGGTCACCGCTGTCGTATGGTGCGTGCGTTATTGATTTGTGGGGATTGGGATCATACGACGAGTGCGTGCAGACACTCTATCATAGACTGGAAACATTGCTGACTACGGCTACAACTATTCTGGGATTATGTCATCAGATGATAGAGAGTGAAGAGAAGATACGCCAGGACACGCAACAGCTGAAGAACATCTATCGTGAGAGTTGTGAGCAGTTGATGGATAGCGTGAGGGAGTTTGCTGGATTCCTGGGAACGGTGCAGCAGTTGCCAGAGACAGAGCTGAACCGCCGCAAGCAGAAAGCTCGCTCAATGGACGAGTTCCTGAAGAAAGAGTATCACAACGTAGCGAAGCAGGAATTCAAGCAGTATGTTTTCTTAGAGGCTATGCGTCAGGGTAAGAACGAGGGGCTGACAGAGGAAGAAACCTATTTGTTTCACGACGACCATGAAAAGGTGCGAAAGGTACGATGGGTCATTGAACACTTCGACGAGATGGACGTGGAGGGTCAGCAGGGCAAGCTTGACTCTACGCAGATAGTGTATTTCTTGAAATGGTGCGGCGTGGGGCAGACCAAGGAGAAACGGCTGTACAAGTACTTTTGTGATATGTACAGGGGTGGGTATAGTCTGCTGGTGTGGTCGGCAGTATCGAAGGAACGCAAAGACCAGCACGATAGTGGTATTACAGAAAGAGGTGCTGCAGCATGTTTTCAACGTATGATCGATTCGCTGCCCAAAGAGGCTGTGGCTATATAAACTTTTAGATTATTCAAAAAAACAGGTGGATGGATTCCGTGGGGAGTTCATCCACTTTTTTTGTATCGTTTCCTCGCATTCTGAGGAAAAGCTAGAGAAATTTCCTCAATTTGCAGATGTCCCTGAGGAAAAGTTTCCTTCGTTTTGAAGAAAAGTAGCCTTTTCTGAGGAAAAGTTTGCGAAACAGCGTGTTAAAACCTGAGGAAAGTTAGAAATGACTATCGACCATGATTTGTGTTTTATTGTTTTTGTGTCGATGATTCATCGTAATTTTGCAGAGTAAACCTGAGGGCCATAAAGGCTTGAATGGTAGAAATCATTTTTATTAACCAGAGTGGAGTGAGAGTCCTCTGAGGTGAAAAGCTGCAGCAATCATGCTCTTCTCACAAACACTTTGAGTTATGACAAAAGATCTGAGTGAGTACGTATGCCTTGATGGCGTGTACGTGAGGGAGGAACAAGTGGTGAAGATGGCCATGAATGCAGGCAGCTTCGCCGTGGCCGAGCATTATCTGTGTGCATTGTTGGCACATGGGTTGATGTATGGCAAGACAGACATTATTAATAAGGTGAACGAGGTGAGGGAACAGTATCAGGTTTTGCCATTTGCAAAGCCAGAGAACCAGGGGCCTCGCGATGAGTATGGCCACAGCCGTATGGAGTCTGTGGAAATCAAGGTCAGGAAGATTTATAGCCAGATGGCTGCTGAGCAGCAGAAGGAGGTGCTGAGATCGTGCTTGAAGTTGCTGAGAGCGCAGACGGATATGTTCTGCCATAAGAACGACTGGCTGAGTGTGATGCTGGTAGTGAGGGATCGCCTGGACGGCAACATCAATCAGAATAACTTTGCAGACTTTGCGCGAGGCATTACGCCTGCGGACTGGCCTGAGGCTCTACGCATCAGCGACCACACGCCTAAGAACTTCAGTCGGCTGCTGGCAGCAGAGGACAGAATGGAGGCTTACTACGATATGGAGGAGAACCCTCAGGCCAAGCTCTGCGACAAACTTTGGGATATCATTGTTCAGGCCGTTCTTACGGAAATTCCGTAAAGCAAATACGAGTTTTACGGAGGATTTTACGGAACTTTTACGGACTTACGGAATGCAGGGTTGTGCATGGTTTTTATGCCTACTTTTGCATCGTCAATCAGACAGAACAACAAAAATAAATAAAGGTATGAAAAAGACAGAAGAAAAGAAGCAGGCATCGAAGCGCATTGCCTTGCTGGTGAGAACAATGGTGAACGGCTACTCAGTAGAGTTGGAACGCGAGGGCTACATGTACTACGACGTAAAGAGTCTGCTGGAAGGTCTCTTCGTTCACGTCGGTATGAACCGTTTAGGGGCCATGACCAAGGATGAAATCAAGACGATGGTCGAGGCCGTTAAGGATGGTAGCGCGATTAAGAAGCTACAGGCTGAAGTAAACGAACTGAAGGCGGCCATCGACGACCAGAAGAAGGAAATCAGAGAGCAGAAACGAGTGATCAAGGAACTGAAGAAGGAACTAAATATTGAGGAGTAATATTATGGCAAAGGAAATTCGAATTACGAGCGTACGAAACGCTCATGGTGTGAAAGTGAAGCGCTGCTGCGCAAGTTGTCAGCACAAGTGCATCGAGACGGACGGTACAAGGGTCTGCGCACAGATGATGATCAAGGTGGAACAACGATTTAAGTGCAAGCAGTGGTTGATGAGCGACGGCTTGAAGAATGCCGGTAAAGGGGGAGGCGTGGTGCGCCTGAAGGCTGCGATTGAGCGAGAGCAGTGCCAAGCTTGCTTGAGTATTGCCGAGCGTGAGCAGGCTCGATGTGGAAACATCAAAGGCACCACAGAGATCATTATTCAGTAACCGAGTCGAGGCGAGTGGAGGAAGTCTACGTAGTGAAAATGGCCAAATTCTGACACGACCTTCGCTCACAAAACGACAAAGTTATGAAAAAGTACATTTTTGTTTTGAATGCCATCGAGCTGATGACCAAGCTCTATGTTGGCAAGCGA
>JAEEGL014321597.1_pt1 | contig 11861 bp, 16 predicted proteins | sample 9134231 | NCBI WGS metagenome assembly JAEEGL01 (sample SAMN16246548, study PRJNA631951) | gut metagenome | biome: gut microbiome; feature: rumen; material: fiber-attached | host: Bos | place: Iran: Karaj | collected 2018-10 | reverse complement strand
TACTGCGGCAAAACAAAGCAGCAGTTATGTACGCGCAGATCTTGAAAAAGACACCATCGCATAAGCAAATGCGGCTGGCCATCGCCAAGGACCGCTGGGTGTTCCTGACTCACCTGCTGAACCGGCGTTATGAGCTGGTCGACATGATCAGCATGGCCGACGCGTGTGCATTGACCGACAGCGTTTTTGAGTAAATGTTTATGTAAACAAGTGGGGCGCACGTAATGTGCGCCCTTTCTGTAGGTTCAATTAAACAAAACGCCGTTAATCAATTCCCGGCTCGTAATCGTCACAATCGCTCTTGAAGTACTCCAAATCTTCGCGCGTGCACCCGCCGCCATCACACCCGTTCATGGCGCAGTTGTCGCGCTGCGCGCAGTCGTGGCACGCACACTCGGAACAGCCCATTGTCGTTCACCACCTTTCACGGGTGATTATACCACATTATCGCATTGCTGTAAAGTCGTGTTTCACGGTGTACAGTTTCAGCACGGGACATGAATTTCAACACAAACGGATATTCAACGGTCGAGTTTACCTCGAGCAACAATGCGTTCCATTCCCGCGTGGTTGCGTTCAGGCAAACCACAGGATATTTAACAAAAAGCTAAACAGCTAAAGAGGAGTGTGATAGTACATGGCGTTGATCAGTTTCTCCCAAATCAAGGGCGGTCAGAAAGTATTGACCGACATTGAGGGAAAGTTTGCAAAGTCCAACATCGTCAAGACCACGACTGACCGGTCGGCGGAAGGCTACGAGTTCTCCGACGAGCGTGTGCTTTCCGAGGCAATGGTTGAGCAGAAGCTCTCCGAGGTTTCCTCGTCGCAGGCGCGTCACGTTGACGACACGATCATCCTGAACAGCTCGCTGGGCAGCTCGGTGACGACGTTCACCTGCTCGGCAATCCCGACAAGCAACAAGCTCATTGTTTCCATCAACGGCATCAACTACGTTGAAGATGCGGAACACTTCACGGTTGACCGTGCTTCCAAGACAGTTACCTGGACGTTCACGGCGGCCAACGGTGGTTTTGACATCAACTCGGCTCTGACGGACGAGGTTCATCTGATTTACCTCACGATTGACCCCACGTCCACGGGCGGCACAACAACTGGTGACAACGGCGGTTCGAGTTCCGGTGGCCAGGGCGGCAACGAGTCTGGCGGCGGCAATGAATCCGGCGGCGGCAATGAATCCGGCGGCGGCGATACACCAGCAAACGTCGCGTGGACGGCCGACGTTACGTACCCAACGAACAAGGTTGAGTACGACCTCAAAGGCGTGCTCACGGCCGCTCAGCTCGCTGACCTCACGGACGACAACTGCGCAGGTCCTGAGGCTGATGGTGCGAACCGCTACGTTGGCGTGGCGTTCATCGGTACCGACAGCAAGCCGTGCGAGCCGATTGACCTGCCGTGGGTTGAGTCTGGTCTTGCACAGCCGGTGGCGGCCACCACGACCATCACCAACGCTGGCTACACGCCCGGTGTTGACGCACCACGCGGCGGTTACTTCCTGGACAGCGACAAAGTGCTCGGCCTCGCGTCCGGCGCGCAGACGTTCAACCTGCGCATCACCAAGTACACGACGGCAATCAGCAACCCAGCGTAAAGCAACGCTCCTCAAAAGGCAGCCTAAAACGGCTGCCTTTTTTGTACGCAAACATTTACTTTTAATATAAATTGTGGTATAATATCTTCGTAAACAAAAAGGAGGAGATTGTCATGACCCACGAGGTGCAAAGCGCCAGCACATTCATCTTCGGCGGCAACGCCGAGTTCACCATTCGCAACACGTCGTCCGGCAACGGGTACAAGTACAGAGTACGTAAAGGTAAACCCAAAGGTGACCGGGACGTGTACTTCGTCAAGGTGAAGAACGGTGCCACGTGGGAGTACGCCGGCTGCGTGCTCGGCAACGCCTCCTCGTTTTACTATGTCAGGGGACAGAAGGGCGCGCTGGAGTTCGACGCTCCGGCGATCCGTGGCCTGCTCTACGCCATTCGCAAGGGCGCTAACCCTCTGCCCAAGCCCATGAGCATGATCCACCACGGCCGCTGCGCGCACTGCGGCCGCCGACTGGACGACGAGACGTCCATCGAGCGCGGGTTTGGTCCCGTGTGCTGGAAGACAATGAGTTAAAACGCATTAACAGCAAGCAGCACGTGCTACAATCACCAGCACGTGCTGTTTTTGTATTGTCTACATCATTCTCTAAACGTAGTTACAGAAAGGAGTTGATGTACATGCTGTATTGGCTTGCATTGGTCATCCCATCGTTGATCATGACGGTTGTATGCTACGTCACCAACCCGCTCGTCCTGCTCTTCGCGGATGAAGACGGCGAGTTGCATGGGTTTTGGCGGCTGTGGCAAACCTGGGACAACAGCTGCAACCCCAGCGATTTGATGACGTGTGCCCCTAAGTGCATCCTGTTTGACTGGAAGGCACACTACACGGAACTTGAGGAGAGTCTCGACCCATCGGACACCACGTTGATGCTGCGTCGCCGCTGGCGCACGCCGTGTCACAACCCAGTGTTCACGACCAAGGAGCGGTTCAAGCGCTACCTGTGTCGCTGCTACTGGTTGACGCGCAACAGCTGTTATGGCTGGGCTTTCTACGTCTTTGGCATTGTCCCCTCATCCAACACGTTCATCGTGAAGGAGAAGGACGGCGTGAAGGACGTGCGGGAAGTAGACGGCAACTGGGCAAACCGCGCGTGGGAGCACAAGAACGACTCGGCCATCTTCCGCATTGGTAATCGTGAGCTGCACTGGAAGACTTTCCTTGGGTGGAAACTCAAGGACGACGCGGCGGTACCGACGCGGGCAATGATCGCCAACCGCATTGCCTTCGCAATTGAGAAGGTCAAGACTGACGAGTAACGCAAAAATCCCCAGTCAGCTGACTGGGGATTTTCAATGTAACAACTCCGTGTTATTCTGGAGACAGAGTGTTGTTCAAGAAGGAGTGATTAGTAAATGGAGATCAGCTACGTTTTTGACGCGCTGGGCAACATCACCAAGGTAACGTCCGGCGACAAGACCATCGAGATGAAGAACGTGCCGGAGTACAACTTGATCACCGCCAGCGACGATTTGACCGTGGTCAAGGCCAAGCAGGCCGCTCAGAAGGAGCTTTGCCAGAAGCAGCTCGGTTAACCAGCAGAAGGCCGTGTCAAGCGGCCTTTTTTCATGCAAGCAGGTCCACCGTGCGGTCGCTCTCATGCACAGTAATTGTGTTCACGGGAATTGGCAACACACCAAGATCACGAACAGGCTTACCGTCAACGAAGAACATTTTACTAGAGCTCAGCACGTTAACCGTGACCACGTCGTCATTGACCATCACGTTACCTTCAGTCAGCCCGGCGTTTGCCAGCATATCGGCGTAGTTCACGCAGTACACTACTGTTTCGGCACGCCTGGCGTCCAGCAGAACATCCGTCGGCACAGCGACACCGCATCGCAGATATGCATGCTTAGTCTTGGCAAGCAACGTGCCGTCGGCGTTCATCGTCACAATTTGCCGCATGCCAAGATACACCAAAACAACACCGTACTGCGTGACCCATGCCTGACCAGGTGTAAAGTTCCCCTGTGTCAGTGCACACACATTGCGCAACACTCTTGGCGTGTACACGTTGCGCCGCGCGTAGTCCATGCAGGTCTGCATATGCCGCAGCTCACTGTCAGTGCAGTTGTCGTTGTTGAAAACGTACACCCTCATTTCCTCTTTGCGCGTGGTGGTGTCCACGAACGTGCCGGTGTCCATGTACACTACGCCGTCCACCACCAGCCCGGTGACGGCCATGCTGCCGTAGTTCCTGTCCACCAGCAGCACGAAGGCACCGTTGTCCACCGTGGGGCAGTTGAGCACGTTGCGTATGTTGTGATTAATCGGCATGCAGTCCATGAGCAGTCCTCACTTCTGTAAACATTTACTGTATTGTACCACGGAACACCTGTGTGTGCACATCAACCGGCAAACAGGGTTGACAAAAACGCACACGTTGTGTTATATCATAGTTATCCTTACGCAAAAGGAGGAATTCCATGAGTAACGAGCAATATGGCGTCGAGCAAATCTCGGTGCTTAGCCAGCTCGAGCACGTGCGGTTGCGCCCAGCCATGTACATCGGCACGGTCAGCGACGCCCGTGGTCCAGCGCAGATGGCTTTTGAGATCGTGGACAACGCCGTTGACGAGCACGAGGCCGGTTTCGGCGACGAGATCACCGTCACCGTGGCCAAGGACTTCACGGTGACCGTGAACGACCACGGCCGCGGCATTCCAGTGGGTCCACACCCCACAGCCAAGGACGCCGACGGCAACCCTGTGGACACGCTTACCCTGGCGCTGACCACGCTGAACGCCGGCGGTAAGTTCAAGGTCGGCGAGGACGACGCCGGTTACGCGGCAGGTGTGTCAGGCATGCACGGCGTGGGCAGCTCGGTGGTGCAGATGCTGTCGGACAGCTTCGAGGTTACCGTGCGCCGGGACGGCGCCGTGTATCACCAGACGTTCTCCCGCGGCAACCCGACCAGTCCCGTGGTCAAGCAGCGGGCCATGGCCGCCGGCGAGCCCACGGGCACCGAGGTGGTTTACCACCCCGACCCAACCATCTTCACCCACACGCTGAACCCTGGCGAACGGCTGCCCAGCCGGCTGAACGAGCTGGCGTCGCTTAACCCAGGGTTAACCATTGACTATACAGGTCCAGACGGCTTACAAACAAAGTTTCACTACGACGACGGCCTGGCCGGCCTGGTGCTGCGGGACATCGGCACCAAGACCCGGCTGCACGAGGGTGTGTGGTCCATGCACGGCGTCTACGGCGAGGGACCAGAGCGGGTCACCGTAGACCTGGCCTTCGCTTACGACGATGACCAGAACCCAGGCAACACCGTGCGCTGCTTTGCCAACAACGTCAGCACGGTGGACGGCGGCACCCACAAACTCGGCCTGCGGGCAGGGTTACGCGAGGCGGTCAATGCCCGCGCACAATCGTTGAAGATCACCAAGTCGCCGCTGGATGCGCGGTACGTGGAGGATGGCCTGCACGCGGCCGTGGCCGTGAAGCTGGCCAACGCGGAGCTGGAGGGCCAGACCAAGGGCAAGCTGGGCAACAAGTGCGCCCAGACCGCCGTGGAGGAGGTCATGCGCGCGCAGTTTGTCGAGCTGCTGAAGGACAAGAGCTGGTCCACCGCCTTGGACGCCATCGCCATGCGCGCCGTGCGGGTACGTGACGCTGAGGAAGCCGCCAGACGGGCGCGCACCGCGGCGCGCAAGACCAAGGAAGTGGCCAAGGCCGAGAGCCTGCCAGGCAAGCTGGCCGAGTGCACCAACGCCAACGGGTACAGAGAGATTTTCATCGTTGAGGGCGACAGTGCAGCTGGTTGCTTTGTCGGCGACACGCGGGTGCCGCTGGTCGACGGGCGTGTGGTGACCATGGAGCAGCTTGCCGCAGAACACACGGAGGGGAAGACGAACTACGTGTACGCCGTGGACGAGCAGCAGAACATCTGTGTGCAGCCAGTGGTCAACGCCTGGCAGACGAAAACGGTCACCAAGCTGGCCGTGATCACACTGGACAACGGCGAGCAGGTCCGCTGCACGGTCGACCACCCGATCATGTGCCGCAACGGCACGTATTGCCAGGCGGCCAAGTTGATGCCAGGACAGTCGCTGATGCCGATGTACACGTGCACATCGGCCAGCACAATCTACCGTGAGAACCCAGGCACTGATTATTTGTGGGTACTGAATCCACGAAATGACAAATGGCGGCCAGTATGCAAAATTACCGCAACGCAGTACCACGGCAGGCAACTGGCCGGCAAACACGTGCATCATGTTGACCACGATTCGCGCAACGACACACCTGAAAACATCATGTACATGGACGCCAAGGAACACATGAGCCTGCACAACCGTGAGCGCGATGCCTCGGCGCTGATCGCCGCGCACGCGCAGCACATGCGCGAAGACCCTGAGTACTTCGAGCACAATTGGCGCAAGATGCACACACCTGAGGCCGCGGAGAAGCGCAAAGTGTCCCTGCACAGGTTCTTCGACGAGCATCCGGAGGCCAAGACCCACCTGGCAGCCAAGGCCAATGAGGAGTGGGCCAATCCGGAATTAAGAGCCTGGCGCGCTGAAATGACAAGAAAGCAAATGAACGACCCGCACATGCGTGACGCGATACAAGCTGGGCGCGACGCATACCAAGAGCGAATCAAGCAAGACAAAACAGCGTACACCGAGTACACACGCGCTCGTATGGCTCGTGTGTACGAAAGCAAGCGCTTGAAACGACTTGCCAGATTGTCGGCAGTTGCCGACTGGTTCACCACACACGGCATGACCGGCACCATGCACGAGTACAGAGTTCATGCTGACGCTCTGCGCGCCGAGGTTCACGTTAAGTTGCCATGGCCATCAACGATACGCCGCCTTTTTAAGGACATGGACGCTCACTCACTTACTGAGTGGCTAACTAAGGAAAAAGTAGCAGTTGCACAGCTGCAGCCGTTGCCTAAGGCCAAGCCGCCTGTCAACCACAAGGTCAGGAGCGTGGAAATCATCACCCTTGACGAACCGGTACCCGTGTACGACCTGGAGGTGCCGCCGCACGCCAACTTCGCATTGGCTGCTGGTGTGTTTGTCCACAACTCGGCAAAGGAAGGCCGGTACCGTGAATTCCAGGCAATCCTCGCCCTGCGTGGTAAGATTCTCAACGTGTCCAAGGCCGACCTTGAACGTATGCTCACGTCGGAGACCATCCGCAACATCATCATCTCACTTGGTGCAGGCGTGGGCAAGGAGTTCAACATCAACAAGCTGCGGTACGAGAAGATCATCATCATGACCGACGCTGACGTGGACGGCCAACACATTCGCTCACTGCTGCTGACGCTGTTCTACTACTACATGCGCCAGTTGATCACCGATGGACACGTGTACATCGCCGTGCCACCGTTGTACAGAGTGGTCATGCCAGATGCGTCATCCGTGTACCTGGTGGATGACGATGCCCTGGAGCAGTTCAAGAAAATACACCATGGCCAGAAGTACGACATCGGCCGCTACAAGGGACTCGGTGAGATGAATCCGCTCCAGCTGAAGGAGACCACGCTGGACCCGGCCACACGTACGTTGCGGCGGATCACGCTGACCGACGCGGCGGCAGCGGCCACCAGCTTTGAGACCATGATGGGCAAGGCCACGGAACCTCGCAGACAGTTCATCGACGAGCACGCGTTGAACGCGTCGGCGTTGACCGAGGCAGTGTAAACGAAAACCGGCCATCATCTGGCCGGTTTTTCCAAACACGAAAGTGAGGATATACACATGGACATCGTGTACACACATACACTGGATCACCCAGCCCACGGCGCGACGGACGTGCGCGCGCTGCGGTTGATCAGCGAGGCGGCAGTGGGCGACGGGCAGCGAATGATTCGCCTGGTGCTGGGCAACGTGCACACTGACGGGTCGTTTATGCCAACACACAAGCGTGTGTTCGTCGACGACGATGAGCCCACGCTGTCGGCACTGGTGGCCAAGCCCATGAACGCCATGCGCGTCTGCGCGCCGGCGGGCGAGCCTGTGCTTGCGCAGGCGGTGGACGAGCCGTCGCTGGCGTGGATGGCCACGCCCAGCTGCTGGGCGACATGGGCCATCAGATGTCAGCTTGGTTACTGCCTGGACGCACTTGCGCAGCAGCGGAAACGCAGTAGGCGATGACCGTTGCCTGCGACCGCGCGCAGGTCGCGCAGCACGGTGTACGTCACGTGGGTGTTCACAGTCAGCGTCTGACGGCGCTACGAGTGCATAAACTTGCGCATAAACATTTACTCATTCATCATCGTGTGATAGAATAGCGGGCGAGGTGACAAAGTATATGAGCAAACACAACAAACTCGGCATCATGTTTGTCGCTGTCTGGCTGCTGTGGATGCTGCACACGGTGACTCACAGCGGCGACGACGAGCTGCTTGACCAGCTGCAGCGGCAGCTGAGCAACAGCTGGCAGCGCCAGCAGCACGAGACGTTGCTAGTGGGCGAGGCCATCGTGGCTGAGCACGCGCGGGCGGTGACCTACCTGGCCGGCAAGCGCGTGGACATGGCCGACGTGCAGGCAAACGTGCGCGCATACACGGGCCAGTACATCGAGTTCAACGGCACGGTGGTCGACGCGGCGCTGGACATGACACCACACAGTCCGCTTAGCAAGACGTATACCGTCAGCGGTGAGTTCGCATTACTGACGGAAAGCGGTGTGCGCGTAAAGGCGTACCTGGGCATGCTGCCGGGGGACTACCTGTCGTGTGTTCTCCCCGTGCCCTGGTGGTTTTCCGCCAAGCATCGCGAGTACATCGGCCGGTACATCCGCTGCAAGGGCGTGGTGCTGGATACGCTGTGGCTCGATGACTGGGGGCGCACGCCGGCGCTGTTGTTTACCGGTGTTGGCTACCAGTGATCACGTCGTCGTCAATGCGCATTCTCTTATCTTCCTCTACGCCGCCGTCTTGACGGCGCTTTTTTGTGCGTCCACCAGTGCGCGGTTAACGGCCACCTCCGCGGCGCTGGGCTCCATGGTCTGCTTCAGCTCGGCCACCAGCGCGATCAGCTGCGTCAGCACGGTGACCACCGCGTACACGTGTGCAAGCAGCGACTCAGTAAACATGTACGCGTTCGCGTTGTCACGTGCATGAAAAAACGGGGCAACGCGGTCATCTCCGGTGAGGTACACCTTGCCGCCCGTGACCCAGTGGCGGTCTGTCACGACGTACGGTGCGCTGGCCTGGTACACATTGACGATGACCACGTGCGGGGTGTGCTCGTACACGGCCACCGTGACCTCAGTGTACGGCAGGCTGGCAGCGTCGGCCAGCTGCCGTAGCATGCACACCTCCGCCGGCGCCGCCAGCGTTGCCCGCGCGCCGTACAAGGTGATCACGCAGCTTGCGCCGCTGCCTCGCTGCAGATTAGCGGCCCTGGCCAACAGCATGGCCTGCTCCTTCGTCGTCGTCACCGACGAGTACCTGGCCGACTTCGCAGATGTCAATGAGTACTTCATTCTCCACGTCCTCTCTCCTTTTTTACGCGTAATATTATACCATAATTTGTGAAAAAAGAGAGCCCTTAATTGTGAACCGTTTGCTGAGCCTGGGGTCGATCGTGTTCACCGGCACGCCGTGCAAGTAGTCAGCGTCGTCAACGTCCGCCTCCAGCGCATCTGGGTTCCTGCCCTGGGCAAGCGCAAGCAGACGGCCAAGCCGCTGGTAATCCGCGTCCGCGGGGATGGCGAGGCACATGTCATCGAAGGCAGTCAGCAACGCGCTGGCCTGGGGCAGCAGCAGGTCGGCGTGCGGACAGTCACGGCGCAGGCAGACGTGGTCAACCACCTCCATCAGGACATGCTGCAGATACTCACCCCTGAACCTAACGACCTTGGCGGCATCTGGCCTGGCAAGGTCGTACTCCACGCTGAGCGTGGGCAGCTGAACCTGCACCGCCTGCGGGTCGGCAAGGAGCAAAGTACTCATGGCGGTCGGCGTCAACGGCTGGCGAGCAATCAGTGAGAGGGTGTAGTACAGCCCGCGCTTGTCGTATCGGAACGCATCAGTCTCGGACAGCGTAAACGTCACCCCAGGGTGCGCCGCCAGCACTGCGGCCATGCGCGCCGGCAGGTGACTGGGCGTCAGTGACCGGTTGGTCACGTGGGTGTAAACCAGCTCATGCAGTTGCTTGGCATTCATGTCCCGTCCTCCCCTCTGTTCATACTCGCCAACCACGCGCTGACCGCGTACAGGTCCGCATCCTGGATGACACGGCAAAACCTGGTCACAATATCAGCCAGCCTGGTGGCCAACGGTGCGACCAGACTGCTGACCAACGGCGCATGTGCCATCGCATCAATCTGCATGTGCATGAGCATTAACCACAACCTCGGCAAGCACACGCAGGACTTCATGCTTGTTGGTTGAGTTCACGTACAGCTTGGTCAGCGCCGCCAGCGGCGCGGTCATGCGCCGCACCTGGTCGGCGATCAGCCGCAGCGGATACTCGCTTGGCCACGTCAGCAGCTGGTCGTCAAGCTCGTGGTCAGCCAGTGTCCACCTGCTGGTAGACATGAGCAACCGCGCGCCGTTAAACATGCTCAGCATATACTCGCCCGGGTGCACGGCGATGATGGACGACACCTCAAGCACGGGGTGCGCCGGTGCGCTGCTGCTCATCAGTTCCATAACCGTCTTTGTCTCCACCGGCAGCGTGCAATAGGTGACAAACTTCCATGTCCACGGGCACACAACATCAGCTGGTGCGTAGGCTTTGGCAATCTTGACCAAGTACACATCCTGAATTCCTGGAATGCCCTTGGCCAGGATTGCCACGCGGCGTTTGACAGCATCCAGCATGGCCTCACGCCTCCTCCCTGATGCCCACCAGGAAGGTGAACAGCCCGGTGGCGTGCGCCCGTGCGCTGCGTGCCCGGTTGTTGACCATGGCGTCCACCACCATGGCCGTGTAGTCCCTCCAGCGGCGGTCAGTGTACATGCTCATTCCCCTCCTTGTCACGTGATTTGGCAAACTCGAGTCTGTACTTTTCCAACTGGTACTCCCGCAGCGCGTGGTTAAAGTCTGTGCTGATGACCGCATACGGCGACAGGTGGCTGTGCAGGCGCTGCAGCTTGGTCACCGCATTGGCAAGTGCGTTGGCCTGCGGCAACAGCAGCTGGCTCACCAGCAGGCTGTTGTCAAGGAAATCAAGGAACAACGGGTTGTCAAGGAACAACGGTTCGCCACGGTCCCTGTCGTCGTTCAGCGGCACGTAGTGCATGCCCCCGCTGTAGACCTCGGCATACAGCTGCGCCCTAAACCGCCGCTGCTCACGGGTGGTGGATATGCACAGCCACGGGATGGAAAACTTTGTGTACAGCGAGATGTCAGCCAGCTGCAGCGTGCCAACTGCGAACCTGCTGATCTTCTGCCGCGCCATGGTCTCGTTCGTGGTGCTTGGCGTCAGCGTGACGCGCAGTTCCACGGCTGGGTTGGTGTCGCACAGCCGCTGCTCCTCAGCCGGCAGGGGGTGCTTTGCGTTTACCATCTGCTCACCGCCTTGTTGTTGTCTGAAAAACGGCCACATTCCGTGGCCTTTTCTTTACCTGTGCATGGTTACGCGTTGCCGCTCAGCACCGCCAGCATGTTGTCCGGCAGCGCGGCGCGTAGCGTCTCGTCATCGCCACAGTGGGTCATCGCCAGCACCACTGTCTTCACGATCTGCGTATGCAGGTAGTCAACCAGCGCGTGCTTGTCGTCAAACTGCGTCACCTGGTCATGGTCCACGATGACGTAATCGCTGTCGGCGTCTAGCCCCCTACACATCACAAAAGGGAACCTTTTTAACTAAAAAACACACGGCTTACTGCGCGGCTGGAAAGAAGCAGATGTGCCCAGAGTCGGTCATGAACGGGCTGGTCAACTCCGCTGTCACGGTTGACCCAGGCGTAAAACCTGGCACACAGCCAAGGTCATGGGCGTATCGCTTGTCGCGTGTCTTGAGCACCATGATGGTCTCTGGCTCGGCGTTGATCGACGGCCATGCCATGTGATTGTCGTGGCAGGTGACCGCCAGCTCGTCGCCAGCCAGCGTCAGCGGCGTGGTACCGTTGGCCAACATGCGCCGCAGGTCAAGTGCGCAGCCCATCGCCAGGCGAATGTACACATGCCCGCCGTGCGCGTCCATGCACTGGTCGTCATTGACCACCACCTTGCCGTAACCAAGGTACACGTCAACCACGCCACTGGACGCGAGCAGAGCATGTCCAGGCGCGTACTTTGACACTTTTC
>JAEEGL010352487.1_pt1 | contig 11861 bp, 13 predicted proteins | sample 9134231 | NCBI WGS metagenome assembly JAEEGL01 (sample SAMN16246548, study PRJNA631951) | gut metagenome | biome: gut microbiome; feature: rumen; material: fiber-attached | host: Bos | place: Iran: Karaj | collected 2018-10 | reverse complement strand
GATAGGTGTTTTTGATGTTCGTCGTACCGATTTCGGGCTTTGTCATTTCCACACGGTTGACGGGTTTCTTCGTAATCATATCAGCTACCCAGTGCTTCGTGGTGTCTGAACTGAGTGTATCGGCTTGTGTCTTGTACACTCGGAACTGCTTCAGGTCTTCGTTCTCGATGTTCTCGAGCGCTATCTTCATATCGTGGGCAAAGAACGACTCACCGTTCAGGCGTATCTCATGAATCACACTGTCGCGATAAGTCAGCTGGTCGTTCTCGTATCGCAAACCTGGCAGACGTCTGATAAGATTCAGCAATACCGTTCCTCGTGGCATCTCGTAGGCATCTACGTTAAACACCGTCGTATCCCCACTCTCATACATTCGCGTCAACTCTCCTATGATCTGCACTTCCTCTGTACTCATCGGCATACTCTTCAGCACAATGGTATCGGCTTCAAGATACCACGAAGAGCCATATTCCTTATGGTTCTCGTCGTAGTAGCGTTCCACTCCCTTTAGTTCCTTCACGACCGTTTCATACCCCACATACGATACCTTCAATGCCGCCCTCAGCCCATCTTTTTTCTTGACGCGCTTCTTGAGCACGCTCAAGTATTGGCTGAACCGTCCCTGCTTGTTCGACACAGCAACCGCCGACTCTGCTGTATCGTTCAGGCAAACGATCTGCACATTCGCATTTGGCAAGGCATACGGCTTCTGCTCCATGTCATCTGTACCATAAATCCATCCGGAGACAGAGAAATATATCTTCTCCCCCACTGTTCGACGTTCATTTGTCTGACCGCCTCCAGAAATATACACATTCTGTGCCTGCATCGCCAGCGACATGCAGAACAACATCAGAGTTAGTATGACAGGTTGCAAAGTTTTCATAATGAATTGTTGCGTGCACAAAGTTACACATTATTTGTTAATTAGCAATCCGCTTAGTCATAATTTATGATTAATTAACAGAAGTTCTGTAAGTCTTCACGCTTTCACCCATACTTTGTGGGTTCCGCTTCCATTCGCCTTGATTCCTGACGAAGGGTCAGCCACCAGTTGTTTCAGCTCTACGGACGCAGATGTGCGACTCATCTGATTGAGGTTGGCATATTCGGTCAGGGTGATGTATCTATGCTTTTCGAGATGAGCGAGTGCCCGCTCTATGCGTTGCTGAAGCGTATAGGTGTGCTGCCCCATTGTCACTACTTCGCTGCCATTTCGCTCGAAGGTGCTCATTTCGTTAATCTCATCTACCAACATACGATCGACCTTAAGGTTGATGCTTTTGGCTTGCACTCGACGATACTCGCGAACTTGTTTCTGTTCGTCAGTTGGTTCCTCTGTTTTTGAGTTGCAGAATTCGAGCGAAAGACTGAACACACCCAAGCCGTCAATCTTCACCGTATGGCCCTCGGGCAATACGTTTACCAGTACTTTCGACAGCGCTTCGAACACACTGCTGATAAGTCCTCGATTGAGCATCGGATTGTATTTCTCCATCCACTCCATCGTGGTTTCGTTGTCGAACATGCTATAAACTTCTTGCACAGGAAACTGTTTTCTTTCGCTGTTGGTCATTCCTGCACTCATCTCTTTGATTTTGTAGCTACCCATGATGCTGAATTTTTATTTTACCTGACTAGAAAATTGATTACCCCTTGATTGTAAAAGGTTTACCCTTAGGGATTAGGTCCGTTCCAAGTCTTTGAACATATATTCCAAGCCTTTGAACATATATTCCAAGCCTCGGAATAGAACTTTTCCTTAGGCAAAGATAATTCTTTCTCTTGGAATAGGCAAATTTTTCCTTAGAAACTGATATTTCTACACCCCTTTTTTATAATTTCCAAGTGTAAATGACATGAAAAACATATTTTTCGTGCAGATAAATTTGGTGCTTATCTGTTTTTATACTATCTTTGCCCACAAATACAGGAACTTAGTATTAACCGATAAAAACGAACGAACATGGCAAAATTTGTAGAAGAATTCAAGGAATTCGCCCTCAAAGGTAATGTGATGGATATGGCAGTCGGTGTTATCATCGGCGGTGCATTCGGCAAGATTGTAACCAGTTTCGTATCCGACATCCTTATGCCACCTCTTGGTGTACTCCTTGGTGGTGTAGATTTCACCGATTTGAAGATTGTGATGAAAGACGGAGTTCCAGCACAACTCGACGCAGCAGGCAACGAAATCGCAGCTGCTATCGAACCTGTCACTTGGAACTATGGCGCATTCATTCAGAACGTTGTCGATTTCCTCATCATCGCTCTCTGTATCTTCTTCATGATTAAGGGAATCGCCAAGCTGACAAGCCTGCGCAAGAAGAAGGAAGCAGAAGATGCTGCAGCTGCTGAACCTCCAGCACCAAGCAACGAAGAGGTACTCCTCACAGAGATTCGCGACTTGCTGAAAGACAAGAAGTAAGCACTTCCCTACCCCATTTACGACAAGCGGTGCCAGCTATGCTGACGCCGCTTATGTTATTCATTTATAGAGGGGAACTATAATCTTGATGTCTTTTGTTGGGAAACTTAGTGAAGCATTGAATCCTTTGCCGTCCTTGAGGATTCCCGATATATTCATTTGGAATTCCGGTTCATTGGTGTCAATGCGTAAGGTTCCGAATTTGAAGATGGATTCATTGTATAGTTTTTCTGAAAAGTCAATACTACCGATGTGTCCCCACATGGTGCCGTCTCCCATACTCATGCCCATGTATCCGATATAGTCATTGATAGGACTGCCGATGATATAATCTATTCCCAAATCAGCATAGATATTGCCAGTCAAAGGGGTACTGAGGTCGATTGTCTTCCCAACCAATGTGGAGTCGATGAATAAGTGGAAATCCCAGTCGCGGGTATATAACGGTCGCAGGCCGATACTGTATCTGTGGCTGCCAGGCGAGTAACTGACGGATGGTGTCATGTCGTAAGTGTGGCCATCGTAATACAACTGATTCTTTTTAACTGGCTTGTATGTTTCGTCATCGTCACTACATCCAATGAATGAAATCATAGCACAGCTAATAATTCCAACGATAAAAAAATAACTTGCTTTCATACTTTTATACTTTTGGATGTTTATACTTTTAGATGTTTCTTAGTAAATCCCACACCCAACAAAATCTTGCATCTGTCTGTTACTTTTTCTTCTTCAGGATAGGATGCTTCATCCACTTGGGTTGCATGTTGTCGAGCATCGCTCCTATCTCTCCTTCAATCACCTCAGGGAAGCAAAAGACAATCCAGGCACAAGCCGCATTCTCCTTGTCTTTGAGAATCATGTCTTTGGCTATCCTTCTCTGATTATTCATCATATCTTCACGTATTGACGCTTCAGTCAAGCGGGCTTCACGCCAGGCTTCAGGGTCGTCAGTGAATACATCGACATGAAACCCCTCAGGACTTTCATCTCGTATGAGACGACAAGCCATTTGCAATTCGAGCGACTTCTCCGAACCCTTTATGGTACCTCTGTCCCAATCGATGGTGATGTGTTTGCTGTCAGGAATGAGGATGAACTGACTGCGTTCGGGCCATTGCTTATAGTCGTGAAGACGGATGAATGCATCGCGATCGACCTTGATGGTTACAGAGAACTTGGCATCCTTAATGGGTACCAGCTGAGCATTTGCTGTGTCCTCATTGATGATGAGATACAATCTTGTCTGTGAGGGCGAAACCATTCCGTCGATGGTTACCTTCACCTTCTTTGCCTGAACTGTGGTTGCCAATAGGATGGCAGTAAGCACAAATAATAGCTGTTTCATGACTGATAATGTTAGGTTTTGTGTTGCAAAGATACACATTATTTATTTGTTCGTGATGATTTATGCTCAAAAGAGTGCATTTTTGTGAGAAATAATGTTGAAGTATCAACATTTTAAGGGTTTCTGACAACTATATCGTAGAAATTTACTAACTTTGCAGAACATTTTGACTAGAATCAAAAGAAGAATGAAAGTAATTCAAACGATATCGGACTTGAAGGCAGAGCTGAAAGCTCAGCGCCTTGCTAACAAATCAGTTGGTTTAGTGCCTACGATGGGTGCCCTCCATGCTGGTCATGCTTCGCTGGTAACTCGCAGTTTGACAGAAAACGACGTGACGGTTGTCAGCATCTTTGTGAATCCTACTCAGTTTAACGACAAGAACGATCTTGCCAAGTATCCTCGCACGCTCGAAAACGATTGTAAGTTGCTGCAGAGTGTGTTCGAAATATTTATCAACAAGGAACTGATTGCTTTTGCACCATCAGTAGAAGAGGTGTATCCTGAACCCGACACGCGTCAGTTCAGCTATCCGCCTACCGACGAGGTGATGGAAGGCGGCTTCCGCCCAGGACACTTCAACGGTGTGTGCCAAGTGGTGAGCAAGCTGTTCATGATGACCGAACCCGATCGTGCATACTTCGGCGAGAAGGACTTCCAGCAGATTGCAGTCATTCGCCGTATGGTGGAAGACCAGAAATTCCCACTGGAGATATGCCCTTGCCCTATTGTGCGTGAGGAAGACGGATTGGCGCTCTCAAGCCGTAACACCCTACTCTCGCCTGCTGAGCGCAAGATTGCACTGACCATCTCGCAGACACTCTTTGCTAGCCAGAACTATGCAAAGAATCATACCCTTGCAGAAACAAAACAGTGGGTCATCGATACCATCAACGCAGTTGAGGGACTTGAGGTGCAATACTACGAAATCGTAGATGGCAACTCGCTCCTGAGCCTGAACACTTGGGACGACTCCGACTACATCGTTGGCTGTATCACAGTATTCTGTGGAGCTATTCCTGTTAGATTAATCGACAACATCAAGTATAAGTCATGCTGATAGAAGTACTGAAATCGAAGATACATTGTGCAACCATCACAGAGGCTAACCTGCATTACATGGGTAGCATCACACTCGATGAGGACCTGATGGAGGCAGCCAACCTCATTGCTGGCGAGAAGGTATCAGTGGTGAACAACAACAACGGCGAACGCTTCGAGACCTACGTCATCAAAGGCGAACGCGGTAGCGGATGTGTGTGCCTGAATGGTGCAGCAGCACGTAAGGTATTGCCAGGCGACGTATGTATCATCATGTCGTATGCCCTGATGGACTTCGAAGAGGCTAAGCAGTTTAAGCCTTCAGTAGTATTCCCAGACGAAAAGAATAGAATTGTGAAATGAAACGTGTTGCGGTCAAGATAGGAAGTAACGTGCTGACCAGAGACGACGGTACGTTGGATGTTACACGCATGTCTGCTTTGGTTGACCAAGTGGCTGTATTGCGTCGTGAAGGCATCCAGGTAGTACTGATTTCCTCTGGAGCCGTAGCAAGCGGACGCAGCGAACTGACGGTAGAACGCCACATGGATTCTGTTGAACAGCGTCAGCTCTTTTCTGCTATCGGACAAGCCAAACTTATCAACCGCTATTACGAACTGTTCCGCGACCACCACATCACTGTGGGACAGGTGCTTACGATGAAAGAGAACTTCAGCACTCGTCACCACTACCTCAACCAGCGTAACTGCATGGAGGTGATGCTCGAGAATGGAGTCATCCCAATCGTCAACGAGAACGACACCGTATCTGTCACAGAGCTGATGTTTACCGATAATGACGAACTGAGTGGACTTATCGCTACGATGCTCGATGTGGATATGCTGATTATCCTTAGCAACATCGACGGAATCTACGACGGTAATCCTCAACTGCCTGAGAGTAAAGTCATCCGATGTGTTGAACCCAACGCAGACCTTAAAGACTATATCCAGACAGGAAAGTCGGGATTTGGACGCGGAGGAATGATTACCAAATGCAACATCGCACGCAAGGTAGCAGACGAAGGAATCCCTGTCATCATCGCTAACGGAAAACGTGACAACATCCTTGTGAAACTCATACAGGAACCAGAAACAACCCTCTGCACTCGCTTCGTACCAGCCAAGCAAACAGTATCGAGCATCAAGAAATGGATTGCTCATAGTGGAGACTTCGCAAAAGGTAGTATCACCTTGAACGACAAGGCAGTAGAAGCTATTTGCGGAAGCAAAGCTTTAAGTGTGCTCCCTATCGGAGTGACAGCCGTAGAAGGAGAGTTCGAGAAGGACGACATCATCAGCATTAAGAACCCAGAAGGACAAGAGATAGGTGTAGGACGCACCTCGTACGATAGCGAAGAAGCGCGCAATGTGATTGGCCACCACAGCAAGAAGCCACTCATACACTATGACTATCTATATATTATATAAGGTGTGCCCATAAGTCCCATTAGTCCTATAAGTCCTATAGGTCCCATTAGCCCCATAAGTCCCATTAGCCCCATTAATTATTATGACTCTTTTCCAACAAGCACAAGACGCAAGCATCGAACTTGCACAAATAGACGACAGCAGGATAAACAAAGTACTCTGCGACATAGCTGACGCAATACTGGCCAACACAGACAATATCTTGGCAGCAAACGCCAAAGATCTGGCACTTATGTCGCCCGACAATCCACTCTACGACCGACTGAAACTCACCACAGAGCGCCTTGAAGGTATCGCATCTGATACTCGTCATGTGGCTGCCCTACCCTCACCCCTTGGGCGCATACTCAAACACTACACCTTACCCAACGGATTAGATATGTCGCGCATCAGCGTGCCGTTTGGAGTGATAGGTATCATCTACGAGGCTCGCCCCAATGTTACTTTCGACGTGGCTGCTCTCTGCCTGAAAAGCGGAAATGTTTGTGTACTCAAAGGCGGTAAGGATGCAGATAATTCCAACCAAGCAATCGTAAAACTGATTAAAGTAATACTTCAACAAAACGCCATAAATCCCAACAGCGTAACACTCCTTCCTGCAACTCATGAAGCAACTACAGAGATGCTGCATGCTAATGGGTATATCGATTTGGTCATTCCTCGTGGTAGCAGCCGCCTCATTCAGTATGTACGCGAAAATGCTACCGTTCCTGTTATCGAAACAGGAGCAGGTATCTGTCATTGCTACTTCGACGAATATGGCGATCTCGAAAAAGGAAAGGCGATTGTCAACAATGCAAAGACTCGCCGAGTAAGCGTTTGTAATGCCCTCGATTGTCTGATTATGAATGCAGAACGTCTGCCCGACCTTCCTGCACTCTGTGCTCCTTTGGCAGACAGTAAAGTCATTATCTACGCAGACGAACCTGCCTACACGCTTCTGGAAGGGAACTACCCTGCTCCACTCCTTTGTCATGCAGACACAGATAGTTTCGGAACCGAATTTCTCGACTATAAGATGGCTATCAAGACCGTCAATTCATTCAACGAAGCACTCGCTCACATCCGTCATTACAGCTCACGACATAGTGAAAGTATCGTAACAGAGAATGCTGAACGAGCAGAGCAATTCATTCGACAGGTCGATGCAGCATGTGTTTACACCAACTCACCCACATCATTCACAGATGGTGCTCAATTCGGATTAGGAGCAGAAATAGGTATCAGCACCCAGAAACTCCATGCACGAGGCCCTATGGCTCTTGAAGAAATCACCACCTATAAATGGGTGATTAGAGGAAATGGACAAGTGAGAAAATAGCCAAGCGAGTTTCAAAGAGAGAATCATTATAAGACAAAACCCAAAAGTAAAAGGGATTACTCATCAAGAGCAATCCCTTTTTCATACTTCTTTTGCTGAAAGAATGATGAGTTATTCTATAAATAGGAATAGATAGGTCTGTCAATATCCGAAATACTTCTTGCAATAAGCACTCATTGTACTGTCGAATCGTTCGCTACAATCTTCGTCACTAATCAAAATGTGACCTGATTTGGGGAAGACAATTAGATCGTAAGGCTTGCCAAGACTATCATATTTCGCCTGCAATGCGCGGTAATGACCTGGTTTAATAAGCCAATCTTTTCCTCCATAGGCAAAGATGGCAGGCAGGGCTGTAGAATCGTTAATATAATGTATGGGCGAAGCCTGCAGCTTAATGCTGTCGAGTACTTCAAGCGTTAGAGAGGTAGCATCCATGTGTTTCCCCGTGCAACTAAAGGCAAAACTCTCTATTTCCTCCGCTTTGGCATTCCCATCATAAGGAAACAATATACGCAAATCGGCAGGACCCACCTTGATGATAGCAAAGCGTAGCGGAAGCTGATGAGAGTGGCTGTAGGCATACATCATAGCAAGATGGCCACCTGCTGATGTGCCTCCAATAGCCATCTGTCGAATATGGATATTTCTCTTTTCTGCAAATCTTTTTATATGTCCGAGGCAGGAATCAATCTCTTCAATCATAGAGGATATAGAAACTCCTTCTTCATTCAGCAGGCTGTAGTTCATGGTTGCGGTGGCATAACCTGCCTGAACGGAAGTATAACAGTCTCCATGATGTTCACTCTTGTCTCCACCTAACCACGAACCACCGTGGACATACACGATAAGTCCGAGGCTGTCATTCTGTTCTGCATCGTTTGGCAGATACAGATCATATGTGTTATGCTCACGGCTTCCGTAAACAACATCCGTAAACCGCTGACCGTACTCCGCTTTCCACTTGGGCTTATTTACATATATAGCAATAGCACCTCCAATACCTAATAGAAAAACGATACCTAACAGGAAACCACAACCCTTTTTAACACAACTTTTCATATACCTCTTGCGAAATTCCGATTTATTTGTTTATTATTCTATTCTCTATTACTTGCGATTAAATACTATTTGAGTATACCACAGGCAACTGATTTGCCAGCGATGCGAAATTCTGATAGGCCGTCCGCCGTTCAGTGAACATCGTGTCGCAGAAGCGTAGCATCTTCCACAGCATCGTCGTGTGTCGCATCTTCTGTCGCTGTACGAATTGCAGAAGTGTATTGCTGCGTTTCTCGTGCGTCGCTGTTTCTCGACCGATTACTTGTCCGTTACGCAGGTAAAAAGTCATCCCTGCTACACGTACCCTTTTAGGTATAGTCAGCCCCAATACTCCTTTGCCTTTCTTCTTCATTGCTCTTTTCTCCTATTTTTAATTTGTTATTATGATACTCATATTATAGATATTTCATATGTTGTTCTTTGTTATTTCTTATATCCAACTACCCTCTATCCATATAATAGCCTCGGTGTTGCTTCGATGTTCCTTCTATCACTGTCCGCTATTTGCTCGCTATATCATCGGTACTTGTCCGGTCATTAACCGAACATATACCGGACAAATACCGGACATCTACCGGACAAGAATCGAAGGTACTCCTTTATTGTATGCTTATTACATTGAGGCTGCATGCAAGATAGACATAAGTTCTTCCATTGTTTTACATAAGACAGAGCATACATCCAGAAAGAGTGACACCTCAGAAGCTCCCAACGGTAGTTTATCCAATTATCACTTTTGTGTATGTACAGAACGCATTCGTACTTTGTGCAACATAATACAGTGATTAAAGTCGCAGATTCTGCAGCAAAAGTACTAATAAAATGTCAAATCACCAAATAAATTCGTAAAATATCGCATTATGCGACGTTTTTGTCTCCAAATCGTTGCAAACATACTTTGGGATAAAAAGAATGTGTCAGTTTTTAATATTAATTCAAGGTGGAAACGACATTTTTCTTTTTACAGAAGATGAACCAAATTATTCTCTCCCCTTCTCTGCCCCCGTCTCCTTTAATAGAGAAATCAGTTTAAGAAGTTGCAGACAAATTGCTCTTGGGCATTTTGCAGCATCTCTACACTCAGCGACTCATGCTGTTGGATATGTTTGTACTTTATGGCTGCGAGTCCAAGTCGAATGGCGCACACACCAACCGGATTATGGCATCACCTTTTTGCAGATCGACGTTCCTATAACACGCAATGAGGTCGCCACCCGCCACCTGATAACCTTCAGCCTTCAGTTCTTACAGAACTTCATAATAAGGTTTTTCGATGTATCGACACCAGTCTTGCATAGTGCCTATCTTTCATTTATTACAGAAAGCTTGCTTTAGTCCTTTGACTCAACCATGATGCCAAGTTTCACAGCTTTCTCTACAAGTCGGTCGAAATCGTCCTTGCGCCACATCTTCACACTCCATACTTGACCTTTCACGTTAGGCAGAACATGGTCATCGTCCCAATAGAAATCCCAATCATCGCTTTCTGGGCAGAGGATGTTACCAAAATGCTTGTTCCCCTCGACATCTATAGTGACGTCTTCGTCAAAGTCATAGAAAAGATATTTTAGGAAGCGATTGTGATAGTACGAATTCAGACTACAGTCGAACTCACTACGCAAATCATCTACGGTAAGTTCCGCAGAGGGATTCATTTCGTGTCTTGACAGGCAATATGCCTTGAAGATGAGGAACGAGGCTTCGCTCTTGGATGCAGCCTTTTTGTTCAGCCAAGGGTATTTGTTAGACTTCGTCGAACATACTCACGCTTGGTAGAAATCATCCAAGCATGATTCTGCTCTCGCTTAACCGTATGTTTCAATCAAGTACTTTACAAACTGCGGGTCTCCGAAATCTCTGGTTCCTGCGTCATGCTGGTTCATCTTGCCTATTCGTGCCATCTCCGCATCGTTTAAAGTAAAGTCGAAGATGTCGATGTTCTGCACCATACGTTCCTTATGGCTCGACTTGGGAATAGCTACGATGCCGCGCTGGGTGAGCCAGCGGAGAGCGACCTGAGCGGCAGCCTTATTATACTTGGTACCGATAGTAGTCAGCAGATTGTTCTTCACAATACTGTCCGTGCCTTGTCCACCGAGCGGGTACCAAGCCATCATCTTGGTGTCAAACTCGTCGAGAATCGGTTCGATGCCCGTCTGCTGAGAGAGCGTGTTGCATTCCAACTGGTTGACCATCGGTTTCACGTCCACATAGTGGGCAAAGTCGAAGAAACGGCCAGCTTGGAAATTGCTCACGCCGATAGCACGAACCTTACCAGCACGATAAGCCTTCTCCATAGCCCGCCAAGTACCGAACACGTCGCCGTAGGCTTGATGGATGAGCAACAGGTCGACATACTCCGTCTGCAACTTGCGCAGACTCTCATCGATGCTCTTGGCGGCACGTTCTTCTCCGTTGTTCGAAATCCAGACCTTCGTCACAAGGAACAGATCCTCGCGCTTCAGCCCACTCTTGCGCCAGGCATTGCCAACGCCTTCCTCGTTCTGGTAGGCCTGTGCCGTATCAATTAGGCGATAGCCCACACTCAAAGCATCACTCACACAACGCTCACACTCGTCCGGGCTTACCAGAAACACACCGTAGCCCAATGTCGGCATCTTAACACCGTTTGATAATGTAATGTATTCCATCATGTCAATTTCCTTTTTATTGTTTAATTAGACTATTTACTCCCCTCGCCCTTTGGGGTGAGGCTTTTAATCCATTTTTCCACTTTCGCTTTCTCCGTACGCACCTCGTGGCCGTAGATGCTGAAACCTTTCTGGACGTTGGCTCCAGCGAAGGCTGCCTTCACGTCCTCCACACAATTGGCCAGTCCACTTCCCTCGTGAGTGGTGAAAGGAATAACGGTCTTATCCTTCAGGTCGTTCGCATGCTTTTTGAAGAAGGTGAACATCACTTGCGGATAAGTGCCCCACCATACGGGACCACCGATGAATACGGTGTCGTAGGGAGTTAAATCCACGTCGCCCTCATACTCGGGCAGTTCGCCATTCTTGGCCTCTTCCTGCGCCAGTTTGATGAGCGGATTATAGGCCATCCCGTCGTACTTATGGGTGACGATCTCGAACTGATCTGCACCTGTGAGTTCCGTAATATAGTCGGCCACAATCTTCGTGTTGCCCACCTCGATGTTTCCTACCGCGTAGTTGTCTCCCGCATGCGAGAAGAACACTACCAATGCCTTGCCGTCTTTTGCCATAGCTGTTG
>JAEEGL017230735.1_pt1 | contig 11862 bp, 11 predicted proteins | sample 9134231 | NCBI WGS metagenome assembly JAEEGL01 (sample SAMN16246548, study PRJNA631951) | gut metagenome | biome: gut microbiome; feature: rumen; material: fiber-attached | host: Bos | place: Iran: Karaj | collected 2018-10 | reverse complement strand
TGGAACTGTCCCGCGTCGCGGTGGTCGTGGTTGCCGCCCGTCCGGACGCCGATCTTCATCAGAACCGCCGCCTGATCGTCGCTCCAGTTGTTCCGGGCGATGATCTGTCCGAGGAAGCCGCCGTTATAGAGGATCAGAGGCATATCCTTGTGGCGGTCGGACGCCGCCTTCACGCCGTTCGAACTGCAGATCAGGTATTCGACGTAGTTCGAGCCGACCGTGAAGTACGAATCGAATCTCGAGTAACTTCTCTTATAGTATTCGAGGTTCGCGCGCATGGTCGCGTCGTCGAAGAGATAGGAGGACAGGAGCGTGTTGCGGCTGTACTCGATGAATCCGCCGTCGTCTGCGTGGTCGTCGCCCGCGGCGAACGCGTTTCTGTTCGGCAGTTCGTAGGAGTAGACCGTCCGCATAACCTGTTTCATCCCCGCCGCGTCGTAGGGCATCACGCCGGTCGCCGCCTTGATCAGGATCCCGGAGTAGAGGTCGGACGAGAACCGGATGCGAATGTAGAGCGACGCGCCCTGCGTCACCATCCCGGCGGAATAGTAGAAGTTGCGCGGCTCGACGTATTCGGCGTAGAGGCGCCCGCCGATGTAGTTCCACCAGCCGGGATACTCGTCGTAGATCGCGATGGCGAACGCGAGATAATCGCGCAGAAGCTGGAATTCGCAGCCGTGTCCCGCGACCGAATACTGTCCCGAGGGCGGGAAGCCCATCTCCATCTTGCCGTTGTCGCAGCACTTGTGTTCGACGCCCGCGACGATCTGCTGCTTGTCGGCGGACGTCAAGAGATCGTAGCACCAGTCGTAGACGCAGGCGGCGACGAACATCGTCAGTCCGTACTGCCGTTCGGGGTCGCCCGTGATGCCTTCAAAATCCATCGTGTTCAGGTGGTTCTTGATCGCCAGGATCGCAGAATACCCCGTGATCTTGTTCCCGGTCAGTCGGTAATCGAGCGCCAGCGCCTGGATCTGGTCGAGGACGTCGGAACTGAAGTTGTTGTGTGACGAAGAAGCCGGCAGTTTTCCGGTGGTCGGATTATTGATCGCCTTCAAATACAGTTTGGCGGCGGTGACGTTGCGGGTGTCGTAGACGGTCGACCTGACCGCTTCGAGCTCGTCCCCGTTGAACATCACGCGGGGATGCTGTTTCAGAGAAACCGTCGGCTTCGCGTATGTCGAACCGAGGTTCGCCGTCACGCTGCCGAAGTCGGCGCTGAACGAGCTGACCTTCTGCTTGACGGCGTTCACCTGCGTATTGTAATCGTCGAAGGTGATCGAGCCGGAAACGACTCCCTTCCCGCAGAGCGTGCAGAATTTCTCGATCTGACCGTCGGACGACGAGGTCGGCGGGGTGACCAGCCGTTCCGCGGAGCCCGCCGTATTGTGGGCGGTGGGGTTGATCGGGATCACTTCGCTCTTCTTCGCCGTGCAGTTGGCGCAATCGTAGACGCGGAGCCCGGTCTGGGTGCAAGTCGCGGCGACCGCGACCCGCCCGGTATCGCTCCAGACGTGCCCGTCGGTCTCTTCGGTTTTCGTCGCGCCGCAGATCGTGCAGGTATAGAGGATCTCCCCTTTGGTCTCCTCTTTGGTGTCGGGATCGCAGCTGCCTTCCCGGATGACGCGCCCCTCGTCCCAGACGTGTTCGTGTTCGCCCGGGGCGGTGGTTTCTTCCTCCTCGGTATCCTTTTCGGGCGACATATCGCAGGACGCGAAGAGCGCGACGCAAAGGCAGAGGCACAGGAGCAACGCAAGGATCACAAGAATTCTTTTCATTTCGTTCCCTCTCTTGATCGAACCCGGCAAACGCCGACGGTTCCTTGACTATATTATACATCAAAAATCAATAAAAAGCAACCGCAAAGAAAAAAACGGGCAAAAAAGTGAACGAGCCCCCGCGAGGATCCCCTCCCGCGGCGTTTTTTTGCAAGCCGGAAAAATGAAAATCCGCGGCGGAAAAACGCGAAAAACGGTTGCGCGGGACGCGTTTTTCTGCTACAATAGAAGTGAAGAAAACGCAAGAAAGGAACCGTTCTATGGCAAAAACCGTGAAAAGTACGGTCAGGCGGCAGGTCCGCCGCACGGCGAAGCGCAATCCCCTCGCCGTAATCGTCCTGATCCTGGCGCTCGCGATCGGGCTTGCCGTCGGGTATCTCGCCTGCTCCGCGCTGACCAAAAACGACGGATTCTCACTCAAAGGCGAAAAGAACGTCGTCTACAACGTCGGAGATGGCGGCGGCAGCGTCACCCTCGGGGAGGACGGCTGGACGCTGACCGCGCTCGGAAAAGACGCGTCGGGCAAGGTCTCGGTCGAGACCGACCTGCAGAAAACCGAGGGCGGCTATACCGTTCCGACCGACGAACCGGGCGTCTACCGGATCGTATACCGTCCCACCCACTTCCTGTTCTCGAAATACAGTCTGGTACGGACCGTGACCGTGAAAGCGGCGGAAGGAGGGGCTGAATAATGGCGGGCAAAGCGAAAAAACTATCCCCCGCACTCGTCCTGTTCCTCGCGATCCTCTGCTTTCTCGTCGGCGCCGCCGCGGGCTTTCTCGGCGCGGCGCGGAACAACTTTCTCAATCCCGTCGACGAGTACGCCGAAATCCAAACGAACGGAAGGAACGGAAACGGGAAAACCGCGGCGTCCACGACGGGTACGCAAAACGGCGGGAACGTCACGAAAAGCGACGAGATCGGCGGGAATCTGCAGATCCATTTCCTCGAACTCGGGAACTACTACACCGGCGACTGCGTGTATATCAAGGCGGGCGATACCGACGTCCTGATCGACGCGGGATCCAAGTATTCGAGCGTACCGACCATCTCCGCGTACCTGAACGAGTACGTCGAAGACAACAAACTGGAATACGTGATCGTCACCCACGCGCACGAGGATCACTACGCGGGATTCGCCGCGAACGAGGGGATCTTCGATCTCTACGAGTGCGAGGTCATTATCGATTTCGCGCAGACCAATCAGAAGCCGACCGCGACTATGTATTCGCGGTATATCGCCAAACGCGACGCCGAAGTCGAGGCGGGCGCGACCCACTACACGGCGCTCGAGTGTATCGAACAGGGCAAGACGGATTTTACCCTCGCGGACGGAATCAATATGAAGATCCTCGACAGTTATTACTACGCCAACAAGGACTCGTCGGGCGAGAACAACCACTCGGTCTGTATGCTGCTGACCGAGGGCGAGAACAACTACCTGTTCACCGGCGACCTCGAAGCGAAGGGCGAAAAGAAACTGGTCGAGATGAACGACCTGCCCGAAGTGGTGCTCTACAAGGCGGGGCATCACGGGTCGAAAACCTCGTCGTCCGACGAACTGCTCTCGGTCATCAAACCGCAGATCGTCTGCGTCTGCTGCTGCGCGGGAAACTCCGAGTACACCTCGACCGAGGAAAACAAGTTCCCGACCCAAGCGTTCATCGACCGCGTCGCTCCCTACACCGACCGGGTCTACGTCACCACGATCTTCGAGAGCGACGAAGACAAGACCTTCAAGTCCATGAACGGCAACATCACGGTATGCAGCGACGGGGAGTCGGTCTGGGTGGTCTGCTCCGCCTCCGACCTCCTGCTCCGGGAAACGGCGTGGTTCGAGGAGAAACGCACCTGTCCCGCCGCCTGGCAAAAATAATTCAATTCACAAGTACGACGGCGCCGAGAGGCGCCGTTTCGTATATCCAGCGGCTGTCCTCCGGGGAGAGACGGACGCAGCCGTGCGAGATCCGCGCCGAGAGCTCGCCGTCGAGGATCCCGTCGCCCCGCCAGGTGTAGAGGACCGAATGGAGAAGATACCCGCCGTAGTAGTGGACCCCCCAGCGGCAGAGGTAGAGACCCTCTTTGCCCATAAACTCGGTCTTGTAGTCGGTCTCGTACCTCCCCCGCGGGGTCGGATGCCCGGCGTCCCCGACCGAGCAGGGCATCACGCGGAGCACTTCCCCGTTCTCGACCGCAGTTACGGTCAGACGGGTCAGATCGACGAGGAATACCCATTCGGGCAGCGGGTCGCCGAACTCGCTTTCAAGGAACGCGACCGTCTGTTCCGCCTTCGGCTCAGGCAAAGCGGGCACGGCGGGGGCGAGCGGCTCGATCAGATCCCACGCGACGATCGCTTCGCTCCCGGACGGATAGCGGACGCGGTAAGAGACGTTGCTCTCCGCCGAGAGCAGTTCGACCGGGACGCTCCCGCCGCCCGAGAGTTTCAGCAGCCCCGGCTGAACGAACGGCGGGAACAGCAGAGCCGGGTCGGTCGGCGCGTCGGTTTCGGGCGGCTCGGTCGGCGGCGGAGGCGGAGCGGCGGTCGATCCCTCCGCCGTCTCGGGGATCTCCGTTCCGAGGGGCGTTTTCCCGCAGGACGCGAGCCCGAAAAGCAGGCAAAACGCAAGCCAGAACGCCGCGATCCGTTTCAAGCATATCCCCCCGATCCCGTTTTCTTTTCAGTATGTCCCGGCGCCTCCGACCTATGCGGCGAAGCCGCCCTCTCTTGCTTTTTTTGTGAAAAAGGTGTATAATGAAGGTGAAATCAAGAAAAGGAGGGCACAGATCATGTTGGGAGACACCGCTCCGTTCCGGATCGCCGGAAACCTGTATTTCGTGGGGACGCACGCCAAATCCTGTCACGTTCTCGCCACGTCGCGCGGGCTGATCATGATCGACGGCGGCGGGATCGACACGGTGGACGCGATCCTTGAATCGCTCGGCACCCTCGGCTTTTCACCCGGCGACGTGAAGATCATCCTGCTCACGCACGGTCACCCCGATCACGCGGGCGGCGCAGACCGGCTGCGCGAGACCGCGGGCGCCGAGATCTACACGGGAGAGGACGATCTGAAATACGTCGGCTTCGTACCCGATCATTTCCTCTCGGACGGCGACGAGATCGCGCTGGGGGACACGGTCGTATCCTGTCTTTTCACCCCGGGACACACCGAGGGGACGTTTTCCTTCTTCTTCGACCTTGTCGAGAACGAGATGACCTACCGCGCCGGGATGTTCGGAGGCAGCGGGGTCAATCAGCTGAAAAAGCCCTATATGAACCGCCCCGACCGTCGCGTTTCGTACCTGATGCGCGGCGAGTTCTTCAAGACGCTCGACCGACTGGAGGAAGAGCACGTCGATATTATGGTCGGCAACCATCCCTGGCAGAACGATCAGGACAAAAAATACGAACGGATGTTCGATTCGCCCGAGAACCCCTTTATCGACCCGACCGAATGGCAAAAGTACCTCGACAAGACGAGGGCGGCGATGCGGGCGGTCATCCGGGAGGAAACCAAAACCGAATTCGTCAACTACGCGCACCGCGGCGCGAGCGAGACCCGTCCCGAGAATACCATGACGGCGTTCTACGAGGGGGTCGCCCTCGGCGCGAACGGGATCGAGACCGACGTGCAGATGACGCGTGACGGCGTGCCGGTCCTGTTCCACGACGATACCCTGCTCCGCGTGACCGGCGAGCCCGGCTCGATCGGGGACTATACGCTCGCGGAACTGCGGAAGTTCACGGTCAAAAAGGACGGCGTGACCGACCGGATCCCGCCCCTTGAAGAATTCCTCGCCGCCTTTGCGTGGCGGGACGTCACCTTCGCGATCGAGCTGAAGGGAGAGGGTGCCGAGGAGACGGTCGCGGACCTGATCTACCGCTACGGCGTCGACTGCAAGTGCGTCGTCACCTCTTTCGTACTCGAACGGCTGCGCCGCATCCGCGCGATCGCGCCGGGACTGCGCACCGGATGGCTGAAGAAGGATTTTGCGGACGAGGACCTCGCGGCGATGGAGGCGGCGGGCGTCGACGAGCTCTGCCCCCGCGCCGTCAACGTCACCCCCGAACGCGTCGAGGAATGGCACGCCCGCGGCTTCAACGTCCGTCCGTGGGGGGTCACCGACGACGACCTGATGCGTTCCGCCTACGAAGCCGGGGTCGACGGGATGACCGTCAATTTCCCCGACCGCCTCGCCGCCCTGATCGGCAAATAACCCTCCGGTCATATCAACCCCCCCGAAGCGGTTCTCCGCTTCGGGGGGGTGTTTTCATTTTCGCCGTTATTACAGGAGATTTTCGTCGTAGACGGCTCTGGAACCCCCGACGAATTTGGGGCGCGTTCTTGCGGCGAGCAGGATCGCGCTGCCGATGTGATCGAGCGAGAGCCGCACCGGGACGGCGACGCGTTTGAGATGCATCCCGATCAGCGTGCCGCCGATATCCAGCCCCGCCGACGCCTGCACGGTCTCGACCAGAACGGGGTGCGCAAATCCCTTGTACGCGGCGGTCGCGAACGAACCTCCCGCCTTGGGCTGCGGGACGGCGTTGACGGTCTCGATCCCGTGCTTTTCCGCGTATTCCGCCTCCACGACGAGGGCGCGGTTCAGATGCTCGCAGCACTGCGCGGCGAGATAGATCCCCTTCCCCTTTAGCGCGTCGGACAGGGCGCGGTAGACCTCGTCGGCGGTCTCGGGCTTCGAGTCGGTGCCGATCTTCGATCCCGTGATCTCGCTGGAACTGCAGCCCACGACGAGCAGATCTCCCGCCTTGAGTTTCGCGATCCCGACGAGTTCCTCCGCCGCCTGTTTTACCTGTTCATACACCGTTTTGCTCATGTTCTTTCCTCCTTGAAAAGCCGCGCATTCCGTACAGCTTGAAAAAATCCGTTCTGCTGAGCAGTTCGATCACAAGATACGCGCCGCCGGCGCCGACGATCCCCTGCGCGATATTGCCGGGGACACCCGCGACCGCGGCGGCAAAGCCCTCTCCGATAAATACCGCCTCGTAGAGATAATAGCCCGCGACCATAACGACTTCCGCCGCGATCGAGGCGATCATAAACCCGAGGCGCGGGCGGCTCTCCCCGTCCCGTTTGACGCGCGCGGGGACCAGCGATACGATCAGCGCCATCGCCGCCTTGACGAGCAGCGTGCCGGGAACGTAGACCGGATATCCGGCGAAGAGGTCCGCGAGCGCCGAGCCGACGCCGGCGGCGATACTCCCGTAGAGCGGTCCGAGCAGCCAGCCCGAGAGAAGAACGGCGAGATCCCCGAGGTTCAGATACCCCTTGGTCGGGGACGGGATCCTGACCGCCATCGTGAGAACGCAGGTGAACGCGATCATCACGGCGGTCGTCGTGATTTTGAGCAAGTGCTTGTTTGCCGTGGTTTTCATTGTTTTTCCTTTGATACGCCTTTCCCGACCCCGGTTTCCCGAGGTCGGGATAAAGTTTTTTTAATCCGCGAAGAGCGGGGTGGAGAGGTAGCGGTCGCCGGTATCGGGGAGCAGGACCACGATGGTCTTGCCCGCGTTCTCGGGACGCTTGGCGAGTTCGATCGCCGCGTACGCCGCGGCGCCGGAGGAGATCCCGACGAGGACCCCTTCCTTCTGCCCGATCTTCTTGCCGACGGCGAAGGCGTCTTCGTTCTGTACCGGGATGATCTCGTCGTAGATCTTGGTGTTCAGGACGTCGGGGACAAAGCCCGCGCCGATACCCTGGATCTTGTGCGATCCGGCAACGCCGGTCGAGAGCACCGCGGAGGTCGCCGGCTCGACCGCGACCACCTTGACGGCGGGGTTCTTCGACTTCAGGTATTCCCCGACGCCGGTCACGGTGCCGCCGGTGCCGACGCCCGCGACGAAGATATCGACCTTGCCGTCGGTGTCCTCCCAGATCTCGGGACCGGTCGATTCGCGGTGCGCCTTCGGGTTGGCGGGGTTGACGAACTGACCGGGGATGAAACTGTTCGGGATTTCTTTTGAGAGTTCTTCCGCTTTGGCGATGGCTCCTTTCATTCCCTTGGAACCTTCCGTCAGCACCAGCTCTGCGCCATAGGCTTTCAGGATGTTCCTTCTCTCAACGCTCATGGTCTCCGGCATCGTCAGGATGATGCGGTATCCTTTTGCGGCAGCGATCGCAGCAAGTCCGATTCCGGTGTTTCCGGATGTGGGTTCGATAATGACAGAACCTTCCTTCAGAAGTCCTTTCTCCTCCGCGTCCTCGATCATTGCCTTCGCGATACGGTCTTTGACGCTTCCTGCCGGATTGAAATACTCGAGTTTCACAAGGACGGTTGCCTCAAGTCCCAGTTCTTTCTCGATATTAGCCACCTCAACGAGCGGTGTGTTTCCGATCAGTCCCAAAGTTCCTCTGTAGATGTTTGACATAGTGAATACCTTCCTTTCCTGATGTGGTTTTTATTTTTCAGAAGCGAACCCTTTCCCGAGATCCGCGATGATATCATCAATGTGTTCTGTGCCGACCTTTACTATGATACCACCAAATGCGGTTCTGTTTACATAAAAAAACCGGGAACTGTCTGAATCAGCTCCCGGATAGATGGTATGCGATCTTTTTCTTACAGATCAACATCGTGTGGCCTGAAGACGCGCTGACAGGAAGCCAGACGTCCCAGCCACAGTACATGTCCGGGAGTTTAGCAATCGACAACACATACAGTTGTTCTGTCTTTCAGATACGATGCCGTTCATATCCGCGTCTCCTTCCGATTTGATTGACGTTACTGTAACACTATATACCTACTATGTCAATAGGCGATTTGGTTTTTTACTCTTTTTTCAGGTCAGATCTTTTTCCCCGTGCGGTTTTGATAGTCTTCAAGGGCAGACTGGATCGCTTCTTCCGCCAGCACACTGCAGTGCATCTTGTATGCAGGAAGTCCGTCCAGTGCTTCCGCGACTGCCTTGTTTGTCAGCTTCATGGCTTCTGATACCGGCTTTCCCTTGATCAGTTCCGTTGCCATGGAGCTGGATGCGATCGCGCTTCCGCAGCCGAATGTCTCAAACTTCACATCCTGTATGATGTCGTCCTCGATCTTGAGGTACATCTTCATGATATCTCCGCATTTTGCATTGCCGACTTCGCCGATCCCGTTCGCGTCCTCGATCACGCCGACGTTGCGCGGATTGCGGAAATGTTCCATCACTTTTTCGCTGTATAAAGCCATCCTGTATTCCTCCTTACAAAATGAATTCTTTTTTGCCGGTCATCAGATCTCTCCAGATCGGAGAGAAGCTGCGCAGGTACTCCACAACTTCTGTTACTGACCGGATCAGGTAATCAACTTCTTCCTCAGTGATCTCTTCTCCGATGCTCAGTCTGAGAGATCCGTGGGCTACGTCATGTACCCGGCCGATTGCCAGAAGGACATGGCTCGGATCCAGGGATCCCGATGTGCAGGCGCTGCCGGAAGATGCTTCGATTCCCTTGTCGTCCAGCAGAAGCAGCAGTGATTCTCCCTCGATTCCTTCAAAGCAGAAGTTCACATTTCCGGGAAGCCTGTCTGTTTCATCTCCATTCAGGGCGGAGTGCGGGATCTGTTTCAGACCGGCGATCAGTCTGTCTCTCATTTCCCTCTGGTGAGTGGTATTGCGCTCCATGTTTGCACTGACTTCTTCCAGAGCCGCTGCCATGGCCGCGATGCCCGGAACATTTTCCGTACCGGCGCGTTTTCCGCGCTCCTGAGCGCCGCCCTCGATCAGGTTCGAGATGAGGATCCCTTTTCTTACATAGAGAAATCCTGTTCCCTTGGGACCATGGAATTTGTGACCGGAAGCGGAGAGCATGTCGATGTTGTCACGGTCAACATCGATGGAAATGTGTCCGATCGCCTGGACCGCGTCCGTGTGAAACAGCACATTCTTCTTCCTGCACACAGCTCCGATCTCCCGGATCGGCTGGATCGTACCGATCTCATTGTTGGCATACATGATCGTCACCAGGCAGGTGTCGTCACGGATTGCCTCTTCCACCTCAGGAACCCGGATCAGGCCGTCCTCATGGACGTCCAGGAGTGTGACCTCAAAGCCTTCCTTCTCCAGTTTTTTGAGGGTGTGCAGAACAGCATGGTGTTCAAAAGCAGAAGAGACGATGTGCATCTTCCCTTTCTGCCTGCCCAGCGCTGCTGCGGACAGGATAGCCTGATTGTCAGCCTCGCTGCCTCCTGAAGTAAATATGATATCGCGCGGCTGCGCACCGATCACGGCAGCCACTTTTTCCCTTGCGCTTTCAAGAACCTCTTTTGCCTTCTGCCCGAAACCGTACAGACTCGACGGATTTCCCCAGGTCTCATTCAGCAGAGAGGTCATAGTTTCAATCGCCGCAGCACTCATTTTGGTTGTAGCGGCATTATCTGCATAAATCATGAATATTCGCTCCTTGTCTTTCAGTTATCTGGCTTCGGTACAATCATAACCCTTATTACCTACTATGTCAATGGGTTTTAAAAAGCATGTAAGGTTCTCTTATAAGCTGGGCGTCAGGAAATAAAAAAAGCTCCGGCTGAATATTCAGCCAGAGCCTGTAAGATTCATTTTCTATAGAAATGATCAGTTCGGAGCGGAGACCTTGGAGTCTACGTGCATTCCCATGCCGGCGGTATGAGCGGATACTTCCGAAGCAAGGTACAGAACTGCGTTCGCGACCTCTTCCGGCTTCGCATAGCGCTTGTCCATCGCATAAGTTCCTGCGAGCATCTCCATAGCCTGTTCGTGGGTCATGGAATCTCCGAAGAAATCCTTCTCGATGCGGAGCATCATCGGCGTGTCGACCGGACCCGGGCATACATAGTTGACATGGACGCCCACCGGGCCGAGTTCCATAGCGACGCACTTGGTGAGACCTGCGACCGCGTACTTGGAGGATACATATGCGCTGTTGCCTGCTGTCGGCTCATAAGCTGCTGCAGATGCGACGACAACGACTGCGCCTGACTGCTTCTCGATCAGTGTCGGAGCAGCATATTTCATAAGGAGCATCACGGAGAATACGTTCAGCATGTAGGTCTGCTCGAACAGGTCAAGGGTCATATCCTGGACCGGATGAGCCTTTCCTTCGTATCCTGCGTTCGGGACAACGATATCGATGGTTCCGAATTTTGCTTTTGCGTTTTCGACAAAGTTTTTGATCTCTTCTTCTTTGCTCATGTCAGCAACGAAGCCTGCAACCTGGCCGTCAGCTGCCTCGAGCTGGGGAAGAAGGGCGTCGATCTTTTCCTGGCGGGTAGAAGAGAACGCAACCTTTGCGCCTTCTGCGAGGAATCCCTTAACGATCGCAGTTCCGATTCCGCCGGTGCCGCCTGTTACAAGAACTACTTTGTCTTTGAGTTTTAAGTCCATGGTCTGCTCCTTTCACAGATAGAATAACTAGTAATAACAATTGCATATTATTAATATATTAATACACAACCATATGAGAATATATTATGTCCGTAAGACTTATGTCAAGTGCGGAACCGGCTCCTGAGATATAATTTCAAGTGCGGAAGAAATGGGGACAGCGGATACACAGAGAAAGCGCTGCCGGATGATATATGGTATACTGTTTTACGGCTGCGAAGCAGCCGCGCGGTCTGGCGCAAGTATACCGATGGCGTACTTGAAATAACAACTTATGGGGGAGACATGAAAAAGAACATATTAAGACGCTGTACTGACAAAATCTACGGTGGACTGAACATGAGCTGGCCGGTGACAGTGATGTATGCGGTCGCGGCTGCGCTGCTTACATCCATTTTCCTGATCCTGCCGGTGTTCAAGGATACTTCATTTGCAAGAATGGGCGTGACCTTCGAAGCATGGATATTTTTTGCGGTCATCATAATGGCAAACTGCAGGACGCCTCTTGAATCTGCGCTCAAAACATTTGTATTCTTCCTGATCAGTCAGCCTCTGATCTATCTGTATGTATTTACGGAGAAGACTGTTCAAAAGCTGATCGGGCTGCTGGCGCCTCTGGCTGTAATGTTTGCATTGACGCTTATTACTCCTGAGGCAGATATCAATACCGCCCAGTTTCTTCCCGGCGATCCGGTTTTATCCGAGGAAGCGTCTGTCACTGTT
>JAEEGL017218790.1_pt1 | contig 11862 bp, 12 predicted proteins | sample 9134231 | NCBI WGS metagenome assembly JAEEGL01 (sample SAMN16246548, study PRJNA631951) | gut metagenome | biome: gut microbiome; feature: rumen; material: fiber-attached | host: Bos | place: Iran: Karaj | collected 2018-10 | reverse complement strand
TCTCGATGCCAGACTGACGGAACTCATCGACCACGGTCTGCATCAGCGCTTCGTCCTTGCAGGAATAGTTGGCCAGGTTGATGCTGCCGTAGCACTGGTGATTGACTTTACCCGGCTCTGTCTTGGCAGAACAGATGAAGGCCAGTCCGGCAGCCAGTTGCACGTCGGGAAACATCTTCTGCACATCCTCCTCCACGCCAATGCCGTTCTGAATGAGCACCACCAGCGTCTTGTTGTGGAGCAATGGCGGCAGCAACGACTGCAACTTGCCGTTGTTGACAGACTTCAGACACACCAGCACCACATCGCACGGCGGCATATCCTCCGTATGCTGATAGACGTTGACATCATCCAGATGAAACGAGCCGTCGCAGGAGTCAACCTGCAGGCCATGCTGTTTCACATACTCATAGTCGCTGCGCAGCAAGAAATGTACTTCTTGTCCTGCGCGAGCCAGTTTTGCTCCATAAAATCCACCAATAGCACCAGCGCCGATAATACCGTATCTCATATTGATAACTTCTTCATATTTTAATAATTCTCAAATGTTGGCACAAAGATAGTGTTTTTTTCCATTTTCATATAACTTTACAGAAAAAGTTACATAAAAAGGCTGCATTTTTATAAACGAGTCAACGTCCAAAATTGCCATCGACACCTACTGTACAAAAAAAGCGTAAAAGTTTTTGTTATTCTTCCAATATTTCAACAATTTTGAGTAACTTTGCCCCAAATAGCAAATCAGATGAAATAAAGAAACAATACACAAGAAGGCTACACCAAATAATAGCATTATGAAGAAAATCCTTTTTATCGTCGGTTCGTTGAGGGAAGGCTCCTTCAACCGACAGCTGGCCCGCGAGGCCGAGCAGATGATTGGCGCACGCGCCGAAGTGACTTACCTGGACTACATGGACGTCCCGCTCATCAACCAGGACATCGAGTTCCCTGAGCCGGAAACCGTCGCCCGATTGCGTGCCGCCGTCAAGGAGGCCGATGCCCTATGGGTGTTCACGCCGGAATACAACTTCAGTTATCCCGGCCACGTAAAGAACCTGTTCGACTGGCTCTCGCGTCCCCTCATGGCCGGCGACTACGACACGCCCACCGTCATCAACGGCAAGAAGGTGGCCCTGAGCGGTGCCGGCGGCAAGATGGCCACGGCCAAATGCCGCGAGAAACTGACGGAGTTGCTCACCTTCATCAAGGCCACCGTGCTGGAACCGCAGACGGGCATCGCCCTGAACATCGAGGCCTGGACTGAGGGCCGCATGATTCTCAGCGACGAGCAGAGGGCCGCGCTGAAGGCACAGGTTGAGGCATTATTGAATATTGTATAATAAATCCCCGAAGAAAACTTACATCCGGAGATAATGGAGACAATTGTATCTGATGAGATTGTGGAGCGCATTCTGAAGCCAAGTCCTGAGGTGCAGAATCTTATTGACAAAGTACCGACAAACCGCTGGCAGAAAGAGCAGGCCGAGGAATGGATGCGCGACAACGGCGTTGACTTCAAGGACGGGCGAATCGTCTGCGACGGCAATCATTCGTTCATCTGGTCGTGGGAGGATGAAGATGACGAAATAGATAATCTTTAGCATTATGAAGTAAATCAGTCCTATAAGAAAAAAAGGGAAAAAGTTTGGTGGTTTGCGGGAAAAGTTGTACCTTTGGCCAAATTTTCAGTTCAATTGCAAATTTGTCCAACTTATGAGCAAGCAACTTATATCCAGAACATTAGCTTCGTCAATTTCGGACGTATTCAGCTATCTACCCGTCATCACGCTTACCGGACCGCGTCAATCGGGCAAGACAACGCTCTGCCGCGAGCAATTCCCCGACCTTCCATACGTCAGCTTGGAGCACGCCGCTACACTAGCCGAGATAAAGGCTGACCCAACGGCATTTTTCAATCGATACCCGAACGGGGTGATTATCGACGAGGCACACCACTTCCCCACCATCTTCTCCTACATACAGGTGATTGTAGACGAGGATCGCTTCCGTGGCATCGACCAGCATCACTACATCGTGACGGGCAGCGGCAACTTTGCGCTGATGGAAAAAATTACGCAGTCGATGGCAGGGCGTACCGCCGTGTTCTCGCTACTGCCACTCAGCACGCAGGAGATTATGAGTCACCAGCCCGATGCCACTACGTCTAAGATGCTACTCTATGGCGGATTCCCCGCTGTGTGGATGGCCGACAACGAGGCAGTACGCCAGTCTCTGCTGTCTAACTACTACACTACCTATATAGAGCGCGATATGCGCACGCTCATCAACGTGAAAGACCTGCAGGCCTTCCAGACCTTCATCCGCCTGTGCGCCAGTCGCGTAGGTCAGGAGTTTAATGCCTCTGCGGTGTCCAATGAGGTGGGAGTTGCGGTGAATACCATCCGTAGCTGGCTCAGCATCCTTGCTGCCTCCTACGTGGTCTATCTGCTGCACCCTTACTACACTAACATCGGCAAGCGGCTGACGAAGACGCCGAAGCTCTATTTCTACGACACAGGGATGGCGGCCTTCCTGCTGGGCATCACCACCGAGCAGCAGATGGATGTACATCCGTTGCGTGGCTCGCTGTTTGAGAACATGGTCATCAACGACATGATGAAGCTCGACCTGAACCGCGGCAACAACATGCAGCAACTGTTCTTCTACCGCGACAAAAGCCAGCGCGAGGTGGATGTGCTACGCATCCTGCCACCCAACCTCGTCGAGGCTTACGAAATAAAGTCAGCTCAGACATGGAACGCCGACTTCTTCGCCAACATGAACTATCTGCGTCCCCTGCTGAAGGAGCGGCTGCTAAAGACAACCGTCGTCTACGACGGCCAGCAGGAGGCCCCACAGACTGATAACGGCATCATCAACTTCCGTCACCTGCGATGGTAGTGAAAACATTAAATCATGGTGCCTTCAGCTGCGGAGCAGCAGTCTGCGCTAAAGGCACAGGTTGAGGCGTTCTTTAAAGATTAAAAATTGTTTATACTGTGCTTAGAACAAAAAAAAAGTGAGTTCTTAGCACGCTATAAACAAAAAAGTTTGTATTTTTGCACTCAAAATACAAACGTTTGCGTTATGATTATAGGCAGAAAGGATGAACAAGCCGAGTTAAGGAGGGCATACGAATCAGAGTATTCGGAGTTTGTGGCCGTCACGGGCAGAAGGCGTATTGGCAAGACGTTCCTTGTGAGAGAGACGTTCAATTATACATTCGCTTTCCAACATTCGGGTTTGGCAAACCAGAAAACGAGGGTTCAGTTGCAGGAGTTTCGCCAGTCGCTGATAAAAAGCGGCTTGAAGAAATGTCGCGTCCCGGCAGACTGGTTTGATGCTTTCTTCTTGTTGTCAGAATTGTTAGACCAGCAAGGAAAAGGAAAGAAGGTGGTGTTTATTGACGAACTGCCTTGGATGGATGCCCCCCGGTCTAATTTCGTGTCGGCTTTGGAACACTTCTGGAACGCATACGCCTCGGCCCGGAAAGACATTCTTCTGATTATCTGCGGGTCTGCCACCTCATGGATTATCAATAACGTTTTCCGTAATCACGGCGGGCTTCACAACCGTGTGACACACCGCATCCATCTTGCACCCTTTACGCTTGGCGAGTGTGAGGAGTATGCCCGAAGCCAACATTTAGTGATGAGCCGTTACGACATTCTGGAGTGTTATATGGTGATGGGTGGCATTCCGTTCTATTGGTCTCTATTGGAGCGAGGACGCAGTCTGGCCCAGAATATTGATGCGTTGTTCTTCTCGCCGATGGGAAAGCTGCATTATGAGTATAGCGAGTTGTATGATTCTCTTTTCAAGAACCCTGAGCCATACCTTCAAATTGTATCGACACTCGGGACGAAACGAATAGGGATGACAAGGGAAGAACTGGTCAATGAAGGTGGAATAACAAACAATGGCCAGTTGACGAGGATCCTGGAAGACCTGGAGGCCTGCGGTTTTATTCGCAGATATGTTTATCAGGGCATCAAACGTAGCAATGCCATATTTCAATTGATGGACAACTACACCTTATTTTATTATAAGTTCCTTCACAACCATGCCGATGTGGGCGAAAACTATTGGAGTGTGAATGTGAACACCCCTGTTCGCAATGCTTGGGAAGGGCTCGCTTTTGAGCGCGTTTGCTTTGAGCATGTACGGCAGATAAAACAGGCATTAGGTATTTCCGGCGTTTCCACTCGTGTCTATTCCTGGCGTGTAAAGGATGACCCCGTCTATGGTGAAGGTACCCAGGTCGATATGGTCATAGACCGTTCTGATCAGGTGGTCAATCTCTGTGAGATGAAATTCTCAACGAAGGAATATGCCATCGAGAAAACCGACGATGAAAGCCTACGTCATAAAGCAGGCCGTTTCCGCGAAGCGCAGAAATCCCGCATGGCAATTCATCTGACCCTTATCACCCCCTTCGGCGTGAAGCAGAACATGTACCAATATAGTGTGCAGAACGTAATAACGGCAGACGATCTATTTAAGGAATAGCCTATACATAGAATCAAATACGCATGAGTTACGATATTGCCATCATTGACCACCACCCGCGGTTCAACAACTGCAAGGAGTTCCTTGCATGGTATGACGATGCCATTGGGCATCAGCAGGATGACTACAGACAGGGGATGCCGGCGTTGCAACAGTGGTTCCTGAAGATGAAGGAAAGAGTGCGCCCGCTGAACGGGGAGTTCGCCCCTGCGGCTGACGAGATAGACGCTGGCGAGTTTCCGGAGGCTGACTATGGCTTCGGCAAGGATTTTATTTACGTGGCGCTCGCACATACCGACGCGGAAAAGACCAGCGCCCTGGCTTTTGAACTTGCTAAGGAGTGCCGCTTGGCGTATTTCGACATAAGCGGCACTGGCGAATTGCACAATGCCGATGGAAGCCATTTCCATGTTTCACGCCAGCAGGCTGTCTATGATGAACTCGAAGAGGAGAATCAGAAAGAGTTTAACAAAAGGAACAGTATCACTACATATATTGCAATGCCGTTGATTATATTATTATTGTTCTGTCTGATGTTTATGGATTCGTGGGGCGTTTACGTTGGCATTCCCACATTAATAATATTTATCGCTTTCGCTTATTGGTCTAATCGGTGGACAAACCGAAGCGGGCAGGACGTTTTGAGAAAGTATCAACAATCCGTATCGTCTCCAACAACAAATGAACATGTTGAAGAATTGCCGCCATTACTTTCAGAAATCGCATGGAATTTCCGGTTAGGGTCGTTCGACTCGCAGGAAGAGTTTTTCACTGCTGTGATGAAGTATAACGAAGAGGTGCAAGGACGCTCTGTGGAAAAGTTCCTGAAAGAGAAGATAGGGTGTGTAGGTGCAGAGACCACTTTTATCCTTTTTGAGGATTTCTCTGAAGATGCAGGAGAGCAACAATCCAGTAAGACCCATTTTGCCTGTGACGATGGAGTGTCCTTCTCTGGTGTAGAAATACTGTACAAGCTGAATCAAGAGTTGTATCCAATTCTTGTGGAATCCGATTTCATCTTCTTTGAAGGTTTCAATTGCTATCAGTTGGCGGGTGGCTCTACAGTTTGTCGCCTGCTGTTGGGAAGTTGACAATTAATATAATGATGATAAAGACAGAGTTTTTTATATAGCATTATGAAGAAAATCCTTTTTATCGTCGGTTCACTGAGGAAAGGTTCCTTCAACCGACAGCTGATCCGCGAGGCCAAGCAGATGATTGACGCTATGGCAGTGTAGTTCTGCAAGGAGAAGCTGGACGAGGATTACATTATCGTGTTTCCTTCCTCGAAGTCGTGGATATGCTGGCGGACGATCTTGAAGTTGGGCTGACGGAGCTTGCCGTCGAGGAAACGCCGGGTATAGGCTTCCATGTCGTTGACGTTCTTTGAAGGATAGGTACCACGGCCGTCGAGAAGTGTCATGTAGGAGGTTGTGCGGTCGCTATAGTCAGCCGATTTCTCAAGGGTGAGGCCATGCCGCCAGTGAGTCTCATGCTCGCGGTCGCAGATATTGAAGAGGGCCGACTGGTTCTTCTTTTTCAGTAGGTCGCCGAGGGTGAAGGCGTGGCAACTACTGTTGGGATAGAGCATGTCGCCCGCTTCATAAATATATTCACTCGGGGAATCCTTGCGCCCGAATGAAAGCATAAGGAGCTGGGAAAGGGCATCGAGGCGGAGGTTTGATGGAATCTGCAGGGTGCGCTCCACGGTGCAGGGTGCGTCGAGGAGTTCCAGACGGACGGTGTATCGCTTTCGCTGTTTCCAACGGTCGTAGATGCCGGTGCAGTCCGGCTCTTCATTGTCGTAGTTCCAATCGTCCTCGTTTTCATCCCAGCCGTCTTCGCCATCGAAAAAGTCATCCGGCACGTCGTGGTAGTTCAGGTAGCCATCGATGCTGTCGAAGAGGGAGCCTTCCATTTGGTCTGTGGGGTCGTCGTAGATAGCCTCAATCTCTTTGAAAGTCTCCATGTCGAGGGCTTTCAGCTCCTTGAAGATTCTTTTCAGGATGGCGCGTGCCTCGTCGATGTGAGCGTAGGCCAGCGCGTATGCATAAATGGGGATGTTGCGGGCCGACGCTCCTCTCTTGCATATCTGCAGACAGTGGTTCAGATATTGCAGGAGCATGGCCACGGTGCCGAGGCGCTGCTGCGGCTGGCGCAGTACAACCCAGATGAGGGCATTGAAGACGATGGGCTTGATGAGGGGGATGAGTCCTTCCTCATAGAGCATGTCGCGCAGCTTGTCGGTGTGGTCGCGGCCTGTCTGGTAGAGCACGGCAGAGAGGCACTGCGGCGCATAGTCGATATAGGCCGAGTAGAACCAGGCATCCTGGCGCAGCAACTCGAGCACCATGTCGAGGCAGTCTGTCTGGTGATAGTGCTCTATCAGCCACAGAGGGGCAATGAGACGGATGGGGTTAGGGTCAGTTTCGCCACTGTCGTAGAACTCGTCAATCAGCATGCAGAGGTACTTCTTGATGTCGCTGCTCTGCCGCTCGTCGGTCAAATTCTTGCCCATGTCAGCGGTGTCGTGGCACAGTTGCAGCCAGTCATCGTAGTCGGCATCCCATATCTTCTTTAGCCACTTGGGCACGCGCTTACTGCCCTGGTTGTATCGCTCGGGACCTTCGTAGGTGTAGTAGTGCGCGTTGAGGTCGTCGGGTTCGTTGGAGTCTTCGTTGCCAAGCATTTCGCACATCATCTGCTTCACCAAGTCGCGATCGCCATCTGACATATTTTCCCATTCGTTGGCGAATCGCTGAAGATCCTCAATTGTGAGTTCATGGCCTCCTGTGTCTTTATTCTTGCTCATTATGTAGGTGCTTTTTCGGTTGTAGATTGTCATATCGCGTGCAAAGGTACAAAAAAGTAGCTGATTATCCATTGATTTGCAGGATTTTTCGTACTTTTGCACCACAAAAAGCAAATCAGATGATGATACAGGACAGAAGACAGATGCTCGCGGCGGTTTATCGGGAGACGGTGGAGGTCGTGATGGCAGGGAGATATGAAACAGAGGACGGCATTGAGGTGGTGCTACCCGATGACAGTGAGATGATTCGCGGGAGCCGCCTCTACCGCGAGGCGATAGTGCTGGGAGCACGGTCGTCCTCGTCCGCCCTGGGAGCGCAGACGTCCTCGTCGGCAAACACTGCGGACGGGACGTCCGCGCTCCCAGAGGTAGTAGTCTGGAACTCCGACAGCATTGATGCGGGTAAGCGGCTTCTGGACGAGGGCTACAATGTGGCGGTGCTCAACCTAGCGAGTCATCGCAACCCAGGCGGAGGCGTGATGAACGGCAGCGCTGCGCAGGAGGAGAGCCTGTTCCGAAGGACGAACCTCTTCCGTTCGATGTACCAGTTTACGCCCTACGCCGAGGAGTACGGACTGAAGCGGAGTCGCTACCAGTACCCCCTCGACCGCAGGAACGGCGGGGTCTATACGCCTGATGCAACGGTCATCCGCGATACACGCCTGCGGCTGCTGGCCGAGCCTTACCGGCTGTCGTTCGTTGCCGTACCCGCCATCGCCCACCCCAACGTGACCCGCGACGGACTACTGACCGACGAGATGGCTGACCTGACGCGCCAAAAGATGCGCACCATCTTCCGCATAGCAGCCCACCACGGCCACGACGCGCTGGTGCTCGGCGCCTTCGGCTGCGGTGCTTTCCGCAATCCGCCCCGACACATCGCCTTACTATTCAAAGAGGTGATGCAGGAAACGGAATTTACTGGACGTTTCCGCAAGATTGTCTTCGCCATCCTCGAAGACCGCAATGCCCCGCGCGGCGGCAACCTCCTGCCCTTCCGCGAAGTGTTCGAGTGCTAATGTTCCCTCGTGGCTGACGGCTACGATATGTCCTGTTCCACAAAAAATCGTCGGAACGCAAGATTCAGCGCGGAAAGCCACAGACAAACAACAAAGCCACCGACTCGAATGTGAGCGATGGCTTGTAAAGAAGTGATGATTAAGATTCAATGCCATACATTAATGTCTATTTCCTGTCGTGTCCGTGAATCATACTGGTTATCCCGTGTCTTATAGTTGCCGGGACGACCATCGACGGTGATGCGAAGGATGCGCTTGCCCTTCTTCAGGTAGCAAAAAGGTGTCGGAGACTACGGCCAACAAGAAAAAAGAGGGAGAAAAATTAGGTGGTTTACAGGAAAAGTTGTACCTTTGCCCAGTCATTGCATTATGAATAAGGTTATTATTAATTCCCGGATAGGGCGAGTTGTCTGCTATTTCCTCGTCTGGTTAGTATTTGTCATTATGCTCATAGCTCTCTCGATGATCCCTTTCGTCAGAGAGGTTGATGGTGGTGAATATTACGTGATTCTCATTATACTTAGTATCGTTATTCTGTTGGCAGCCCGATCCTATTTCTCTCCGCGAGAATGGCTGTCGCGTAGAATGCGATGGTTAATTGGTGTTGAACATACGCCAATTTTAAAAGCAGGAAAGAAAAAGGAGAAAGAATTTTTCACCGAGGAGCATGATAGCATGGTATACAGCTATCGGCCATCTGAAAAACGATTTTATATCACCAGAACGATGTATCTTAATCCCCTTCGCTACGAGAAGGAATACAAGGCGAGGAAATCTCAAATTGAGTTGCGATTGGAGCAGACACCCATACGGTTTGACTGGAATATTTCAGATTGCGACAGCATCCTCAGTTTCACGGTGACCGTAAAATTGAAGAAGGGAGATGCCACAAAAGAGAATGTATGTTGCCTGCGTGATGCCTTGAAAGACTTGGCTAAGGATGACTTCGAGGAACATCTATTCTCAAAACTTATGTTTGACGAGGGCACCGTTTACTTGGAGTTCCATCACTATAATCTTATCAGGATGGTACTTGACGACACCAACGGTCATATCGAGCGTTATTCTCCGTTAGGAGCATCTGAAGAGCCGTCTGAACATCTAGATGAAATCATCAGGGAGATATATGAGGATAATCGGATGGAGAGACTACAACCTGACGATTTGATAGAGGCGGATGAATTCGAACGTATTTGGAGGCATACGCAAAGACAATAAATGGAATGGATGACGTTATATTTCAAGAAGTTGATAGAAGCAAATATGTAATTTGCAGTCCTAAAGGTATAAATTAAAACGAGAAACTATGGACGAGAAAGAGAAACTGAAGATGCGTGAGGACGAGATTGCCGCAATGGCGATGAAGTTCTGCAAGGAGAAGTTGGACGAGGACTACGAACAGCTTTGCGAAAAGATGGTGAGGAAACTCGGAAGGAAGCGCACGAAGCCGCTGGCTACGGGGCGGTTAGAGATATGGGCCGCCGCCGTGGTCTATACCATCGGGGCGATGAACTTCCTGTTTGACAAGTCTTTTGAGCCTTATGTTCCTTCGAGCGAGATTAACGAGTACTTCGGCACGAGCAGTTCGACGGTTGCCCAGAAATCACGCGCTATCCGCGACATGCTGAAGTTGTCGCAATATTGGGACAAGGATTTCTCAACGAAGCATAGTCGGGAGAACAATCCGTTCAGCCGTCTGATGATGGACCCATTCGGGCTTATCAATTTGAGATAGGATCTATTTGGGCTTTTAGCAACTGGAAGTGATGCCCACGATTATGGCGCGCTGAACTCATATTTATATGTACCAAAATTCAACATCTCTATCTTTTCCACATCGGAAGCGGCCTGCTCCATGCCCTTCAACCGCATCAACTCAGCAAGCCAGTCCTTGGGATAAAGTACCAGCGGGCCTATCTGTACAGTTTTCCAATTGAGTGCAAAGGTACAAAAATTCTTTGACCTGTACGGTTGAAAATGAAAAAAAAACGCTATCTTTGTGCCAAAATTGAGAATTATTAGATATAGGGTCTGAATGATGCAAGAGGAAAAGAGAGCAATAGTTATAGGAGCATCGTCGGGTATTGGGCTGGAGGTTGCAAAACTTCTGATAGAACAAGGCTGGACGGTAGGTGTTGCAGCACGACGTGTGGAACTGCTGCAAGGCATTGGTGCTACTGCTGTAGAACGGATAGACGTAACAGCAAATGAGGCAATCGAAGGATTACAGCAACTGATCGAAAAAACGGGAGGCATGGACTTGTTTTTCTATGCTTCAGGCATTGGTAAACAGAACAGGGAATTGAAAGAGGACATAGAACTGGCTACGATGCAGACTAACGGTGTGGGCTTTATAAGAATGATAGGCGAGGCATATAGATACTTCGCCAGTCATGGAGGGGGACACATAGCGGCTATCACATCCATTGCCGGGACAAAGGGACTTGGCCCCGCACCATCCTATTCTGCCACGAAAGCCATGCAGAACGTCTACCTACAGGCTCTCGAACAACAAGCGCTGAACCGTGGGCTGAACATTCACTTTACAGACATACGCCCAGGCTTTGTTGATACTGCTTTACTCAGTGGTGACTTCCATTACCCCATGATGTTGCAGCCCGGGGAGGTAGCAAAGGAAATTGTGTATGCCATCAACCACAAGAAGCACATCCGCATTATCGACTGGAAATATCGCGTGCTGACGGCCTTTTGGCGCAGGATTCCACGATGGCTATGGCGCAGATTCAAATTTCGCAACTTTTACTCTCTCAGCCACAGCCAGCGTTGACCCCAGTCCTCCATAATCTCGTCGCGGACGATGAACTGGTTGCGGGCTCCGGCGCAGTTCTTCCAGTAGTCGGCAGGCACGTAGTTGTCCGTCCACCACTGCGGGCCAGTCTTGTAGTCGGTGTCCTTTGGCTCCCTCCTGTTCGTAAACGAAGAGATCACCCCTTTGCAAAGCCTCCTCTGCCGTCGCCCGAACTGGATAGATGGATGGATTCCAGCCTATACGCACCAGTCCTTCTGCCTCCATCTTATGAATGCGGTCGTAGATGGCGGTGACGGCCTCAATGTCGTTTATATTTGCTTTCCTAACCATAAGACTTTCGTTTAATAATCATATAGACGGATGTGCAGCAGTTTCCACTCGCCGATGCCGATGCGGGCGTGACGGCCTTGGTGGGTTTGGTCACCATTGTGGCGACGGAGGTACTGCATCGTACCATCATCAGCGATTGATACTTCATCAACGGAAAGGATACCGAGGCGTTTTCCATTGAACATTGACAATTTACCATTGACCATTGCTCCGCCTGCTTCAGCAAAACCATCCTCGCCTAATGTCTTTTGCTGTTCTTGTTGCTTCTCAGTTGGAGTCTTGAAGTCAATGACTACACCGCTGCCAGCCAACAGATAGTCGAACTTTCCAAGACGGATGAGTATGGCACCGCCCTCTGGCCACGTACTGCCGTCGGTGGCACGGGGATCCCAGGGGAGGGTGAAGTAGTGGCGGCAGGTCAT
>JAEEGL016760990.1_pt1 | contig 11862 bp, 3 predicted proteins | sample 9134231 | NCBI WGS metagenome assembly JAEEGL01 (sample SAMN16246548, study PRJNA631951) | gut metagenome | biome: gut microbiome; feature: rumen; material: fiber-attached | host: Bos | place: Iran: Karaj | collected 2018-10 | reverse complement strand
GGCAACTATATGTCTTTTTCTCTGCCACAAGGGCGCGATTAACTACGTTTTTCATAATTCTTTTCATTTTAAGGGTTATTACTTCGAAATAACTTGTCCTTGCACAGAGTATTTAACGCCGTTTCGGATGATGACAACGCGCCCGTTCTCGAGGAGCTTGAGGCTCTGCACATCGCCGTGTACATCGTCGATGCCGGTTGCCACCTGCTCACCCCGAACGATACGGGCCGGCATATGGTTCGAAACAGGAGTGCCGCTTACGGCCGTTTCCGTATGGAAGTATCCGCGGAAGCTTCTCAGGTTGCTCAAAGCAGTGCCGGTACCTACATTGGACCAAGCGAGCATACCGTTTGAAGCAACGAACAGGTTGTTCTTGTCTTCCTCAACAAATGCTTGCGGCTTGAGGATACCAATGAACTGTACGTCGTCTGTCTGACCAACCGAAACACCTACCGATTTGGTAATCGTGACGTCGGTAAAGGTCGGGTTAACGATATCTGCACCATTTGCGAAGGTAATGAGGTATGGAACGCCCGCTTCGATAGAAGTAGCCGGAGCAATGCGGATCTGCAATTCTCCGCCTACTACTTCGCCATAACGGAATGACCAAAGTTCGCCTCCTGCGAGCGGCGTGCCATCCAGAGTCGGCAGATCGAACGGCAAGCAGATTGTGTTATAATCACCGTCGCAGTAGATCGTACGACCGAGGGCGACTTCGAGAGTCTGACCTACGAGACCTGCGAGCGTTGCGGTGTTGTTCACATTGTCAACAAGGGTAACGCCTCTGAAGACGCGAACATCGTCCAGATCAATACGTCCACCGCTCATATTAGAAGTCGGCACGAACTTGATAGTAGCAACTTTGCCTGCAAATGCACTCAGGTCAATCTGCTGTTCGGTCAACGAGTTACTATTTGTAAGCGTGGTCTCGAGATCTGCCACACCTTCAGCAGAAACAACAACCTTACCATTAACGGTCTTGCTGCTAACCACATTACGTACCTTGAAGCTCAACTGTGCGTTTGCCTCGATATTAATTTGCGGCATTACCAAAGCCGGATAGATGATTCCCGTTCCTGAGGTATAGCGCATTACATAACTTGCGTCACCGGTTTTAACTTTCCAACCGTAACTACCATCATAGTCGTAATAGTCGGTCGTTCCATTCATAGCGGACCAGCAGAGCGGGCTAACGCCGGACTCGAAGTCTTCGCTGAATGGCATGTTACGAACGGCGCACTCGGTGGAGAATGCAAGACTTGCATAGTCACTCTTCGCATCGTTTGCATAAACCGAACGAACATAGAAGGTATAAGCAGCACCCGGGTTGAGGCCTTCGACTGTCGCAACCGTTACGTTGTTATCAAGCAGCGTCCAAGCGGTGCTACCGGTCGGAGTGTCTGTTCCATCAAGGGCTACGTACTCATAGCGAGTAGCTGCACCTTCGGCATTGTGATTCCAAGAGAAGGAAGCAGAAGTCTCCGCATGAGCAGTCTCAGCCAAGCCGGTCGGAGCATAGGTAATCGTTGTGAAGGTCTCTTTAGCGGTTGCCTCACCGAAGTTCAGTCCATATGCAGCGCGTACGTAAACACTATAAGTAGTAGCCGCACTGAGGCCGGAGAGGTCTATGCTAAGTTCGACTGTAGACTGCGGAGCTGTCCAATCAGCAGCGACATCGCCTTCGAGAACGATATACTGATAGCCGGTTGCGCCTGCTGCAGCGTCCCATGCGAGCGTAGCGGTTACATCCTTGATAGCAGAGATCGTTACGTTCGTCGGAACACCGTATTGCGGGGTGTAGGTCGTAGCGGCAGCTACCCATCCTGCTTCATCCTTACAGCTTGCCTTGACAGCAACGGTATAAGTCTCACCGGTTGTGAGGCCGGTAAGGCCATAAGTCTTAGTATCGATATTGTTGATTGTCGTCCAATCGCCGTCTGTCTTGTAACGGAGCGACCAAGTAGCCTCACCATCAGCGGTCCAGTTAACGGTTACGCTGTTGTAGGTCTCGTCAGCGAAGGTAACTCCTGTTACGTTCGGACATTGCGGAGTGAAGGTCTCGGAAGCAGTCCAAGAACTGATACGATGCTCAGAAGCATGCGTACGAACTTGAACTTCGTATTCTTGCTCGGTAAGACCGGTAAGTGTATAGGTCTTAACGGCAATGCTATTGACTGCGGTCCAAGCATCCGAAGAACCGTTCACACGATACTGCAGATCCCACGGACCATCTTCTGCATCGTCTGTCCACGTTACTACAGCGCCATCAGTAGTTGCCGATACAGCGAGGTTGGTTGGAGCAGAGATGTACTTGTAAACAACTTGTACATCGTCCAGATATACATAACGAGAAGATGTTTTACTCGATTTACCTTGGAAGTAGAAGATAACTGTCTCGCCGATATATTCATCCGCAATAACGATAGAATCCGTCTTCTTTGTTGTACGAGCGCTATAAGATCCTATTTCCTCCTTATTCGTACCACCATCTTTCGAGATAAGCACCTTGAATTCCGGAGAAGTTGTTGTCGTCTTTCTTACGAATTTCAGCGTTGCTTTTTCACTCAAGTAGATAGACGGAGTTGCTAATTGCTCATAATATCCGCTATTACCACTCGCATTGTAACGCAAGCAGTAACTACCTGTTTCGTCTGTATAGTTATAAGTCTGCCAGCCGTAAGATGTCTTATTATCTGCATTCCAGCAAGCAGGAACAACACCCGCATTGAAGTTCTCAGAGAACTCAAGATTTCTTACTGCGCATTGTGTCTGGAACGGCAGGCTGATAGCACTACTATATACATTCTCTGCGTAATACGAACGAACATAGAACGTATAACTGGAACCCGGAGTCAGACCTTCTGCAGTTGCAGTAAGAGCTGTAATAGGTTCGCTCCAAGTGCTATTATCCGTACTCCACTGATACTTAGTAGCAGCACCATTTGCCTCCCATGTGAAGGTAGCAGAATTCGTAGTAGATTCACCCTCTTGCTGCAAGTTCTGCGGAGCTATCTTAATCGTAGCGAATTGGGCTTTGGTTTCCGCTCCATGATTTGTACCATAGACTGCACGTACGTAGAAATCGTACTCAGTTCCAGCGTTCAGACCGGTTAACGAAGCGCTGGTTTCGTTGGTAGCAGTAGGACTTGTCCAATCCTCGGCAGCATCGCGAGCAACTACGATATACTCATAGCCGTTTGGTGCATCAGCGACAGCGCTCCAAGATGCAGAAGCAGCTACGTCAGTAGCACCAGTTGCAGAAGCTGTTTCTGGTTTGCCATAGGCCGGAGTATAAGTCTCGCCAGCAGCTGCCCAACCATCAGCACTACAATTCGGTTTAACCTGGAAATAATACTTTGTGCCTACGGAAAGACCAATGATATTTTTGCTGGTGGCCTCCAAATCAGTAGCGGCCGACGTCCAAGCAGCGGCACCCTCTGCTTGATATTGTACGTCGCAGTTGGTTGGGGAAATGGTAGTCCAGTTAACAGTAACACTATTATAGGTCTTTGCAGACAGAGTTACGGTTTCTACTGCCGGGCAAACCGCAGGGATAAAGGTTTGCGAAGTCGTCCAAGCACTGATACGATGCTCGGAAGCATGTGCACGAACTTGAACTTCGTATTCTGTACCTAAGGTCAAACCTGTGAGGGTTTTGGTCTTAGTGGCAATGCCATTAACAGCCGTCCAAGCATCCGAAGAACCGTTCACACGATACTGCAGATCATAAGGACCTTCTTCAGCATCCCAAGTTACATCTGCGCCATCAGCTGTAGGTGCGGCCGCGAGGTTAGTAGGAGCAGAGATAGGATTGATAGTAATCTCTACATCGTCGATCCATATTCTTGCATATGAAGATGTTCCTGCACCATGACCACGGAAGATAAAGCGACCTGTTTTGCCCACCAAGTTAAAGTTAGACAAATCAATATTTTTCTGAACCATACTACTGGTTGTTTGATCAATATCCCATAATTTGGTTTCACTTTCTCCATCATCGAAGAGTACCTCACCGGTTGCATAATAAGTCACATAACTCTTATAATAGTAATTTCGATACCAGAACGTCAGGGTTGCCTTGTCGGTAACACTAATAGTCGGTGTCTTCAAGTCTGCCGAGTTAGTTGTTGCGGTATTTGCCAAATACTGAGCTGAATAATATGCACTATGGTACGTCCCATAATACTCATAGCCCCATTCATTACCTGTATAAGAACTTGCCCAACATGCAGGAATTGAACTACTGAATGTTTGCTTTGCCAATGGTAAGCCTACTGTACCGCAATCGGTCTTAAATGCTTTTGTTGCATTGGAACTATAGATGCCATCTTCATAGTATGCGCGAACGTAAACCGTATAATCGGTGTATGCGTCCAGACCAGAAATGTTGGCGGTAAACTCAGTAGTCGGTGTGCTCCATGCAGCATCGTCATCAGCAGGAGTACCAGCCGAAGTGAGTTTGCAGATCCATTGACATCGCGTTGCTTGACAAGCAGCAGGCAATGTCCAAGTTGCTACAGCAGAAGAGGAAGTGATATCTCCATCTGCTACGGTCGGAGTGTTCGGCGCGTGAGAAGAAGTCGTGAACGATTTCTTAGTCGCGGAACTGGTACCTCCGGCGAATACAGCTTTTACATAGAAATCGTAAGCTGTTTTTGCATGTAAGCCAGAGAGGATAGGATCAGCGTGAACGTATCCGCTGCTTACGGTAGTACCTGTTGCAGGCGAACTCCAATCTTGCGCTGCATCCTTGAGAACAACGATATATTGGTATCCCGTTGCACCAGTTACCGGAGCCCATGAAGCGTCACCGCCTAAGTCTTGAACAGAAACCAAAACATCAGTCGGAGCCGCATATACCGGAGTATAGGTAGCAATAGGACTCCATGCTCCTTCACAACCCGCCTGCACTCGGAACGAGTATTCCACGTCAGTTTCCAAACCAGAGAAGGTGTATGTGGGAGTAGTGAGCGGGTTCTCCGGAACCGGACCCCAACCTAAATCGCCTTGTTGATATTCAAGGTTCCATGTGCCTACTCCTACTATCTCATCCCAGGAAACGGTAACACCATTATAGGTTTGGTTCGAAAAAGTCAATGCACCCGGAGTCGGGCAAACCGGAGTGTAGGGAAGAGCCGGAGATACCCAACCGTCTGCGCTACAATGTGGTTTAACGCGGAAAGAGTACTCTGTACCGGGAACAAGACCGGAAAAACTTTTGCTGGTAGCAGAGATATTAGACTCATACTCAGTCCATACTCCTTCTCCAATTTTGTATTGAACATCACAATTGGTTGTTGCGCTGGTCGTCCAGTTAACGGTTACACCATCCCATACTTGATTAGAAAGGGTAACGCTAGTAACAGTGGGGCAAGAGAGCGGCGTATATTCGCAAGCGTCAGAAGCGACCGTACCACAAGCACACATTACATAGAATTCGTAATTGTGACCATCGGTCAAACTTGTCAAGTCAACACTTGTTGCAGAGATAGCGGTTGCATCGTTTGTCCAATCCAACACATAAGTCGGATTAGCTGTACGATCAACGTTGATATATTTGTAATCAGTTACACCTGCGTTTGCAGCCCATGATAAAGTCACACTACTACCCGTAAGGTCAGTATAGGTTGGAGTTGCAGGTTTGGAGCAGTCTTGAGTAGATTCTATAAGGACATTATCTATACCTGCATAGAAATTATCCGAGCCCCCACCATAACGGAATGCAATACGTGCAAAAGAGGGAGCTGAAGTAAATAAGATATTTTGTTTCTGTGTGTAGGTAGTTGTTCTCGTACAAGTTTCAACAGGAATAAATGTACTTTCGTCGGTTACATCTGTCATGTATCCTATTGTAATTTGCCCATTAGATGAACTCGTTCCTTCGTTCTTATACCAAAAACTTGCTTTGAGATTATTCGTAGGAGAAGCAAAGGCAGGAAGTACAATATAGCCGTATTTATCTTTGCTAGATACAAAGTATATACCTTTACCGGACTTTGCATAAGACGTGCTGACATAAATATAAGGATAATTACCTGCATTAGCATTGAGCATATCCCAACATGCAGGAGCCGCACTTGAATACGACCCAGTTGCCATCTCATCAAAATTCTGATCCCAAGGCAATACTTCTCCAGTACATGGAGTTTTAAATGCTTTTATCACATCTTTACTCTGGTCACTTCCACTACAATATGCGCGAACATAAAATTTATAGTTCGTTTCAGCAGATAAACCATTAATAGTAGCAGAGGTTGATGTTGTAGTCTGTACGGCGACGTCACTCCAGTCAATAGCAGTAGCGGCCGGCAAACAAATATATTGCCATGATGTCTCAGAGTCACCCTTAGTCCATGCAAATGAGGCAGACGTGGATTTTAGATCCGTAAAATGCACATTCTTCGGCTTAGAACATGTTGCTGCACCTTCGTATATGAAAGTTGTTTTAGGCAAAAAAGCGTAAGCACTTTGACCTATGCTAGAATTATATTGGTGATATTCGTAACTAACGTTGCTTGCCGTTGTTATTCCTTCGTACACTGGACTGGAACTGCTACTAGCAGATCCTTTTGTTGTTAATTCAATATCAACCAATAAGTTTTGTGTTCCGTCGTAAGCGAACTCTTTCCCCGCATCAAATGTAAACTGTAATTTGTTACTCGAAACCGATGCTGCCGAAGATGCTACTACTGTAGTAAAAGAAGCAGCCGTATTTAATGCCGACAATGAAGAAGCATCTACTTTTGCTATTTTGACAGTGAACTTGGCACTTCCCCAAGATTGTGTCGCAGAAGTAGAATAGAATGTAATGCCCGTAATCGTACCATTAGCCATATCCGACAAAAGGCTTTTGTCGTATATAATTTGTGAATGAGTCAAGTAGTCGCAATAATAGCCGTATACAGGAACGTACCTACTAGTAGTAGTTGTTCCAGTATTGCCTACTGTGCACTCATCCTGTCCCCACATCGTACCAGATCCCAGCCAAAGGAAGGCGGTGAGGAGGGTTAAAAATGAATAAAGTTTTTTAAGTTTCATAAAACCTTAAATTTTAGATTAATACTATATATTTTTGCGATTTTCGATTTTATGTGCGTAGGCGTGTACGCGTTCAAAAATTTTAGCGCGCAAAGGTACGGAATTTTATTGAGACTGCCAAAAAACGGGCTATATAATCTTGAAATCTTGAACATTTTGCTATTTTGAGTTTGCAAATATATACTTATTCAGAAAAAAAATGAACAAATCTTAACAATCGTACATTTTTTTAGGATATTTTGGGTATTTTGAACAGGTTCAAACCAGGTTCCGATCAGGTTCCGATCAGGTTCAAACCCCATTTTTCCCGTAAATCTTAATAATCGTGTATATTTTTTTGTGAATCCTTGTGTATTCCAAATATTTGTTGTCCTTCGACCTCCTCCCCCATAATAATGGGGCCCCTTCGAAAGTACAGTCGCACAGTTGTGCAAATAACAAGTATTTCCCGTTTTAAATTCAAATGAATTTGATTTTTATCGGCAAATCCTTGTGTATTCCAAATATTTGTTGTACCTTTGCAGCGAAATAAAAAAATGATACATATGAAGAAGATTTGGGCGTTTGTATGTGCGGCGATGATGATGGTGCCGGGAAGGGTACGGGCCGAAGAGACAGAATTGCTGCAAAATGCAGGTTTTGAGACATATGAGGACAAGAGTAATGCGATGTTCGGTGACTACACCGAGTTTGCAGGTTGGGACCGAACGGGTTTCAGTACGTTATCGGAAAAAAGCGATGTATATGAAGGTGCGGTTGCACTGAGATTAGGTGCTACGACTGCAGGTTCGGTTTATCAGAAGATCGAAGGTCTCACGGACGCTTACTATGCCGCGGATGCTCCTTTCCGCCTGACCATCCACTACAAAGTAGTGGGTATGACGTCGTCGGGCGATGTGCGGCTGGAGAGTTACTGGGAGCATACGACGTCAGTAGACGGGTTGAAAAACCATGACGCGGACAAGTTGCAGCGCGTGCTATCCGACACGGTTCAGAGTGAATGGCAGACGCTGGTGATCGAGACGACGCGTCCCGACAAAGCGAAGGCATTCTATCTGAGTTTCAAGACGAAAGCGAAATGCTATGTGCTGTTGGATTCGCTGAGTATGGTAGCGCTGCCGAATACGCCGCCGGATGAGCCGTTTATCGAGGTGACGCCGCTGAAGGTGACGCCGGTAAGTACAACGATCGGAAACACGGCGACATTTGAAACAATTCATATCAAGCAAGGCAACGTGACGGGCACGACAACATTTGAGTTGAGCGGGTATAACTATGACCAGTTCAGCCTATCGGCAACTGAGATGCCGGAGGGTCAGGACGAGATAGATCTGACGATCACTTATGCTCCTACGAGTGCCGGTACCCATACCGCGATATTGAACATTGACAACTTGCATCATACCGCGCTGTACCAGTCTGTTTCGCTGAGCGGTAGTTGCACCGATCCAAGTGCCAAACCGACCTTGACGGTGACGCCGGGTGAGTTACCGGTTTTTGAGATATTGGAAGGTAAGCAGCAGACGCAGACGGTGACGCTGAGTAGCGTTAACTGCACGGATTTCGTATATGCGCAGGTGGACCATATACAAGGTGCGGCGTTCACGATCGATGGTTCGCAATTCAGCAAGAATACCGATGCGACGGTGACCATCACTTTCTCGCCCAAAGAGGCGGGTACATACCAATCGCGTTTGACGTTCTATTCAGAAAACGCAGAGAGCGTAGTAGTTATGCTGAATGGAACGGGTATCAAGAAGACGCCGGAGACGATTGATTGGCAGACCGATTTTGTTTGGAACGATGCGAACCCGCTGACGTTGCTTAACGAGCCTTTCGATGCTATCGCGCATGGCGAGACGTTCGTCAAAGCCGGTTGGCAGAACGTAGCGGCGGCAGACCAGCGTCCCTGGCAAGGCGTAGATGCATCGACAATGGAGTCGATTGACGGTAACGGGAAATTTGTGCGGGCAAGCGCTTATCAATACGGCGTTGATTCGGCGGCGACGTGGGAGACATGGCTCGTGACGCCGGCCTTGGATTATAAGAACGCGGCGAGTCAGATCTTCACGTTCAGCGTGATGGGTATGTATTTGCCGGAGACCGGTATCCAGGCGAAGTTCGAAGTGTATTTCGTGGACGCGAGTGACCCTGCGCATGTTTTCTTCCAGGCTTTTGAGGGTCTTTCCATCCCGCAGACGGCAGACGAAAGCGGTGTTTGGGTACCATTCCAGATCCATCTGGAGAATCAAGCGAATATACCGGACGCTTTCCATATGGCTTTCCGCTATACGGGTCCGAACGGTGCAGCCGGAGCGGTAACCTACTACGTAGACGATGTGACGTGGGGTGTTGTGACCGAGGGAATAGAGAATACAGAATACAGCGTACAGACTCAGAAGGTGCTGCGGGACGGACAGATCGTTATTCGGAAGAATGGAATAGAATATAACGTACTGGGAATCCCGATGCAATAAATGTGACCAAAAATGGTCCAAAATAGCGAAAAAGTGGCATACACTCTTGTGTATGTCATTTTTTTTTCGTACCTTTGCGGCGTTTTTTTAAATTGGCACATTGCGGCCATAAACAAAAGGTATGCAAAATATACGAAACATAGCAATTATTGCGCACGTGGACCACGGGAAGACGACGCTGGTCGATAAGATGCTGTACACGGCGAATGTGGTAAAACAGCAGACTTCGGCGTTCAGTGATCAGCCGAAGGAGTTGATTTTGGATAACAACGACCTGGAGCGCGAGCGTGGTATAACGATTCTGGCGAAGAACGTAGCGATCGATTACAAGGGCACGAAGATCAACATCATTGATACTCCGGGGCACGCCGATTTTGGTGGTGAAGTAGAACGTGTGCTGAACATGGCGGACGGTGTACTGCTGTTGGTGGACGCTTTCGAAGGCGCGATGCCGCAGACGCGATTTGTGCTGCAAAAGGCATTGGAGTTAGGCCTGAAGCCGATCGTGGTGATCAACAAAGTGGACAAACTGAACTGCCGTCCGGACGAGGTGCAAGAAGAGGTATTTGACCTGATGTGCAACCTGAACGCGACCGATGATCAGTTGGATTTCCAGACGCTGTATGGTAGTGCCAAGCAAGGCTGGATGAGTACCGATTGGCGTAAACCGAAGACGGATCTGACCGACCTCATGGACGCGATCATCGAGTATATCCCGGCGCCGGAAGAGAACCCCGGTACGCCGCAGATGTTAGTGACTTCGCTGGACTACAACTCCTATGTCGGCCGTATCGCGATCGGTCGTGTGCATAGAGGTGAGTTCAAAGACGGACAGGCTGTGACGCTGGCGAAGAAAGACGGCACGATGGTGAAGACCAAGATCAAAGAGTTGCATACGTTCTCGGGCATGGGTCATGTGAAGACCGACGTAGTGAAGAACGGCGATATATGCGCGATGATCGGTATCGACGGTTTTGAGATCGGTGACACGATATGCGATGCAGAGAACCCCGAGGCACTGAAGCCGATTGCGATCGACGAGCCGACGATGAGTATGACCTTCTGCATCAATGACAGCCCGTTCTTCGGTCAAGACGGTAAGTACGTGACGAGCCGTCATATCCAGGACCGCCTGAATAAAGAGCTGGAGAAAAACCTGGCGCTGCGCGTGGAGAAAGGAGCGGAAGAGTCGTCATGGCGCGTATTCGGTCGCGGTGTACTGCATCTGAGTGTGCTGATCGAGACCATGCGTCGTGAAGGATATGAGTTGCAGGTGGGTCAACCGCAGGTGATCGTCAAAGAGATCGACGGCGTCAAATGTGAACCGGTGGAGAGTCTGACGGTGAATACGCCGGAAGAGTGCAGCGGTAAGATCATCGAGTTCGTGAGCACCCACAAGGGTGAGATGACGAAGATGGAGATGGTCAACGACCGCGTGCATCTGGAGTTCACGATTCCGAGTCGCGGTATCATGGGTATGCGTACGTACGTGATGAACGTGAGTGCGGGTGAGGCCATCATGGCGCACCGGTTCCTGGAATACCAACCGTGGAAAGGGGAGATCGTGAAGCGTAATAACGGAAGTCTGATCGCTATGGAAGCCGGAACGGCTTATGCGTACGCGTTGGATAAGTTGCAGGACCGCGGAAAGTTCTTTATCGACCCGCAAGAAGAGGTTTATGCCGGTCAGGTGGTAGGCGAGAACGCGAAAGAAGGCGATATCGTGATCAATGTGACCAAGAGCAAGAAATTGACCAATATGCGTTCGAAATCCGCGGACGATAAGGCTGTGTTACCGCCGCCGGTACGGATGAGTCTGGAGGAAGCGCTGGAGTATATCAAGGAGGATGAGTACGTAGAGGTTACGCCGCACGCGATGCGTATCCGCAAGATCATCCTTGACGAGTTGGAGCGGAAAAGAGCGGGACGCGTGTAACGCGGTTTGAGCGGATGCTGCTCATCAAAAAACGCACTGCCCCGTGCTCGTGTTCCGCGTTCCCCAACCGCTCCACAACGTTTTTGCTTGAGCACACTCGCTCAACCGAACGCAAACAGAATAAAAATAATTAAAACAACGATATAAAATGAAAATTGAACAAAGTGAATTGAAAGACCTGATGGCAGTCGTAAAGCTGACGATTGAGCCGGCAGACTATCAGGAGGAAGTTGCAAAGCAACTCAAAGAAGTGCGTCACAAAGCACAAATGCCGGGGTTCCGTCCGGGAATGGTACCGGCTGGTTTGGTAAAGAAAATGTACGGTAAGGGTATCCTGGCTGACGTGCTGAACAAACTCGTAGGTGAGAACCTGAGCAAGCACATCGAGGACAACAAATTGCAGATCTTGGG
>JAEEGL014256268.1_pt1 | contig 11862 bp, 10 predicted proteins | sample 9134231 | NCBI WGS metagenome assembly JAEEGL01 (sample SAMN16246548, study PRJNA631951) | gut metagenome | biome: gut microbiome; feature: rumen; material: fiber-attached | host: Bos | place: Iran: Karaj | collected 2018-10 | reverse complement strand
TGCCGCTGCCGCGCTCGCCGCGCTCGTGCTCAATGCCGCGCTGTTTTCCGTCGCCGCCGTCGAAAATCCCGACAATCTCCGCATCGATTTCGTGAATCCCGTTTTCGCCGACGCCATGACGCGCCATTTCTCCCTTGAGGACGCTTCCGAGGTGACCGAAGAGACGCTTTCCTCCGTCTATCGGATCGAGTTTTACCGCCCGAAGAGCGATCCCGGCGACCCGCAACCTCCGGTGTATTACTGCATCGTCAACGAGGAGTCGCCCGAACGGACGCCGAACGGCACGGCATATCCATGCGGCGCTCTTGATCTGCGCGATCTGGCGCTGTTTCGTGATCTGCGCACCTTCATCCTGGACGGCGCGCTTCGGCCCGTTCTGGGAAGCTGGGATGCAGAATCAGCCGGATACGCCGTCATCCTGCGGGACTGAGAGCCTTCCGCAGGATTTTTTGCAGGAATTTTCCGGAATCGCAAAAAGAATTCTCCGGAATGTGTTGAAAATGCCGTCTGTTTATTGTATAATAAGATAATTCCGCAAAAAGGAGGGATGATGCATGCAGGAAAACCGGCGTGACGCGCAGAGACCGGGCTTTTTGGTCAGCCTCCTGCGCTCCAGCCTCATCCTCTCCGCTCTCGACCGCTTCACCGCGTGGATCTACGACCTTCTCAAAAACGGTCTCTTCGGTTTCCTCTTTTCGGGATACCGGGAATCCCCCCGTTCCGTCTTCGCGGAGAAGATCCGGGAGGGAAAGGCGGCGAAGCTCTTCGCGGAATTCCGGTACGGCGTCTGCCGCCGGATCGAATCGAGCGTGATCGTCGGCGGCACGGAGCTCTTGATGCGCTATCTGCTCGGATGCCGCCTCAAGGTATACGGGACGTTCTTCGCCTCCTTCGGCCTTTACACCACGGCGGTCGCCGTCATCACCTCCCTCGTTCACGGCTCCTTCGCAGGCATTCCGCATACGCGGGAGATGCTCCTCTCCTACGCCCTGATCATCGCGTCGATCCCGCTCATCCTCTCGAAGAAGACGCTCTCCGAAGGGATCGTCTCTTCCTGCCTCGGCCGGTTTCTTCTGAAAATCACCGGCTTTTCCGAGGAGGACGCGCGGCATGGCATCGGGGACGGCGGACATACGAACGTCGCATTCCTCGCCGGCATTCTCTTCGGCGTCCTGTCCTACGCGGTCTCCGCGATTTACCTCTTTGCCTTCCTCGCCGGGATCCCGGTCCTCTATCTCATCCTCATCCGGCCCGAGATCGGCGTGATGCTGCTGTTTTTCGCGATGCCGTGGCTTCCGACGATGGTCCTCGCGGCTCTCGTCATCTATACCACCCTCTGCGCCGCGGTGAAGATCTTCCGGCGCAAGCGGGCTTTCCGCATCGAACCCGTCGATATTACGGCGATGGCGTTCATGGCGGTGCTGTTCCTCGGCGGAACGGTCTCCTATTCGCCCGCGTCCCTCAAACCCGCGCTTCTCATGATCTGCCTGATGCTCGGGTACTTCCTCACGGTCTTGCTCATCACGACGCGTGAGTGGCTCGTACGGTGTTCGACGGCGGCGGTCGTCTCGGCGGCGCTTGTCTCGCTCTACGGGATCGTGCGTTACTTCACGGGCGGCGGCTATTCCTCCGAGGCATGGCTCGACAGCAACATGTTCGAGTCGATCCGAGGACGCGCCGTGGCCACGCTCGACAACCCGAACATGCTCGGCGAGTACCTCGACATCACCATCCCGATCGCGGCGGCCATGTTCATCGGACGCGGGGAAGGGCTGCGGCGTCTGCCCGCGCTCTTCTGCATCGGCGCGATGGGCGTCTGCCTCATCCTGACGTGGAGCCGCGGCGCATGGCTCGCGCTGATCGCAGCGGCGCTGGTGTTCCTCTTCATGTGGCACTGCCGCTCCGTGTGGCTCGTTCTCGCTGGGATCGCCTCGCTGCCTCTGCTGCCCGCGGTCCTGCCGGCGTCGATTACGCAGCGGATTCTGAGCATCGGCAACATGGCGGATTCCTCGACCTCCTACCGTGTCTATATCTGGCGCGCAGCCGTGCACATGATCCGCGATCATCTCCTGGCCGGCATCGGCATCGGAGAAGGCGCGTGGTTCCGCGTCTATCCGGCGTATGCCTACCAGGGCGTGGAGGTCGCGCCGCATTCCCATAATCTGTTTTTGCAGATCTGGATGGAGACGGGGCTCTGCGGCATCCTGGTCTTCCTCCTCTTCCTCTTCCTGCTTTATCAGGCCGCGCTGACCTTCTTCCGGAATCTTTCGGGCGGTGCGCTGCTCAAGAATCCCGATATCTCAGCCGGTCTGCTCGCGGAGAATCTCGGCTCGTCCGTCGGACGGCAGAACTCCATGCGGCAGGGCAGGACCCAGCTCCGCGTCTCAACGGCAGGTCCCCTCTGCGGCATCATCGCCGTCCTCGTGCAGGGCATGACGGACTACGCGTGGTACAACTACCGTCTCTTCCTCATGTTCTGGCTCGTCTGCGGGCTTGCGGCGGCATATACCCGCAGCGGCCGCGCGATGATCGGAGACGGCTCCCTTCCCGAAATCCCGGAAAATATGACGGAATCTTCCCCCAAGGAGGACACCAATGAATAAAAGAAAGCTGCGTTTCAACGGCGTGGACGTCCTGCTCATTTTGATCGCGCTGGCTGCCGCCTTTGTTCTGCTGAAGGTATTCGTTCTGAACGACCGGGGCGGAGACGTGCAGGCCGGCAGCGACACCGTGAAGATCCAGTATGTCGTCCAGCTGCAGAATCTCGATGCCCGGTTCAAGGAATCCGTGCACCGCGGACAGGCCGTGGAAGACGCGATCACCCGCAAGTCGATCGGGACCGTTGTCGGCGTTGAGGTCCATGATTTTGAGAAGGTCGTCTTCGACTATGATTCCGGCAGGGAGATCGTGTCGAGCGTTGACGGACGGATCACCATGCTCGTGACGATCGAAGCGGACGTTGTGGAAACGGACCGCGCTTTCCTCGCGGACGGATGCGACATTCGCGTCGGCAAGCAGTTCAGCCTCATGCTCCCCGAGATCTACGGCGTCGGCTTCTGCATCCGACTCGATAAAGAATAAAAAGACAAAATATTCCGGAATCGGGAACTTTTTCCCTCTCTTCGGCGTCTTATCCATAAAAAACGGAGTATCAGCCCCATGGTATCACTTGTTTACCCGATCGTCGCGACGATCTGCGCCTTTCTTCTCGCATACGTGGCGACGCCCGCGGTCCGTGTTCTGGCATTCCATATCGGCGCGGTCGACGTGCCGCTCGACGGGAGGCGCATCCATAAAAAGCCCATCCCGCGCATCGGCGGCGTCGCGATCTACTTCGGCTTCGTCGTTACGTCTCTGTTGTTCTGCGACGTCTCGCGGGAACTCGTGACGATCTGGATCGGCGGCGGCGTGCTTGTCATCATCGGCATCATCGACGACGTCGTCCGTCTCAACGCGTGGATCAAGCTCATCGTCCAGCTCGTGGTCGCCGTTTTCGCGGTCTGCAACGGCACGGTCATCACCCATGTCAACCTCGGCGGCGGCTATGTTCCGCTCGGCGTCTTCAGCATCCCGCTTTCGATCCTATGGATCGCGGGACTTACCAACGCCATCAACTTCATCGACGGCCTCGACGGGCTGGCGTGCGGCGTCTCGGCGATCTCGTCGCTTTCTCTCCTGATCGTGGTGCTCCTGCACGGCGATATGATCAGCACGCTCCTCTGCGCGATCATGCTCGGCGCCTGCCTCGGCTTCCTTCCGTTCAACTCCAATCCCGCGCGGATCTTCATGGGAGACACGGGCGCGCTCTTCCTCGGCTTCTCCTTCGCGGTCCTCTCGGTACAGGGCGTCTTCAAGCTCCATGCCGTGCTCGCCTTCATCGTTCCCCTGACGATCTTCGCCGTACCGCTCTTTGACATGGTCTTCGCGATCGTGCGGCGGCTCGTCGCCAGGAAAAGCCCCTTTGCGCCGGACCGCGGCCACATCCATCACCGGTTGATCGATATGGGCTTCACGCAGAAGGAGTCCGTGAAGATCCTCTATGCTCTCTGCGCACTCCTCGGACTGGTGGCGGTCTTCTGCACGGAGACGATGTTTGAGAATCTCCGCGTCGTGAAATCCATCGCCATCGCGGTCATCTCCGTCGCGCTCTTCGTCATCAATCTGATCATCATGAAGAATCCCGTTACGCGGCGTCACTCCGGTCTGACCGAGGACGACATGACAACGGAGGATTATTTCCACGAGCTCGACCCGGAGAAGGCACGCCGGATCGAGATGCACAACGGCGGCGTCCCGCATGAAGACGCCAAACAGAAAGAAAACCTGACAGACGAAAATGAGACTGCTCACGAGAAGGCTCCGACTGAAACTGAGGACTCTGTTCGATAACCGGACAGCCCTCACGCTCCTGCTCCTCGGACTGATCCTCTTAGCGCTGCTCCTCACCTTTGTTATCGACATGTTCGGGATCCGCACCGCGGTTTACCGGATGATCTACGGCGGCGGGAATGACAGCGAGTCCCCCGGCGGGGATTTCGGCGGGATCCCCAGCATGACGCACCCGATCGAAGAGGAAGGAGAAGGCATCTACTTCACCTACGCCGACGAGAGCGTCCTCGACGAGCTCGTGCAGAAAACGAGCTACACGCGCGCATTCCGCGTCATCCGACAGTGGAAGGGGCAGAATACGATGCAGCGGTATGTCCTGACTGTCGACGGCGACTGCTGGGAGGTCACGGGCACCACGTTCAGCGCCTTCTGCGACGGAGAGAAGACCTATCTCCACGCCGCGGCGTACGCCTCCGTGACCGATGCCTGCGGCTTCGAAGACCTCGTCGGCATCACCCCGCTCTCCGTGATCGCAGATGCCGCGCGGGCGGGAAAAGCCGAGATCAGCATTTCCGATCAGAACCTTCAGGTGGTTGTGTCCGACCCGGAATCCGGCGTGCGCGACCAGTATGAAATCTCCATCGAAAGCGGGATTGTGATTTCAGAACAGTCCGCTTACCGCGGCGAGAACTACCGCTTTGTCACGACAGAAATCCTCACCGACCCGGTCACGGACCTGCGCGGCCGCATCGGCGATCTGCGGGATGCCTTTTATGCGTCCCAATCCGATCCGGCACTGTCCGGACAGAACGATCAAGACGGAGGTACTCCATGAACGATAACGGCAAACAGAAAAAGCGCCTCGGCGCGCTCGACGTTCTGATCATCTTTCTGCTTTTGGCGGTGATCGGAAGCGCCGCCTATCGCTGGTACAGCGGAAGGAATTCCGATGCGGCGAGCGGCGTGCAGATGGATCCCTACGTCATCACGTTCAAGATCGTGGATATCCGCGATTCCTCCGCCCAGAACTATCTCGAGACCGGAACGAATTTCTACCTCCAGGACACCGATCAGTTCTTCGGTACGCTGCGCGAGGGCAAGACGATCCGCGACGCCGAAAAGTTCTATGAAATGCCGGACGGCGAGATCGTGAAGGTCTCCACCGATCTGACGGGCGACTTTTACCGGGTCGACGTGGAAGCCAGCGTGACGGCGCGCGGACGCATGGACGGGGAAGGGCGGTTCCTCCTCGACGGCAGCCGGTACATCGGCGCAAACCGCGAGATCACGATCTACAGCAAGTATCTGACCGTCACCGCCATCGTCACCGGGATCAGCCTCGCTCAGTAGTCGAAGAAAACAGTACTCAAAAAACCGCGGTTCCGAAACGGATCGCGGTTTTGTCATGAGCGCACGGCGTAGAGCGTCAGATCCCACATCGGCAGGCACGGGACGCGGCGCAGGAACAGGCGGTGAGACGGCAGGACGGCACGGACGAAGAGGGGCAGGGCAAAGAGGTCGTCCGTCCGGTGATAGAGCGAGACCGCGAGGTTTGGGCCGGTGCGGCGGATCGTGTTCAGGGCGCCTTTCAGCGCGCGATGCTCCGCTCCTTCGACGTCGAGCTTGATGAGGTCGACCGGGCTGCCGCCTGCGAGCGTGTCAATCGTCAGACCGCGGACCTCGGTCTCCTTTGCACGGCGGCTGCTGCCGTGCTCTCCCGATCCGCGGCTGCCGGAAGCTGCATAGGGCAGGGGAACGTCTTCGTCCCAGAGTGCGGCATCCACCGGCAGGATTCGCCCGGACAGCTCCGTTCGCGCAGCCGCTTCGAGCCTGCGAAACGACGCCGGATCAGGCTCCGCGGCCCAGATCGTCTCGGGATGCAGGATATTTTCAAAGACTTCCGCGCTGTCTCCCCGGAATGCGCCGCCGTCGATGACCGCGCGGATCCGCTGATTTCCGAGGAGCTCCCGGACGCTTGTTTCCATCGGCTCCGTGTCGCCGAGACAGTCGAGCCGCCCCGTCAGACGGAATTCGACAGCCGCGTCGAACAGATCGCGCGAACGCTCCTCGGCAAACAGGGAGCGCGCCTCTGCGAGATCGTCCCGGTGCCGCTCGCAGTACGCCCCGTCGAAGAGATCGCCGCCGTACAGTGGCACCTCGGGGATTAACAGATCGTGGCGTGCGTCGAGCATGCGGACGAAATCGATCACATCCTCCCGCGCGCTCCCGAAGGCGAAAAGGACCGTGATGTCGTCCCCGGCCAATGCCCGGACGTCGGAATAGGAACGCACCGGCATTCCCCGGAAGGTGCGCGACCGGACGAATCCGTCTGACGCGAATACGCCGTCAACGGGAATCCCGCGCGCTTCGAGGATATCGAGGATCTTGTCGGCGCCGTTGCCGGTCCCGTAAAGCCAGATCGGGCGCTCCCGCCTCGCCAGGCGATCCCACAGGCATTCCCGCATCACGCGTCCTCCATGTGAAAGAAGCGCATGGCGTTGTTCCACAGGATCGCTTCCCGCTCGTCATCCGTGAGGGGGATGCGGAAGAAGCGTTCGAGCTCTTCGCGGGTATTGACGACCGGATAATCCGTGCCGAACATGACCCGTTCGACGCCGAGGGTGCGGATGATCCGCTCCGCGTCTTCGACCGACATGGCCCAGAGCGCGCTCGACGTGTCGTACCAGACGTTTTCCCGCCCGGCGAGCAGGGGGACGTTGACGTCCCACGACTTGTATCCGCCGAGATGCGCGGCCCCGACGATCAGGCGCGGGAACATGTCGAGGACCCTCACCAGCTTGTCCGCTGAGGAGAACTGGTATTCGGGCCGGTTGTCCCCCATGTGGAGGTAGATCGGCAGCCCGCGCGCCTCGAGAATCTCATAGAGCGGGAGGAGCCGCGGATCGTCGATGTTCACGCCCTGAATGTCCGGATGGATCTTCACGCCGCGGAGGCCGAGCGATACGGCGCGCTCGATCTCCCCCTCGAAGTCCGGATAGTCCTGATGCATCCCGGCATATCCGACGGTCTTGAAGCCGCGGGAACGGGAATATTCTGCCAGCGCTGCGATGGAATCGTTGACCTTCGGGACCTGGTGCGCGTTCGTCGCAACGGAGAATAGGAGATATCCGCCGACGTTGTTGGCCTCTGCCTGCGATTCGAGATCGGCATAGGTCCCTTTGCCGAGAACCTCAAAATTGTAGAAGTGACCGAGATTTTCGCAGGCTTTTTCCGCGATCTTTTCGGGATAGGTGTGGGTGTGTACGTCAAAAACCTTGAACATTTTGTTGGATTCCTTGATTTTATGGCTGGAATGTGGTAAAATAGAACTGTAATTTCAGACAAAGGAGAAAGAAAATGGACTGCTTATTCTGCAAAATCATCGCGGGCGAGATCCCGTCGTCGAAGGTGTACGAGGACGACGATCTGTTTGCGTTCCGTGACATCAACCCCGAGGCGCCCTGCCACGTTCTGGTCGTTCCGAAGACGCATATCCCGTCCATGGACGGCGTGAACGCGGAGAACAGCGCCGTCATCGCGAAAATCTTCGAGAAGATCCCCGAGATCGCCCGGCTCGGCGGATGCGGCAACGGTTACCGCGTCATCTCGAACTGCGGTCCCGACGCCGGACAGACCGTGATGCATCTGCACTTCCACGTCGTGGGCGGAACGGCACTGCCGATCCACATCTTTCCGGAGAAATAACGCCTTCATAAGCGAGGGGAGGGACTTTCGGTTGAAAGCGCCTCCCCATGCTGTTTATCCCGGCTTGTTTCAGTTCTTTTCGCTGACGAATTCCGCGTAGATCGCGCGCATCGCGGTTTCAAAGTCGTTTTCGTCAACGCCGATGATGATGTTGAGCTCGGAGGAGCCCTGGTCGATCATGCGGATGTTGATCCCGGCAGCGGCGACCGCTTTGAAGACGCGGACTGCCGTACCCTTGGACTTGACCATGCCGCGTCCGACGACCGCGATGAGGGCGAGGCCTTCCTCGACGGAAATGGCGTCCGGTTCCACGCTTGCGCAGATGTGGTTGATGATCCGCTCGCGGCACTCGGCGATCTCCGCGCGGTTGAGGACCACGCTCATGGTGTCGATCCCGGAGGGCAGGTGTTCGAAGGAGATGTTCTCCTTCTCGATCGCCTCGAGAACGCGGCGGCCGAAGCCCTTTTCCGCATTCATCATCGCTTTTTCGATCGTGATGACGCAGAAGCCCTTCTTTCCGGCGATGCCGGTGATGATATTCTTCGGATCGTACGCGTCGGTATGGGACAGGATGATGGTCCCCGGATCCTCCGGCGCGTTGGTGTTGCGGATGTTGATCGGGATCCCGGCGAAGCGCACGGGGAAGATCGCGTCTTCGTGGAGTACGCCCGCGCCCATATAGGACAGCTCGCGCAGTTCCCGATAGGTGATGAACGAGATCCCCTGCGGATTGTCGACGATGCGCGGATCGGCCATAAGGAAGCCGGAGACGTCCGTCCAGTTCTCGTAGAGATCGGCGGACACCGCGCGGGCGACGATGGAACCGGTTACGTCGGATCCGCCGCGCGAGAAGGTTCGGATCGTGCCGTTCGGCATGGAGCCGTAGAAGCCGGGGATCACGCCGTTGTCATGCTTTTTCAGCTCTTCGGAGAGAAGGTTGTTCGTGGTTTCGGAATCAAACGTCCCGTTGTCGAAGAAGCGCACGTACCGCGCGGGATCGATGAAATCGTAGCCGAGGTAGCGCGCGAGGATGATGCCGTTGAGGTATTCGCCCCGGCTCGCCGCGTAATCCCGGCCGGCCGAATGACCGATCGCCCATTTGATGTGCGTGTATTCTTCGCTCAGATCGAGGTCCATGCCGAGATCCCGGATGATCGCGTCGTAGCGTTCCCGGATGCGGGAGAAGAGGTCTTCGATATTGCCGCCGGCTGCCGCCACATTGTAGCACTCATACAGCATGTCGGTGACCTTCGTGTCCCCGGAAAACCGCTTGCCGGGCGCTGACGGAACGACAAAAACCCTCGTGGGGTCGGAATGGATGATGGTTCCTACTTTTCGAAAATGCTCGGCGTCCGCGAGAGAGCTTCCGCCGAATTTGACGACCTTGATATTGAACGAATTGAAATCCACGTCAGTCAACCTCTGTAATCTTTCTGGACCGGAGAAGAACAAACCTCTCCTACCATATTATATGGCAGAGCGGGGATTTTGTCAAGAAGCTCCGTGCTGACTTTCTGTACAAACTTCTTGACAGAAGCTCCGGCGTCCTGTATAATTAGTTAGAAATTCATGCACGCTTCGAAGAAAGGCATTGCGAATGACATCCACTCAGACGATCTTTTCCCCCGCCGCGATCCTGCTCCCCCCGTTTTCCTCCGATCCCGATGCGATGAAGCGCTGGGCGGTGATCGCCTGCGACCAGTTCACGTCGGACCCCGCCTACTGGGAATCATGCCGGAAAACGGCGCAGGGCTTCCCGTCGGCGTATGACTATATCATGCCGGAGGCCTATCTCGGCACGGAGGAGGAGACGATCCACGGCGCCGAGATCGGGCGTGCGATGGCATCCTTCGACGGGCGTGCGATGCGCCGGATCGACGGGTTTGTCTATCTCGAACGCACGCTTCCGGACGGGAGCCTGCGCCGCGGCATCGTCGGACGGATCGATCTCGAAGCCTACGACTATCACGCCGGGTCCGCCTCTCCGGTCCGCGCGACCGAGGCGACGGTCCTCGAACGCATCCCGCCGCGATGCAGGATCCGCGCGTCCGCTGCCGTCGAGCTGCCGCACATCCTCGTGCTCATCGACGATCATGTCGGGCTGATGGACAGTGCCGCGTCCCTCGCGCGTCAGATCGCCTACGATTTCGATCTCATGGCGGGCGGCGGTCATGCGCGCGGATATGTCGTCGAAGGACAGGACGCCGCGCTCCTCGGCGAGAAGATCGCGGAATACGAATCGTCCCGCACGGGGCTCGTCTATGCGATGGGAGACGGGAACCACTCTCTCGCCGCCGCACGCGCGCACTGGGAGAATGTGAAGCGCGAGACCGGAGACAGGGATCATCCCGCCCGGTACGCGCTCTGCGAGATCACCGCGCTCGGGGAAGAATCCCTCGTCTTCGAGCCGATCTACCGCATCCTCAAACACTGCGATCCGGACGACGTCATCGCGGACCTCTCGAGGATCTCTGACGAAGCGGGCGGGCAGCAGGTCACGGTTTTAGCCGGAGATCGGAAGGAAAAACGAACATTCGCGAGGCCGACGCACGCCCTGACCGTCGGGACGCTGCAGGACTGGATCGACGGCTATTGTGCCGCGCATCCGGGCGTGACATGCGACTATATCCACGGCGAGACGCCGCTGTGCGAGCTTGCCTCCATGCCGGGGAACGTCGGATTCCTGTTTGACGGCATGGACAAATCCGAGCTCTTCCCGTATGTCGAAGCACACGGCACGCTTCCGCGCAAGACGTTCTCGATGGGCGAGGCGGCAGGGAAGCGGTATTACATCGAATGCCGCCGGATCACCCGCTGATTCCCGTGAAAAAACCGCACCGGCAGTACGGCAGCACGGTGCGGCTCTCCGATCCGGTTTCGTTTACCGGATGACGATGACCTTGATGATGCCTTCCATGCTTTCGATCGTCGCCTGCATCTCCGCGGTGATTTCCGCATAGGTATCGACGAGCATGACCGAGAAGTCGCCGCGGGAGCGGTTGGCCATGTTCTCGATGTTGATCTGGCGCTCCGCCAGCGTGGACGCGACGTGAGAGATCATATTCGGAATGTTGCGGTGCAGGATCACGAGGCGGCCGGCATCGGTGCGGGGCATGTCGACGGCGGGATAGTTGACGCTGTTTTTGATATTCCCGTTTTCGAGGAAGTCCATCACCTGATCCGCAGCCATGACGGCGCAGTTTTCCTCGGATTCTTCCGTGGAGGCGCCGAGGTGCGGGATCGTGATGATGCCGGGGACGCCGACGGTCTCCTCGGTCGGGAAGTCCGTCACATACGCCGATACCTGACCGGACGCGAGCGCTTCCTTCAGATCGGCGGCGTTGACGAGATCCGCGCGGGCGAGGTTGATGATCTTCACGCCGGGTTTCATCTGCGCGATGGTGTCCCGGTTGATGAATCCCTTCGTCTCCTTCGTGGCGGGCACGTGGAGCGTGATGTAGTCGCTCACGGCGTAGACCTCTTCGTAGGTCGCGGCCTTTTTCACGGAGCTGGAGAGGCCCCACGCGGCGTCTACGGTGAGATACGGGTCACATCCGACGACGTTCATTCCGAGGGACTTCGCGGCGTTGGCGACGAGACCCCCGATCGCGCCGAGTCCGATGACGCCGAGGGTCTTGCCCTTGATCTCGGTGCCGCCGTATGCGCTTTTGCCCGCCTCAACGGCCTTTGCGACGTTCTCGGTCAGGCCGGACGCCCATTCGACGCCGCCGATGATGTTCCGGGAGGCGAGCAGCAGGGCTGCGACGGTCAGTTCCTTGACGCCGTTGGCATTCGCGCCGGGAGTGTTGAAGACGACGATGCCTTCTT
>JAEEGL011218538.1_pt1 | contig 11862 bp, 12 predicted proteins | sample 9134231 | NCBI WGS metagenome assembly JAEEGL01 (sample SAMN16246548, study PRJNA631951) | gut metagenome | biome: gut microbiome; feature: rumen; material: fiber-attached | host: Bos | place: Iran: Karaj | collected 2018-10 | reverse complement strand
CTTTCCCGCCATCTGCCCCGCAGCGACCGGGAGCTTATGATCTCCGCGGGGGGCTACGATCTGCCCTTTACCAATGCCCGCGCCCTACAGCGCAATCACTTTATCCATGCCCAGGGACGCAAGGTGTTTGTGGCCCAGTGTGATTCGCCCAAGGGCGGCACCTGGGCTGGCACCACGGAGAATCTCTCCCGCGGCTGGTCGGAGGTCTACGCCTGCGACGACGGCACGCCTGCCATGGGCGAACTGATCGAGCGCGGCGCGACGCCGGTGCCCAAAACCGGCCTGCGCAGCCTGGAAGAGGCCGTGCCGTTTCAGGGGCGTTTTCTGTGATCGTATTATTAACCGGGTGAGATAGGCAGACGCATATAATCAAATGCCGAAGGAGAAAAGCGCATGGATGGATTGTTTTTTCTTTCAGGTTCTGTGTTTATCAATCTGACAGAGCCGTTAAGATTGGTTGACTCCGAAAATTTAACCAGTATATTTACTTGTCTTCTGACTGTTTTCGGAACGGTACTCGTTGGCGCTTTAGGGCTGATTATCAATTCACTTATTCAGCACAGAAGAAATTCTCTGGAATATATTACGCAAAACAGGTTAAAAAAACGCGATAGAATTATGTCATTGTTTTCCGGAATTTTGGAGGTAACAGATAAGGATTTAAAAAAGGTGATCGGCGAAAATAAAGACGAGAATACCGCGATCAAAAAGAGACTGATTCAATATTGTTCCGAGCTGCGATCCTTATTGGAGTTTGAGTATCCAATAGATTATTATCTATTCACAACAACGAATGAATTAAAGACTGCTGTAATCGACAACAAAGATGCAGATGTCATTGAGCAGAAACGTGAGGCATTAGCAAAGCTGATTGATATTTATTCAACAACGGACTGGAACAGGATCAAGGAAGAGACTACAGGGAGCAGTTTTAACAGGAAACATAGTAAAAAGTATGAGAAATGGAAAAGTAATTTTAAAAACAACAAAGATTACTACAATAATACATTGCGCAATGCGAAAAAGGATCGGATTGAATTTGACAAAGAATTAAAGTAGCATTGCCTTACCGCTGAAAAACATCAAAAGCCCGGAGGCATCGCCTCCGGGCTTTTTGATCTTTATTGCGCTATCAACTGAAACACCGTGATCAGTGCGCCGGTGAGGGCGGACAGGCCGTAGAGCACGGCAATGATGGCGGCGTTTTCCTTCGGGCGCTTGTTGTTGCGCAGCAGCACCAGCAGGCCGATGCCGGCATTGGACAGCAGCCCCGCGAACAGGCAGCCGATGGGAATGACGTTCGACAGATAGAGCTGGGTGAGGATGACGGACACGGAGCAGTTGGGAATCAGGCCGAACAGAGCCACCAGCAGCTCGCTGAGCACCGGCAGACGGACGAACAGACGGCCGACACGCTCCGGCCCCACCAGGGTCAGAAGCAGGTTCAGCGCGAAGCCCACGGCGATGAGCATGACGGCGATCTTCAAGGTGTGCTTCAGGGCGCTGACGAACACGCTGCCCTCCTCGTCCTCGCAGGCGCAGTGCTCCCGCTCGCAGAAGGAGTGGATGTCCCGGTCGGCTCCGGTGGCACGGCGCAGGATGAGGTCGGAAAGATAGCCCAGGATCACCGCGCAGGCGGCCTTGGCCGCCACGATCAGGGCGATGGAGCCGGCGGTGACGGCGCTGCCGCTGTCGGTAAGCGACGCAAGCAGGATCGGCAGCATCTCATCCGAGCAGGCGAAGAACACGGCCAGCATGGTGCCGACGGTGATGGCGCCGGTGGAGAACAGGCTGGCCGCCGCGCCGGAGATGCCGCACTGGGGCACGACGCCCAGCAGCGCGCCCAGCAGGGGACCGGTTTTGCGGGTGGTATTTCGAATCTTAGCCTCGTTCAGGCGCTCGCTGCGCTCCAAAAGCTCCATGAGCAAATAGGCAAGGAATAAGACGGGAATGCTCAGCAGGCCGTCCTTAACGGCGTCCAGAAGGGCGTCGAGAATGATATCCACGAAAAAGCCCCTTTCCTACAGAATCTTGAACACTATACCATGCCGGTGCCGGGATTGCAAGGGTTATCCTCCTCTGCGAAGCTCTTGCCCGTCAGAACCGTGTCGCGCACAAAGGCGAAGGCAGTCTCTTCGCCCTCGTCGGCCAGAAGCTGCAGCAGATACCGGAGCTTGCGGGCGGTGTCCGGGTGCATGAGGGGCCGCTCCCCGGCCTTCAAAAAATACTTGAGGGCGTCGTCGTCGCGGTAGTCCCTGCCGTGGTAGACCATGCAGGCGGCGATGCGGTCGCAAAACATCTCAGCCAGATAGCGACGGGGCATGGGGACGGGGAGGTACTGCCGGGTGACGGGGTCCAGGTCGGACCAGTATTCATAGTGGTGGCGATTGCGGCCCTTGTGGTGCATCCAGGCGGTGCTGTAGCCGCATTCCTCGCGCTCCACGGCGTTGGGGCTGCGGGTGCCGGCATAGTACTTCGCGCCGATGCGGAACTCCGTGGGGGAATATTTGGACAGGTCGTGGGTCAGCCCCTGCCAATAGAGTCCCAGGCGGAAGCAAAGCTTCATGACCAGGAATCTGTGCCGGTTCACGGTTTTGAAATGCTGCCAGGCCTTCATGCCGCCGCCTCCTCTCGTTTTGACTATTATACCGCATTTTTGGCCCCGGGTAAACCGTTATTTGCGGCGAAAAACGACGGGAAGTTGCATTCTTTTGCGTTTTATGTTACAGTATCTCCGGAAAGGAGGTGCGCGGCATGGATATTCGCTGTATTGCCCTGGATCTCGACCGGACGACCCTGAACCGTGAGGGCAGGCTTTCGCCCGGCAACCGGGAAGCTTTGGAATATGCCATATCCAGAGGCGTGGCCGTGGTCCCCGCCAGCGGGCGGGCGTTCACGACGCTGCCGCAGGATATCTGCGATATCCCCGGCATCTTCTATGTCGTTACCTCCAACGGCGCCGCGGTCTGCAGCCTGCCCGGAGGGGAGGTGCTCATGCGCCGGTGCATCCCGCCCCAGAGCGTTGCAAAGATCATGGCGCTTTCCGACGAGCCCGGCGTCACCTATGAGGCATTCGTAAACGGCGTGGCCTATGCCGACACCGCCTATATGGCCGATCCCCTGGGCTACGGCGCTTCGCCGGAGTCCCTGGCGTATCTGTTCACCACCCGCCGCCCCGCGGCAAATATCCGCGTTTTCATTGAGAGCCATGCCTATGAGCTGGACAGCATCGACGTCATCTGCTGGGATCAGGCAAAAATGGAGCGGCTCAAACGCCGGTTTGCCTTTGAGAACATGGACAGGGAGGTATATATCACGTCCTCGTCCCATCAGCGGCTGGAATTTTCGCATTTGGACACGGGCAAGCATGTGGGCGTCGCCTGGGTGCTGAACCAGCTGGGGCTTTCGCCGGCCCAGCTCGCCGCCTTCGGCGACGGCGACAACGACGCCCATCTGCTGGAGCTGGCCGGGGTCGGCATCGCGGTTGCCAACGCGACGGCCGTCTGCCGCGCTGCGGCGGACTGCGTGACCCTCCGCCATGATGAAGACGGCGTGGCATACGCCATCAAAAATATTCTGAACATATAAAAACAGCATCCCGGATCGGGATGCTGTTTTTGATTATGTAAGAGAATCAATAGACGCGGCGGGCGCCGACGTAACGGCTGGAGTAGTAATCCTCGCTGAGGTAGGACACCTTGACGCCGGAGGAAGAGTTGGCCGCGTGGACGAACTGGCCGCCGCCGATGTAGATGCCCACATGGGACGCTGCGGAGTAGCTCTCATAAGTGTTGGCGAAGAACACCAGGTCACCGGGCTGCAGGTTGTCATAGGACACGGAGTAGCCGTTGTTCAGCTGCATATCCGCGGTGCGGTAGATGCTGATGCCGTACTGCGCGCAGACATACTGGGCAAAGCCGGAGCAGTCGAAGCCGGAGGGGGAGGTGCCGCCGAAGACGTAGGCACAGCCGATGTACTTCTGGGCAGTGGCCGCGATCTGCTCGCCGAGGGAGCTGCTGGAGCTGTCGGAGTAATCGGAAGAGTCCGAAGAGTCCGAGGAATCCGAGGAGCTGCTGTCGGAAGAGCCGCCGTAGGTGTTGGAGCCGCCGTGGTTTTCGTAGGGCACCTCGGTCAGGGTGACGAGATCGCTGCGGATATAGCCGATGTCGCCGTCATACTTGACCTTGTACCAGCCGCAGTTGAAGCCGAAAATAAAGACTTTATCGCCGCTGTAGGCCTGGGAAACGATATCATTATCGGTGCTGGGGCCGGAGCGCATATTGCACACAGAGGGGTTGACGGAGCCGTAGCCCAGTTCCACATTCTCGCGTTCCTTCGTCTGAAGGTAGTCGGCATACATGTAGCCGATGTCCAGGTTGTAGTCCACCAGGTACCAGTCGCCCCGCTGGCCGATGATCACGGCGTTGTCGCCGGGCATGGCGGTGTTGATCACCTGGGAATCGGTGGAGGCGGAGGCCCGCAGACGCAGGCCGGAATTTGCCGTCACGATGCCGATGCCGGTCTTGAGTTCGGTGGCGTTGGCGAAGGCCGTCATGGAAGACAGGATCATGGCCAGCACTGTAATCAGAATCAATAACTTGTGTACGCGTTTCATATGTATCCTCCGTCCTTGCGTTTACTTACTGTTTAAAGCTCGTTCCAGCCAGACACAGCCCACATCCAGCGCTGTGTAGAAGCCGTCTTTTTCGCTCTTCTTGACGATCCGATCGCGGGATTTGACGCTGGGATCGGTCAGCTGGAGCTGTACCGAAACCTTCGTGGCCAGATCAAGATCGTCCATCTTCTTGCTCTCAAGAATCTGCAGAATCACGATGTGGGAGTCTGCCATGGAGCCGTAATAGACCATGTTGCCGAGCCGCATCAGGGGATGTCCCTTATAGCTCAGGCCTTCATTTTTCTCAGACATGAAGAACCTCCTGATCAAAATGTAACCAAATTGTAACACATCTGATTGCAAATGTCAACACCTGTCGGGAAATAAAGTTACAAATTGTAACCGGTGTTTCCTTGAATGTCACAATTGGTCCGGGCGCGGGGGATTGGATGTGAAAAGACGGAGGACAATATGAAATTGTAGAATTGCGCGCAGGCGCACAATACGGAGGCTTTCGAACAAGCCTCCGCATTGCTTTATGGCATTATTCGTCGAACAGGTAGTGCCGGACCAGCTCGGAGAGCAGGTCGTCACGGTCGATCTTGCAGATCAGGCTGCGGGCGTTCTTGTGGTTGGTGATATAGGTGGGATCTTCAGAAAGCAGATAGCCGACGATCTGATTGATGGGGTTGTAGCCCTTTTCGTTCAGCGACGCATACACGGCCTTCAAGATCCGCTTCATTTCATCGGCGCCGTCATCGGGTACGACAAATTTGATGGTTGCATCATCCATGGCGTCCACCTCCTTTATACTTCATAATCATATACCAATTTCACGAAGAAGTAAAGTCGAAAAACGCCGAAACAAAAAACAGCGGAAGAACATTTTGCTCTTCCGCTGCTTTTTTAGAACGGATCAACGCAGGCTGACGCCCTTTGCAGACAGGGCGGAGAGGATCTTCTCCACCAGCGCGTCAACTTCGCTGACGGTCAGGGTACGGTCGGGCGCGCGGAACTCCAGATTGAAGGCCGCGCTCTTCTTGCCGGCGGGGATGCCGGGGCCGCGGTAGATATCGAACAGACTGATATTCGCCAGGGCCTTGCCGCCCGCGGTGCAGATGACGTCTTCCAGCTCACCCACGGTGAGGGCCTCGTCGCAGACCAGGGCAAGGTCGCGGGTGACGGCGGGGAAGCGGGGCAGGGGCACGTACAGGGGCGTGTCGCCCTGGCAGGCGCAGATGGCGTCCACGCTGAGCTCGGCGGTGTAGAGCTCGGTATCGGCGTCGAAGTTGCCGGCTACGGTGGGGTGCACCTGGCCGAGGGTGCCGATGACGGTTTCGCCGCTCAGGATCTTCGCGCAGCGGCCGGGATGGTAGGAGGGATTGCTCCGGTCGGCCTCATAGCGGACGTCCTCCAGCCGGAAGGCTTCCAGAATGGCCTGCACCACGCCCTTGAGGGTGTAGAAGTCCATGTCGTCGCCGAAGGCGCCCAGGGTCAGCACGATGGGCTCGTCGGCCAGCTTCTCGCCGGGGCGCTTGAAGTAGGTGCGGCCCAGCTCGTAGAGGCGGACGTTCTTGTTGCGATAATTATAGTTGCGGGCCAGGACCTCCAGCATGGAGGGAAGGGTGGTGGTGCGCATGGCGGAGGTATCCTCGCCCAGGGGGTTGAGGATGCGGATGGTGTCGCGCAGGGGGCTGTCCGCCGGCAGAAGGATCTTGTCGAAATTCGAGGGGCTGAAGAAGGAATAGGTGATGACTTCGTCAAAGCCGGCCATGCGGCAGAGGCTGCCCATCAGCCGCTCGGATTGCTGGCGCTTGGTGTAGCCGCCCTGGGTGGTGGAGGCGTGCTCCATCAGCGTCGAGGGGATATTGTTGAAGCCGTAGAACCGGGCGACCTCCTCGGCCACGTCGTTATGATAGTAGACGGGGCTGATGTCGCGGCGCCAGGAGGGAACGGTGATCTTCTCGCCGTCAAGCACGAAGCCCAGATCGGTGAGGATCTTGCGCATGGTATTCTCGGCGATGTCGGTGCCCAGGATGGCGTTGACACGCTTGGCGTCCAGAGTGATCTCCAGAGGATTCGTGTCGCAGCTGATCACGTCGATCACGCCGTCCATGACCTCACCGCAGCCCAGCAGCTCCACCAGCTCGCAGGCGCGGTTGATGGCGTCGTAGGTCATCATGGGGTCGAGGCCCTTCTCATAGCGGGCAGAAGAGTCGGTGCGCATATTGAGGGCGGCGGCGGTGCGGCGGATGGAGGTACCGTTGAAGTTGGCGGATTCAAACAGGACCATGTCCGTATTGCCGATGATCTCGGAGTTGGCGCCGCCCATGACGCCGGCCAGGCCGATGGGCTTTTCTTCGTCGCAGATGCACAGCATGCTGGGCGTCAAGGCGCGCTCGCCGCCGTCCAGGGTGGTCAGGGTTTCGCCCTCCCGGGCGGTGCGCACGACGATTTTGCCGCCCTTGACATAGGAGAAGTCAAACGCGTGCATGGGCTGGCCGTATTCCATCATGACGTAGTTGGTGATGTCCACCAGGTTGTTGATGGGGCGCATGCCCATGGCGCTGATGCGCTCGCGCATCCACTTGGGGGAAGGGCCGATCTTGACGTTCCTGACCATGCGGGCGGTGTAGCGCAGGCACAGCTCAGGGTTCTCCACTTCGACGTCCACCAGGCCGGCAATGCTGCCGGCGCCGCCCTTGACCTCGGGCTTGTGCAGCTTCAGAGGCTTTTGGAAGGTGACGGCGGCTTCTCTGGCCAGACCGATCATGGACAGGCAGTCGGAGCGGTTCGGGGTGATCTCGAATTCCACCACGTGGTCGTCCTTGCCGATGACGGGGCGGATGTCCTCGCCGGGGGTGAGGTCCGGTTCATTGAGAATGAAAATGCCGTCGGTCAGGCAGTGGGGGAATTCTGCCTGCTGGGCGTGCAGATCCTCCAGGGTGCAGATGGATTCGGATTTTGTATTGTAAGCGATCAGGTCGCCCGCGTGCAGGTTGCAGCAGGGGGTGTCCACGGTGACGTGGCCCGCGCCGGTGCACAGTTCGCAGGTGAAAACGCCATATTCCTTTTTGGCGCAGGACACGACCTTCGCGGCGATGACGGGGCCGTAGATCTTGTCGCCGGCGGCGATGTCGGGGGAGATGGAGGGCTTCTCGGGGTTCAGCGCCTTGTAGTCGCCCAGGATGGCGGCCGGGGTGATGACGGCATAGGGGAAATTGTGCTCATCGAGCTTCAGTTCGCCCAGGGAGCAGAGCATGCCCGCGGAGGGAACGCCGCGCAGCTTGCCCTTGGTGATCTTCTTGCCGCCGGGCAGCAGGGAATTATGCTTTGCCACGGGCAGAAGGTCGCCCTCGTGGACGTTCCAGGCGCCGGTGACGATCTGGATGGGCTCGGCTTCGCCCACGTCGATCTGGCAGATCCACATATGGTCGGAGTCGGGATGACGCTCCATCGACAGGATCTTGCCGACCACGACGTTCCTGATTTCCGCGCCCAGATCCGTGGTCCCCTCCACCTTGGAGCCGGAGAGGGTCATGGCCTCGGCGAAGTCGCGGTCGCTCATTTCGCCGACGTCAACAAATTCAGTAAGCCATTTTCTGCTGAGATTCATATTTCTGGTCCCTCCTTAATCAAACTGCTCGAGGAAGCGGACGTCGTTCTCGAAGATCAGACGCAGGTCGTCGATCTTGAACTTCTGCAGCGCTGCGCGCTCCAGGCCCATGCCGAAGGCCCAGCCGGAGTACTTGTCCGGGTCGATGCCGCTGGCCTTGAGCACCAGGGGATTGCACACGCCGGCGCCCAGCAGCTCGATCCAGCCCTCACCCTTGCAGGTGGGGCAGCCCTTGCCGCCGCACTTGTGGCACTGCACGTCCATCTCGCAGCTCGGCTCGGTGAAGGGGAAGTGGTGGGGGCGGAAGCGGGTGACGGTGCCGGGACCGTAGAGCTGGACGGCCATGTTGTGCAGGGCGCCCTTGAGGTCGGCGAAGGTGATGTTCTTGTCCACCACCAGGCCCTCCATCTGATGGAACATGGGCGAATGGGTGGCGTCCACCTCGTCCTTGCGGTAGCAGCGGCCGGGGACGATATAGCGGATGGGCAGCTCGTGGGACTCCATGATGCGCGGCTCCATGGGGGAGGTGTGGGTGCGCAGGAGGGTCTCGCTGTTCTCGTCGAGATAGAATGTGTCGGTCCACTCGCGGGCGGGATGGCCCTCGTCGGTGTTGAGACGGTCGAAGTTATAGGTGGAAAGCTCGATCTCGTTGCCCTCGTCCACGGCGAAGCCCATGCCGATGAAGATGTTCTTCAGTTCCTCCAGGGAGACGTTCATGGGATGGCGGTGGCCCATGCGCACGGGTTTGCCGGGGACGGTCACGTCCAGGGCCTCGGAGGCCAGCTTCGCATTCAGCGCGGCGACCTGCAGCTTTTCCTTGCACTGCTCCAGCCGCTGCTCGATGGCGGCGCGGACGTTGTTGGCGGCCTGGCCCATGATGGGGCGCTCTTCCGCGGGAAGCTTGCCCATCTGCTTGAGGATGGCGGTCAGCTCGCCCTTTTTGCCCAGCAGCCGGATGCGAAGGGATTCCAGCTCCTCATTGCTGGCGGCCTTTTCCAGGGCCTCCAGCGCCTGGGTTTTCAGTTGTTCCAGATGCTCTTTCATGTGATTTTCCTTCTTTCAATATGCTGCGCCGGGCGTAAAAAAACAGCCCTCCATCCCCTTGGGGACGAAAGACCAGTCTTCCGCGGTACCACCCGCAATTCGCCAACGGCGCGCTTCAGGAGCGGCAAGCACTCCCTTGACCGGTAACGGGGTCAGCCGGTGCACCCTACTTGCCGAGCGTTCAGGCGGCAGCTCACGGGGGAAAGCCCTGTTTTTCGCAGGGGACGGTTCGCAGCAGCCCCGTCCTCTCTGAACCTGCGCACAAAAACACGACAGCCCGATCATCGCTTTTCACGATATCGGCTATATCCTACCACACGGCGCAGCGATTTGCAACATTTTTTCAAAGATTTTTGTGGCATAATCCCGGGGGTGGCGGTATAATCAGGGAAAAGGGGGCATGGAAATGAGATTACTACCCATAGAAGACGGCTTTTCGGTCCTGGTACCCGAGGGTTCGGATATCCGCAGGCGCCTGCCTGTGCGGGATCGCTATGCCCACAAGGGCGATTTCGGAAGGGATCTGCTGCTGTGCGGGTCGGTGGGCTATACGGGGGCGGCGGCTCTGGCCGCCCGGGCTGCCCTGCGCTGCGGCGCGGGCCTTGTGACGGTGCTGACGCCGAAGGAAGCATATCCCGTCGTGGCGGTCAAGCTGGACGAGGCCATGGTGCGCCCCGTGGCCTGCGACGGCGAAGGCCGCGTCAGCCGGGAGGCGGAGGGAGAGATCCTGGCGCAGCTGGCAAAGGCGGACTGCGCGCTGATCGGTCCGGGCCTCGGACGAAGCGGGGAACTCGACGCGCTGATCCCCGCGGTGATCCGAGCCGCCCGATGCCCTGTCGTTTTGGACGCCGACGGTCTAAACGCATTTGCCGGGCATATAGATATACTGCGCGAGGCAAAGGCTCCGGTGATCCTCACGCCCCATGACGGCGAGTTTGCCCGCCTGCTGCCGGACGAGCCGCCGCTGCCGAAGACCGATCTCCCGGCGCGCTGCCGCGCCGCGGCGAGACTGGCCGAAGCGGCCGGCTGTATCGTTCTGCTCAAGGGACACCGGACGGTGATCACCGACGGCGAGGGATATTATGTCAACTACACCGGCAATCCCGGCATGGCCACCGGCGGCAGCGGCGACGTGCTTTCCGGCATCATCGTCTCTTTGCTGGGCCAGGGCGTCAAGCCGCTGGAGGCCGCGGCCCTGGGCGCCTGGCTGCACGGCGCGGCGGGGGACCTGTGCGCGGAGGAGCTCGGCGAATGCGGTTTGCTGGCGGGAGATCTGATCGTGGCCTGCGCGCGGCTATTAAAATAAAGTAGGGAAGTGGGTCTATCAGACGGATTTTGGCGTCTATTCTGTGTTTTGTGATGCTTTGCGGGTGCAGCGGGGAAAACCGCGCCATGAAAACGGCCATGGAGCTGCGCACAAAGCTCCTGGAGCGGGGATGCCGGTTTACGGCGGAGATCGAAGCGCATCTGGACGACGGTACGGCGCAGTTTTCTGTGGACTGCGCCTGCGCGCCGGACGGTAGCGTGACCCTGGAGGTCACCGCGCCGGAATCCATTTCCGGGATCACCGCCACGGTGGAGCCCGGGGCGGAAAACGCCCGATTTGACGACGTTGCCCTGGATTTCGGCCTGCTGGCGGACGGCCAGCTGGCGCCCATGGTGATCCCGCAGATTCTGTTCGGAGCCTGGACGCAGGCGTATATCCGCGAAGCCGGCGCCGACGGGGACAGCTGGAACGCGGTCTACCTCAGCGGCTGGGGCGAACGGGAACTGACGGTCGAACAGTGGCTGACGAAGGAAGGCGTCCCCACCTATGCCGACCTCTGGTTCGGCAATCAGAACGCGGCAAATGTGAAACTCAGCGAGTTTGTCATCGGAACGAATGAATCATAGGAACAGGGCTCGCCATACAGGCAGCCCTGTTCATAATTTGTTTTCTTGAAAATGCCCGCGGTTCACGGTATACTGTACAAAACAACGGTGCGGCGGTATATCGCCGCGCACGGCGCGTGAGGAGTACCATGAGTATTACAACGGACAACCAAAGCACAACCGCCCTTGACGAGCTCCAACGGCTGATGGACGCGCACACCAGATATGTTCCCGCGGGATTTTCCGTCGACCTTGGCCATGATACGGAGGACTGGGACCGGATCCTCCGGGCCGTCGGCGTGAAGGAAGCCTGCCGGCGCATGGCGGAGCTGGCCTGCGCCGGCTATGAGCAGTACAGCGGAAAACCGTTTTTATTTTCCGAAGACTGCGTGGCCTACGAGATCAAGTACCATCTGGATGCGTTCATGCTGACCCAGGGCTTCGGCGGTTACCACAGAAATCTGGCCGCGGCGCTTCTGCCCCGGCCCTTGATCACCAGCCGCTGCCGGGAGATCGATATCTCCGCCAACGACGCCCGGGACCTCAAGCAGCGGTTCATCTTCCATTATAAAAAGGGGATCCGCGCCTGCTACCGCGGAACGAAGGACGATCCCTATGCGGGAAAGCGGCGTAAAAAAGAGTGAAACGAATGACCCTGCCGAAAAGTACGGCAGGGTCAACTGTTTTATTGGAATGAAGTATCGTTATCTGTCTG
>JAEEGL017326336.1_pt1 | contig 11863 bp, 9 predicted proteins | sample 9134231 | NCBI WGS metagenome assembly JAEEGL01 (sample SAMN16246548, study PRJNA631951) | gut metagenome | biome: gut microbiome; feature: rumen; material: fiber-attached | host: Bos | place: Iran: Karaj | collected 2018-10 | reverse complement strand
GAGAAGCATCCCCAGATGGCGACGGTACGCCCAGGGATATTCAGCCCCAAGGAGCCTGTTACAGGAAGACAGGGCACCGCGATAATGCGTCCGTTCACTCCCAAGAGAAACATCGAGGTCGTTGAGGAATCCGCATTGTCAGAAGGATACGATATCTCCGATGCGAAGATACTGATCTCTTTGGGCAACGGTGTGAAGGACAGGTCCATGGTCGATGTCGCCGAGAGGATCGCATCGATGATCGGCGCCAAGGTTTCCTGTTCAAGGGCACTCGCGGAGAAGGGATGGTTCGATCATTCGAGACAGGTCGGACAATCCGGAAGGGCGGTATCCCCCGACCTCTACATGGCATTCGGGATATCCGGTTCCTCACAGCACATGGCCGGCGTAAGAGCTAAAAAAATAGTTTCGATCAACAATGACCCAGATGCACCGATCAATGCACTTTCCGACAAGTGCATCATCGGCGATGCATCCGAGATCTTGAAAGCTCTACTGAGGCGCCTTGAGCAGTGATTTCACCGTCTCATAGACAACTTCGACATGCCCTTTGACCTTGACGGCATGCCAGGCGCCCTCCACGTTCCCGTCCTTCCCGACGATGAAAGTGGAACGGATGACGCCTTCGACATCCTTGCCGTACATCTTCTTCATGCCCCATGCCCCGACCTTCGCCATGAGCTCATGGTCCTTGTCGGTGAGGAGCTTGATCTTCAGGCCCTGCTTCTCGATGAAGTTCCTGTGGGATTGGGCGGAATCCCTGCTGACTCCGAAGATTGGGACGTTCCTGATCATCAGCTTGTCAGCGATCTCGCTGAAATCCTTGGCCTCGGTGGTACAGCCCGAGGTGTTGTCCTTCGGGTAGAAGTAAATGATGTACCTGATACCATTCAGGAACTTCGAATCCACGATGTCGCCGTTCTCGTCAGGCAGTTTGAAATCAGGGAATCTGTCTCCGACCTGCATCAGAACAGACCTCCGCCCATCTTGACCGCAAAGTCCTGGAGAATGATCTCGAACATTATCACAGGGTGATTGATCTCGAAATCGGTGATGACCTGAGGCGACACCTCTCCGAAGAATCCGATGACCTTTCCGTCGCAGATGATCTCCGCACCTCTTCCGGGGATGAACGTCCTGTAGCTGGAGGGCCTGAGCGTGTACTCGGCCTTTATCTCCCTGAGGATGGCCTCAGCGTAGGATTTCACCTCGGTGAATGATGTCTTGGAATGCATCACGACAGCCGAGAGCCTGCGTTCCCTCTTGACGTCGTTGATCACATCTCCGATCTCGAACAGTTTCTGCGGGAGATCGCGGTGCTTGTTGCGCCTGAGCAGCCTCATGAGGCTGGGGAACAATGATGATCTGAGACATGTGTGGTCCTCCGTTATCGGGTTCATGACGGTGACCACCTCCCTCTCTGGAAGACCGGAGTATTCGAACTCCTCCTTCTCGCAGCTTAGCGTGAGCGTGACAGCCTCAGTGAAGCCCATTCCGACCATGAGGTCGCGGATCTTCTCCGAGAACGATGTTATCGGGTCCAATCTGCCCGATGTCTGTGTGACCGCGTGCGACTTGCCGAACTTCTCGAATCCGTATCCCGTCGCGACGTCCTCGTAGAGGTCGACGACATGCATGATGTCGAGCCTTGTCGACGGGACCTCGACATGCACCGTATCTCCTTCGACAAGTGCATCCAGTCCCATCCTGTTCAGCGATTTCACGGTCTCCTCGGCTCCGATTTCGACTCCGAGGAACTTCTCGCAGTCCTTCAGCGAGAACTGCCAGCTGGACGGTGAGAGATCGGGTGATGCGAATTCCTCGCCTCCGTCGTGCATGTTGACGGAGACTATCTGTCCTCCGCGCTCCGCCATAGCGGTGCACACGATGTCCAAGGCACCCTTCACTGCCTTCTCATCCATGCCTGTTACGTCGATGAAGAGGTTGTGGGTGTCGGTCGTGACCGTTGTGAGGGAACCGTTGATGATCGGCGGGAATGAGAGGACGTTGCCGTTCTTGTCCAGGATTATGGGATACTTGGACTTGCCCTTGAGGAGATGCGCATACGCGACACCTTTCTCATGTTTCTCCAGTATCTCATCCAGGTCCCATTCCTCGGTCTTCGCGAGAGGGACGAATCTGATGTCATGAGGTCCTACGGCCTTGAACGTGAACGGCGGTTCCACCTTGTCCAAGTCGTGGATGCCTATTGCCAGCTTCGATCTCTTCCTTCCGATGGTGATGTGCAGCTTCTCCTGCATCTCCATGATGGATCTGAGAAGAGCATCATCGACATCGACACCGAGGATGACCGCGCAGCGGAAGTAAGGTCTGATATCCTTGACACTGTCGTCGACGTACACGTCGATGTCACTGTCCTGGACCTCGTACTCGGTCATTCCCGGCTCTATGTCCAGGAATGCCCTCATTCCCCTTGCGAGACCCTCCACCGAATACAGGTCGGGGCGGTCGGGGAAGAATTCTACGGTCATATCGTCCACTTCGCCCTCGGTGTCATGCATATCGGCACCGATCATGGGTATCCTGTCGAGAAGGGTCCTCCTGGGGACCTCCTCGCCCAGCATCGAGCACAGGTCGTGGTATTCGAAGTTTATAACAGGCATACGCGTGCGTATGCGTGCGACATATTAAAAGATGTCAGCGCCCGAGCTCCTTGTGGGCCCTGCCCAACTGGCCTGCGGCCTGCGCCCCGAGCGTGGACAGTTCGCCTGCCAATACCGTTACGGCGACGATCTCCGCGAGCTTGCGTGCCTTGCCCTCGCCGAGACAGTCGATCATCTGAAGAGCGGCGGTCTGCGTGGGAAGTCTCGTACCTCCGCCTACGGTACCGATCTCGACCGCGGGCATCCTCACGGCGATGTACAGGTCGCCGTCCACGTTCTCGCATGTGGTCATGCACATGCTACCCTCGACCACCTGAGCGGGGTCCTGTCCCGTCGCTATGTAAAGAGCGGCGATCATGTTGGCCGCGTGGGCGTTGAAACCCAATGAGCCAGCCATGGCACTTCCGATGAGATTCTTCCTCTCATTGAGCTCCACGATGGCATCTGTGGATGAATGCAATTTGGACTCGACGATATCCTTCGGGATCTTGGCCTCGGCGATGACATACTTACCGCGTCCGCGGATCGAGTTGATGGCTGCGGGCTTCTTGTCGGTGCACATGTTCCCTGAGACAGAAACGGCAACGGCGCCCGTGTTCTCCTCGATGAGCCTGCAAACAGCCTCGGATGCGATGGTCGCCATGTTCATGCCCATGGCATCGCCGGTCGAGAAGGACAATCTGAGGTGGAGGTTCCTTCCGTTGGGGAAGGTCTCGATCTCCATCAACTTACCGTGCTTCGTTGTTGAACATACGGCCTCATCGATCTTGTCCACGTTCTTCCTGATCCATTCGATGACCTCGACGCAATGGTCGATGCCGTTGACACGGAAGACCGGTGCCCTGGTCATGGCATCATCGAACACCTTCACCCTGGAACCGCCTGCTGCGGTGATGACGGACATCCCTCTCGATACGGAAGCGACCAATGCCCCCTCCGTCGTGGCCAGGGGGATGAGATATGGGCCGTTGGCGTAATCGCCGTTGATCTGCACAGGACCCGCGAATCCCAAGGGGATCTGTGTGACACCGATCATGTTCTCGATGTTCTTGGATGCCTTCTCAGGATCGAAGGAGTAGTCCGTTATCGCCTTCAGATCGGCCTCGGTGAGCTGTTCCACAGCCTTTCTCCTCTCCTCCACATCTGCTGATGTGTGCCCTCTGTTCTTCAGTCCGTCCTGTGCGGCCATGCACGTGAATCGAATGGTATCTAAAAAAATGTTGTCACATCAATGTTTTATACGTTCCAATACCTGATCATCCTGAGAGGTAGCAGATAAGTCCGTTCCGATTAATCAGCACCGTAATACCCGCGTGCTCCTCAACAAGAAACATGGGCGGCAATGCGTCAAGGCCTTTGCCCTTGCCTCTCTCCTTCTCCGTACATTATCGAATAGACCCAGCAGTAAAGGATCAATGAGAATCCCGCACCTGCCAGCAATCCTGTGGCGAACCTGGTGAACGGAACGTTCAACGAGAACACGTGCTGGATCAGCCAATCGGTGAAGATCAGGAGGAACGAGACCACTATGTACACCCTGGCATGACGGTATATCAGGGGGTGGCCGAACCTCATCCCGGTGACGAGACAGCCGACCGTGAATCCGATCAGGAGTCCGAGATCGCGTATGCAGAAGGGCATCTCCGAACCGTTCAGCACGATGCTCCTGTCCATCTGCTGGTGGCAGAAGATGTCTCCGAGGAGGTAGATCACCGCGGTAATGGGGTCCTTCGATGACCAGATGTCCCAATGGTCGATGAATCCCGGGGAACCGTCCAGATGGACGAAGGAACCGTACGGCGAGACCATGGGCACGATCAGCGCTGTCAGCAGGATCGCGGCGGAAACTGCGAAGAATGTGAACAGATAGTTCCTCGGGGTCACGATTCTTCGATGCGTTACCGATACAAAAAGGGTACCGCACCTCCCGGTGCGTAAGGTGTTTCACAGGCTGAACGACGAGAACGCGAGGAAAACCATGAGTGCGACGGGCATCATCAGACAGAACCTCGCCATCACATCGATCGTCTTCCCCCTGCACATGAGGTTCGATGACATCAGCGATATCAGCGCGGCCAATTCGATGAGATAGATGGACAGGGTCTTTCCGATGTCGTCGAAGAATACCTGTCCCGTGATGTCTGTTATGGGGCCGAGCATCACGATGCTCATACCGAGGATGATGGGTGCGAAGATCGCTGATGTGCCAGTCATCATGTCCATGGTGCTCTTGAGCTTGTTCTCGATGTTCTTCCTGACGGCGTTCTGATCCTGTATCTGGTGTGCGATGCCGGTCGCGAGTCTTCCTGCATTGCGCATGTCGCGCAGGGATGCCCTGTAGATGTCGCAGTAGTGTCCGGTCATCTCCTCGGATATAGGACCGATGACCTCGATGATCATCGATTCGATGTCCCCTCTGCAGATCACCAATTCCCTTTCCACCTTCTCACAGAGTGAGATGCAATCCTTCCTGGAGGACAATGCCTTCTTGATCGCATTCTCGAAATTGTCACCCATGGACATCCTGTTACCTAGTTCGAACAGTGCATCCTTCAATGCCTCCTCGGTCCTGACCCTCTCCTTCTCCTTGAGGATCGAAGGATAGATGACAGCGAATGTGAGGAGACCTGCGATGATGAATGACAGCGATATCGACAGTTCAGATGATATGCCGAAGTGTCCGCAGATTATGTGGATGGGCACTGCCGCCGCAAGGGGCATCAGATATCTGAGGTCATCCGCGGAATACTCGACCTTGAAGAAGGGGTTCTTTCCCCTGAGCGATATGGCCACGCCTCCGACCACAACGGGGATCGCCACCAGGACGATCATCGTCACTACGTTCGAATCGATGAAGGAAACGGAGAACATGCCGCCGATTGAAAGCATGGGGAGCATGGAGATGAGGATCATCGGCACCATTATCCCGAGACCGAAGATCAGCATGCAGGGGCTGTTGAGACTTGAACTGTAGCTCTCGCCGATGGATCTCAGACCTTCGAGGACGATGTTCTCGGCATCCTTCATCATGTCGGCCCTCTCGCTGACATCAGCGGAATCGAATGCCGTGACGATGATGTGCATCGCCCTCTTGAACGGTGCAAGCGCCTTGGGGAATGATGACACCGTCTCGATCACCGCTGCCCTGATGTCCGAGACCGCTTTGCAGTCCGCATCGAGGATGATCTTCCTGAAGATCTCGGACATGTATCTGGGTCCGTTCTTCGCGATCTCCCTCACCGCACTGTCGAACGAACCTCCTGATGAGAGGGTGACGGACATCATGCCTATCACCGAAGGCGTCTCGTTCATGAGCGTCTCCGGAGAGCACTTCAGCTTCTTATCCTTGAACTGCAGGAGGACACATGCGGGGAGGAGGAACATTATCGGAATGAGGTACAGCGATCTGGATGTGCCAGCTGTTAATGTCACTGCAGCGAATGCACCCGCCCCTGCCAATGCTGCGGCAGCGGTGCAGAGGTACTTCCTCTCCATCATTCGACCTCCTTGAAGTCGTTGATACTCCTCTCGAACGATCTCACGATCTCATCGGGATCGGTCGTACCGGCAGTGTAGCACTTCTTGAGATGGTCGTTCGCGAGGACTATCCATTCGGGACCGTAGAATCCTTCGCCCTTCGTCATCGCCATGTCGGCGAGGAACTTCCTGAGTCCTGCCCTCGCATTGATCTCGTTCACCGCATCGACGGCACTGATGGAATTGATGTTGGCGATCCTCTCGAATCTTCTGGACTTCAAGAGCCCCTTCATGGTCGAGACGTCGGAGAACCTGCCGGGCCTGTCGCCTGTGGAAACGAATTCCGTCATCGTCCTTACCTGCCTGTCGCTTCCCCTCTCCCTGATCGTCCCCAATGTGATGATGAAATCCGTCTCCATGAACGATTCCGGTGAGACCTGAAGATCGTTCGTGACACGGTTGTACACCGTCTGTGCGCAGTCCCCGTGGATGGTACCGAGGATGGAACTTCCCGCACGACCTGTGCTCATGCTCTGGTAGAGCGTCTTGGCTTCCTCTCCCCTGACCTCCCCCAGGATGATTGCTGATTCTCCCAATCTGAGGGAGACCCTGAGGGCCTCGTCCGCCCTCTTCTCCGCCGCTTCGCCGTTCCTGTCGTCGATCAGCATCGATTGGACCTTGTATCCCATGGACCTGAGCTTCTTTCCTGGGAGCTCCAACGTGTCCTCGATGGTGAGTATCCTCTGCGAGATCGGGAACTCGAACATCAGGGCAGTGAGGAGCGAACTCTTTCCCGCACCCCTGGCGCCGCAGACCAACATCGTGCTCCTGTTGGCGATCAGGAACGACAGCAATCCTGCGGTGTATGGGTCGATGGTGCCGTTGCCGATCAGCCTGGTGAGCGTCCAGGGGATCTTGGAGTGCTTCCTGATGGCCAACGAATCCCCGTTGGGGCTCATCGGATAACCGACGACGGTGGCCCTGGCATCGCTGTCGCCCATGTCCGTCTCGAGTATAGGGTTGGATTCGCAGAACGGAAGTCCGCTCATCCTCATCAGCATCGTGATGAGGTTTCTCATCTCCCTCTGTCCTGCGATGAGATTGGTCCTGCATCTCACATGGGAGTTGGAACCGTTGACGTTGTTCAGTGTGACGTGGATGCGGTTCTTCTCACAGGGGGCATCCACGTAGATGTCCTCCAGCCTCTTGTCGGCAAGGAGGACGTCGAAGATCCCCTTCCCGATGGTGTATCTGTACACGACGTCGGATAATTCCGCTATCGCATCCCTTACGTCGCACCCTTGTGCCAGTACTGCAGATATCTCATCCTCGTAACTCCAGAGGTGATCCTCTGCGACGGACAACGCCCTGATCCTGTCCATATGTCCGCCGGTCCTCCTGTAGACATCCCGGAGGTGGCCGATCGTGTCCTCGACGATCGTGTCAAGCTCCTGTGGATAATTGTATTCATTGGGAGTTATGTTATACTCCGTCTCGCCGTCCTCCGCGGTACCGATGACTATGGTCGCAGTATCCGTTTCGTATCTTTCCTTCTCCTCCAGCTCGTCCGAGCTGCCGATGAGCCAGGTGTCCGCATAAACCGGTTTTCTCCTTGCGGATCTCCTCTCGATCTTGGCAAGGCTCTCCATCAGCGGAGGGATCAGGGGTCTGATCCTCTCCACCGTTTCCTTCCTTTCCACATCCACCTTCCTCACCGGAAGGTTCTCGATCGAGATCACTTCCGTCACCCTTGTCGAATCGGTTATCCTCGGCATTATCGCACCTCCGAGAAACTGCGGATCGAGCGCAGGATGCCGCTTTCACAGAACGTGTCTTCTTCCTTTCCGTACCCTATGAATGATACCATGGTAGAAACAGCGGGGATCGGGGTATTAAAGCGGACAATTACAGTTAACTGTTAACTCCCCGATATGCCTTTTTGCGTTCGATGAATCACAAACTGATTTTATCCTGAACGTAGGTTCAGCATCGTGAACCGCAATCATCTGATCGCCTTCGTGACCGCATTGAGTCTTGTTCTCTGCTCAGTGGCGATAGTCTGCTCCGATAACGGAGCCGGCGCGGATTCCTTCGTCATCCTTCATACCAACGATGCCCATTGTCATTATGACGATGAGGGTTCGATGGGTTTCGAGACCTTGTCCGCCCTGAAGAAAGAGATGTCGAAGGACAAGGTCGTGTTCACCGTGGATGCAGGCGACAATCTGCAGGGCGCCGCATACGGTCTCTTCAGCAAGGGGGAATCGTCGATGGAGGTGATGGACCTCGTAGGCTATGATCTGGTCATCCCCGGCAACCACGATTTCGATTTCGGTGCAGATGTGATGAAGGAAAGACTGGACGGACTGAACTGTCCCGTGATATGCGCAAATCTTGTGTATGAGGATACGAAGGAATCCGTCTTCAAAGAGTATCTCGTCATAGAAAGGGGAGGGTTCAAGGTCGGATTCTTCGGATTGCTGACCACGGAGACACCCGTGACATCGATGCCCGGCAACATGGGCGATATGTCCGTCACGGACCCCGTCAAGGCAGCCGAACACATGGTCCAGACCCTCAAGGCAGAGAACGTCGACTGCACCGTGGCAGTGGGCCATCTCGGAGTCGATCCCAACGATTATGCCCTGACATCCGACCAGGTGTGTTCGCGGGTCCCGGGGATAGACATCTTCATAGACGGCCACAGCCACACCGAGATGGAGGACGGGAGGATATGCGACGGCAGCAGGGTGCTGGAACCCAGCGACACGGTCATAGCCAGTACCGGCTGTTACATGAAGAACATCGGTGTGATCACATACACCCATGACAAAATAACGGCCAAGCTGTACCGCGGCCCGTTCATGAGCGACACCTATGCCCATGATGTCGTCGCCAAGGTCCACGAGAAATATGATAAGGAGTTCAGCGAGGTCATAGGCCGTACGACCATCAGGCTGAACGGCGACAGGGCCGATGTCAGGAACAAAGAGACGAACCTAGGCGATTTCCTGGCGGACATCATGCTCGACCATGCGGGCACTCAGATAGCGATCGTCAACGGAGGTTCGATCCGCGATTCCATAGAACCCGGGGACATCACGTTGCTCGATGTCTACAATCTGTTCCCCTTCCTCAATTACGTCTGCAGGCTGGAAGTGAAAGGATCGGACATCTGGGCCGAGATGGAATACTCTTTGGCGCTCATCGGGGAGACCGACGGGGGCTTCATACAGATATCGGGAATGACGGTTACATATGACCCAGATGCCGAAAAGGGGCACCGTGTCGTGTCCATCGATATAGCTGGATCGAACATAGATCCCGATGCCATGTACGAGATGGCCACGATAGATTTCATCTGGAGAGGCGGGGACAACAACAGGATATTCGTCGATTACGAGGCCGAATCCGTCGGCATCGTCAATGACATCTTCATCGATCACATCAAGGATATCGGTACGATAGATGATTCGACGATCTCTGGCGGAAGGCTCGTCGCTGCGTGACCATCAGTCGCCAACGATCCTGTATGCTGTCATCAATGCTTCATTCGACAGTCCCTCCAGCTTCTCCCTCAGCATGACGAAATACCTCTCCGCATCGGATACACAATCCTGACAGTGGGGGCAGTCGATGTACACCTTCCCCAATCTGTCCAATATCTCGTCGATATTCTCGAATGACAGATCGACCCATTTCTCATCCTCCAATGATTCGGATGACAGCACGCACCCGGAACAGTGCTTCCCATCCCTTCCGACCGACGTCTTGCTGAAGGCATCCGATATCCTCCTGAGTATCTCCGCTGATTCGTGTGAATATTCGATCTCGATCCCCGAACGGAGCAATATCCTCTCAGGTTCACCGAATCTCACTATCGATTCGCCTATACATCTCAGACATGCGGCCTTTCCGATGCTCGGTTCGCCGCATTGTCTGCAGTCGATACGCAGATCCTTGCTCTCTATGGCAGGTCTCTTCTTCGTCCTGAACAATCCCATGAGTTCCATGATTGATTCAGCTGCAGGAAAGGTATTAAAATCGGATATTACAAGTAACGAGTTAACTCCAGAATGCGGCATCCAGTAAACCATGATTTAGATATCAACAATCGTAAATAGTCAATAAATCGGTTACAAATCCGGAGGTTCCTTATGACCACAGAGAGAGAACTTTACAACGCAGCCATCAGGATGGAAGAGATCGAGAGACCTGCCGTGACGTCATTGACATTGATCACGGGGGAGATGTTCGGTGCCACCGGCATCAGTCCCGTAGGATTGTTCGACAACCCCAAGGGCCTCGCACAGCTCGCGAAGTACGGACATGACGAATTCGGATTCGATTCATGCGAGATCTTCAACATCTGGTCGCACGTGGAATACCTGGGTGCCGAGGTCGATTACACCGCCGACCAGCCCTATGTGAAGAAGACCATCTACACTCTCAACGACGAGTTCCAGCTCCCCGACATGGACAAGTACCTCGATTTCCACAAGACCAAGACGTCCATCGCAGGAGTGCAGGAACTGAGGAAGCTGGCAGGGCCCGACACTGCGGTCAACTGCATCAACAGCTGGGGCCCGCTCACCTGTGCCGGCCACCTTGTCGGTGCGGAACAGATCATGATCGGAATGGCGACAGAGCCAGAAGAGGTGAAGAGACTCACCAAGTTCATCTCCGACTTCAACTGCGAGGCGTACAAGCTCGAGCTCGAGGCGGGACAGGCGGAGTGTCTTGACACCCTCTCCATGGCAGAGCCCACGGCAACTGGTGACATGATATCGCCGGAGATGTTCGAGGAATTCGTCCAGCCCTTCGTGAAGGCGGAGCACTCGGTCATCCGCAGCACCGGACTCAGCTCGATGCTGCACATCTGCGGAAACACCACGATGAACCTGCCTGCGATGATCGCCTGCGGATCCAATGCCATCTCCGTCGAACAGACCGTCGACCCCTACGAGATCGTCAAGGTCGCGGACAACAAGGTGTGCATGTTCGGAAACGTCGGACCCATCCAGCCCCTGTGGCAGGGAACGCCCGAGGAGGTCGCGGCGGCCGTCAATAAGTCCATCGACGCCGGATTCAGGATGATCGCACCCGGATGCTCGTTCGTCCCCATGACGCCCGGAGCCAACCTCAAGGCAATGACCGCAACGGTCAAGGCATCCAAGAAGCACTTCGCCAAGGGCAAGAACTGAAATCATTTAGGGGCCCAGTGCCCCATCTTTCCATTTTCTATCATCTGATATGTTTATAAACAGGGACTGAATGGTTCCGAACATGGACATATTGGCACCCGCCGGTTCGCCGGCAGGATTGGTTGCCGCCATCAAGGGCGGATGCGATGCTGTTTACCTGGCAGGGAAGAGTTTCGGGGCCAGGGCCTTCGCCATCAACTTCACCGATCAGGAACTCGAGGGTGCGATAGGGTATGCCCACGAACACGGCGTGAAGGTCAACGTGACCGTCAACACGCTGATCAAGGATTCCGAGATGGAGGATGCGGTTTCATTCGTCCAATACCTGAAGGACATAGGCGCAGATGCCGTCATAATTCAGGATCTGGGTCTTTTGAAGAGGATACAGAACATCCCCATCAAGAAACATGCCTCCACGCAGATGGCGATACACTCCCGTGCAGGATTGGAATGGTGTGCTAAGAACGGCCTCGACAGGGCCATCCTCGCCAGGGAACTCACCCTCGACGAGATCGAGGAGATAGTGAAGGATTCACCCATAGAGACGGAGGTGTTCGT
>JAEEGL016867618.1_pt1 | contig 11863 bp, 12 predicted proteins | sample 9134231 | NCBI WGS metagenome assembly JAEEGL01 (sample SAMN16246548, study PRJNA631951) | gut metagenome | biome: gut microbiome; feature: rumen; material: fiber-attached | host: Bos | place: Iran: Karaj | collected 2018-10 | reverse complement strand
CGGCCATTCTTGGTGGAGCCGCCGCCCTTTTTATGCGCGAAGAACTGCAGACTGATATTCAGCATGTGTTACACCTCCATAACTTCGATATAATCAGGATAATCGTCCCGCCAACGGCTCAGGGTGAGCATCATGCCCGCGAGGACGGCCTGGACGGCCTCTTCCTGCTCGCATGCGGCGGGGAGCTTCAGGGTGATCTCGGCGTTTGCCTCGTTCACCTTGACCTTGGCACGTTCGCCCAGCACATCGGTGATGGTGTCGGAGGCGAACGTCACGGCAGTGGAGACAGCGGCGCAGATGATGTCGGCGCCGGCGTCGGCATAGCCGCTGTGGCCGGAACAGCGGAATCCGGTGATTCTGCCGTCCTCATTGAAAAACTCAACGCTGGTCATAACTTACAGAGCGATTTTTTCAATCTTGACCTTGGTATAGGGCTGTCTGTGGCCGCGGATGGACTTGGAGTCCTTCTTGGGGCGATACTTGAAAACGACGATCTTCTTGGCCTTGCCGTTCTTCACGACCGTCGCTTCGACCTTGGCGCCATCGACAACGGGCTTGCCAAACGTGGAGTTTTCACCGTCCACAACTGCCAGAACCTGATCGAAGATCACGGTGTCGTCAGCCTCGGCGTTCAGCTTTTCGACGAAAATCTCGTCGCCTTCGCTGACGGAGTACTGCTTGCCGCCGGTAACGAAAATAGCCTTCATGGGTTGCACCTACCTTTTTTGTAGTCTCGCTCTGGGGGCGTGAGGGCATACCTCAGCTTCAGCCCCTTCGACGCGGCCTGTATACTATACCATCCCGACTGTCAAATGTCAAAGGTTTTTTTGCCTTTTTTATAGAAAATTCCCCCGATTTTCCAAAAAACCGAAATTGATCGGCAGACATACCGCCGATGTAACAAATAATTTACAAAAAATCCGCCGCCAGAGCGAAGGCGGCACTTTGAAAATGCCGACGCATGTGCTATAATATCTAAGTTAGTGACGCTGAAGCTGCCCGGGGCAGCGTAAATGCCTTTTCGCGGTGCGTATCTGCGCACAGTGCGAAAACCTGGCGATCAGACGATTCAATGATTCACGCGCTTGCTGTGCGCGTATAAGGAGGAGCAACCCAATGAGGAACAGAGCGACCAAAGTGCTTCTGGCCGTCGTTTGCCTGGCGATCTGCCTGTCCGGCTGCGCGAAATCGGGGCCAAAGGTCCCGGTGGTTTCGGTGTCGGATATCCTCGGCATCGGCTCTGTCGGCATGATCAACCGGTACGCCGGAATCGTGGAGGCGGGGGAGACCGTCAAAGTGAATAAGGACGCCAACCTGCAGATCGCGGAGATCGCCGTAGAGGCGGGCGACGCGGTGTCGAAGGGACAGGTGCTTTTCTCCTATGAGACGGAATCGCTTTCCATTGAGGTTGAGCGGATGCAGCTCGAAATCGAGCAGATGAACAACACCATCACCACCCAGAAGTCCCAGATCACAACGCTGGAGAAGGATCAAAAGGCCGCCGACGACGCCAACAAGCTCCAGTATACCCTGCAGATCCAGCAGATCCAGCTCGACATCAAGGAGACGGAGTATAAGATCGCCTCCAAGCAGAAGGAGATCGATCAGGCCAAGGCCAAGCTGGCCGACGCCAATGTGCTCAGCCCTGTGACCGGTCATATCAAAGAGGTCAACGCCAACGGCGAGACCAATCCGCAGACCGGCGAACCCCTGCCCTTCATCTCCATCACCCAGGAGGGCGATTTCCGCGTGCGCGGCACGGTCAACGAGATGAACGCCTCGAACTTTGCCACGGACATGCCCGTCATTATCCGTTCGCGCACCGACGACAGCCTCATGTGGACCGGCACCGTCGCTTCCGTGGACTGGGAAAACCCCGTACAGAGCAATAATATGATGATGTACGGCGGCCCGCAGGATGAGATGACCACCTCCAGCAAGTATCCGTTCTATGTGCGGCTCAATTCCGACGACGGTCTCATGCTGGGCCAGCACGTCTTTATTGAGCCGGAGCAGGGCCAGTTGGCAGGGCAGGAGGAAGGCGACGGCTTCTATCTGCCTTCGTATTACATCAATGATCTCGATTCCGAACCCTGGGTCTGGGCGGTAAACGGCAAGGACAAGCTGGAAAAGCGCCCGCTGGTCCTGGGCAACTATAATATGGATTCCGACAGCTACGAGATCATGGAGGGACTGTCCCTCGAGGATTTCATCGCCTATCCCGACGAAAACTGCCGCGAGGGCGCCCCGGTCCGCTATCCCGGCGAGCCGGACGATTCCGAGCAGACCGAGCCGGAGAACCCCGAAGAAGGCTTTGATGAGGGCTTCTCGGAAGAAGGCGTCGGGGAGACGCAGGATTTCGGCGAGGGCGAAGGTTTTGAAATGCCCGTCGACGACGTCCCCGGCAGCGTGATTGCCGAAGGTCCCGACGGCACGATCGACAGCGGCACGGCCGAGACCGATCCCGGCGTTGCCGCCGTGCAGGGAACGGAGGCCGTGGGATGATCCTTTCGATGCAGAACATCTGCAAGGACTATATGCGCGGCAGGACTTCTGTGCCGGTGCTGCGCGATATCTGCCTTGAGATGGAGGCGGGGGACTATGTCGCGATCATGGGCCCCTCCGGCTCGGGCAAGACGACGCTGATGAATCTGATCGGCTGTCTGGACAAGCCCACCTCCGGCACCTATATTTTCAACAACCGCGACATTATGACAAGAACCGATGACCAGCTTGCGACGATCCGCAATAAGCACATCGGCTTCGTGTTTCAGAATTTTTATTTACTGCCGAACCTCAGCGCCCAGGACAACGTGGCCCTGCCGCTGACATACGGCGACGTGCCCAAGAAGCGCCGCATGGAGCTGGCGGAGGAGGCGCTGTGCCGGGTCGGGTTGGAGGACCGGATGAATTTCCGGCCGAATCAGCTCTCCGGCGGACAGTGCCAGCGTGTGGCCATTGCCCGCGCCATCGTCGGCAATCCCCGGCTGCTTCTGGCTGACGAGCCCACCGGCGCGCTGGATACGGCCTCCGGCGATCAGGTCATGGAGATCTTTGAGCAGCTCAATGCCGACGGCGCAACGATCCTGATGATCACCCATGAGCAGGCCGTGGCGGACCGTGCCCACAGGGTATATCATCTGCTCGACGGACGGCTCGGCGTATGAGAAAGGACGGTTCCTTGTGAACAAACGGAAAACGATCATATCGGTGGTATGCATCCTGCTGGCGCTGGTGCTGATCGCGGGCGCAATTGCCTACGGCGTCAGTCCCGGGCGGCATACCTGCAGCGTCTATCCCGTGTCCGATATTGCAATGACCAACTATTGGGGAGACGACAAGAGCACCTACGGCGAAGTTCGCGCCGACAAGGTGCAGACGGTTTATCTCTCCTCCACGCAGCAGGTCAACGACGTCTTCGTCACCGAGGGACAGAGCGTTCTGCCCGGCGATAAGCTGATGTCCTACGACACCACGCTCTCTGAGATGGAGGTCACCCGCAAGGATCTGGAGATCCAGCAGATGAAGGAGCAGCTGACGTCTGCAAAGAAGCGGTATAATACCCTGGCGGGGTCCAAGGTCTATTCCGTCAGCGCGCCGGTCATCGAGCGATCCGGCGTGCGTCTGGCCGCCGCGGGAACGCCCGGCTATCGTCTGGTGCTCCTGGCCGACGGCGACGAGAACTACGAAGTGGAAAACTACGCGCGGCACAGCGGCTCCGGCACGCCCGACGACCCCTTCCTCTATGTGTGCGCCAACGGCGTGCCCTTCGGCGAGGACTTCCTGGCGGAGATCGGCCTGCCTGCGCCCGATCCCGAGAACCCCGGCAATCCCGATGAAACGCCGGATCCCGCGCCCGTCTATGTGGTCTTCGGCGTCAGCGAGGACGATATGCTGCAGGGGAAAATCCTGCAGGCCGGCGGCATGTGCTTCACCCGGCGGGGCGGGGATGTGTCGTTCATCGTGTTCGATGCTTCGGATTATATCGGGCATGCCTTCGGCGAGCCCAAGCCTGCGCCGCCCGCCGCCGACAAGGAGGCGCTGAACAAGGCCGTCGACAGCGCCGGACAGGTCGACACGAGCAAGTATACCGAAAAATCCAAAAATGCTTTGGAAAAGGCCCTTGCGCTGGCCAAGCAGGTGCAGGAGAAGGAAAATCCGACCCAGGCCGAGGTCGACGTCGCGGCTGCTTTTTTGAATAATGCGATCAATGCGCTGGAGGAAAAATCCGGCGACGGCGGAACCACGCCGGCGCCCACGCCGTCCGGCGCCAAAAAAGATGCGCTGAACAAGGCGATCACGGATGCAGAGAAGCTGAAAAAAACCGACTATACCAGCAGTTCCGCCGACGCCCTCTCTGCCGCCATCGCGATGGCGAAGCAGGTGCAGTCGAGCAGCAGCGCGACCCAGGCTGAGGTGGATGCGGCGGCAAAGTCTCTGAACGCGGCCGTCAAGGCGCTGGTCAAGAAGACCGGCAACAACGGCAGCTCCAGCAATAGCAGTTCCAGCTCCAACAGCGGGAATAACGGCAGCTCCAACAGCGGCACCAATGTCAGACCCAGCAACAACGGCAGCAGCGTCACGCCGAACACGGGGCCGAGCTATGCCGAGATCCAGGCCGAAAAGGCGGAGCTTCAGCAAAAGATCAAGGATCTGGATCTGAAGCTGCGCATGGCGGAGGTGGAGCTCAAGCGGATGAACCAGGAGCTCAACGACGGCGTGGTCTATGCCGAAATGGCGGGCACCATCACATCGGTCCTCAGCGAGGATGACGCCCGCAGCCTCGGCGAGCCCGTGATCAAGCTGGCCGGCGGCGGCGGATATCAGGTGCAGGGCACGGTCAACGAACTGGATTATGACAGCGTCTATGTCGGCCAGAGCGTGGAGGTTACCTCCTGGGAGTCCGGACAGACCTTCCGCGGCACCGTGCTGGAAATCTCTGATGTTCCCACCGACAGCGCCATGGTCTACGGCGGCGGAAATATGAACGTTTCCTACTACCCGTTCCTCGTGCGCATCGAGGGAGAAGCCAATCTGCGCGAGTATGAAACGCTGGAGCTCAAGCTGGAGACTGAGCACGAGCAGACCGACGCATTCTATCTCGAGCAGCCCTTCATTCTGCAGGAGAACGGAAACAACTACGTCTACGTTGCCAATGAGGACGGCCAGCTGGAGAAGCGAAAGCTCACCACCGGCATCACGCTGTGGGGCAGCTCGGTTCAGATCCTGGACGGTCTGACCCTGGAAGACAACATTGCGTTCCCCTATGGAAAGAATGCCCGGGAGGGCGCCAAAGCGAAGCTCGCCACCCTGGACGAGCTGTACATGGGATAGGGGGGCGGCCTATGCGAGAAAACATTCGTCAAGCCATTCAGGGCGTATGGAGCCACAAGCTCCGCTCGGTCCTGACCATGCTGGGCATCATCATCGGCATCGCCGCCATCATTGCCATCGTATCCACCATCAAGGGGACCAATGAGCAGATCAAGCAGAATCTGATCGGCGCCGGCAACAACACCGTGACCGTCAGCCTCTACCAGGATGACAGCGAGGTGGATATGTCCTGGAGCGAAATCCCCGACAGCATCGGCATCATCAGTCCCGCGACAAAAGCGGAGCTGAACAAGCTCAAGGGCGTGGAGCAGACGGCACTGTATCTGCACCGCGGCTATACAGACGGCATTTTCTACCAAAGCACCGCCTTCAACGGGGATATCTACGGCATCGATTCCGACTATTTCAGCGTCTATGACTATCCCATGACTAGCGGCCGCACCTTCCTTCCGGATGATTATCAGACCTATCGCAAGGTGGCGATCGTGGATGGGAAGGTCGTCAACACCCTGTTCCAGGGCGAAGACCCCATCGGAAAGACCATCGAGATCATGGCCGAGCCCTTTACCGTGGTGGGCGTCGTCAATACCGAGTCGGGCTTCCGGCCGGTGATCGAAAATATCAACGACTATTATTTATATGCCGATACTTCCTCCGGCCATATTTACGTGCCGGACAGCACCTGGCCCATCATCTACCGCTATGACGAGCCGCAGTCCGTTGCCGTCAAGGCCAAGAGCACCGACGACATGGCCGCGGCGGGCAAAGCGGTGGCGGATGCGCTGACCAAGAGCCAGATCGGCGAGGAGGACAGCCATTTCAGCTATCAGAACCGCGATCTGCTCGAGCAGGCGCAGCAGCTGCAGGAGATGAGCAACGCCACCAACCGTCAGCTCATCTGGATCGCCAGCATCTCCCTGCTGGTGGGCGGCATCGGCGTCATGAACATCATGCTGGTGAGCGTGGCGGAGCGCGTCAGCGAAATCGGCCTGCGCAAGGCTGTGGGCGCGAAAAAGCGCCGGATCATGTGGCAGTTCCTCACGGAGGCCGCCGTGCTCACCTGCACCGGCGGCGTGCTGGGGGTGGCCGCGGGAATCGGCGTATCGAAGGCGCTGTCCAAGCTCTCGGGAACGCCTTCGGCCATCAGCGTGCCGGCGATCATCATCGCCGTGGTTTTCTCCATGTTCATCGGCATCCTCTTCGGTCTGCTTCCCGCGACCAAGGCCGCGAACATGAATCCCATCGAGGCTCTGAGAAGAGACTGATTTCAAAAAATAACTCGCGCCGGAATCAAACGGCGCGAGTTATTTTTTGATCAGCTTCTGTTTTTCCTCCCGGGAAAGCTGCTTGATTTCCCATTCCCGGCGCATGGCCTCGCGTTTCGTTTCGAACGTCTCATAGTAGACCAGTTCCACGGGCAGCCTTGCCCGGGTATATTTGCCGCCCCTGCCGGCTTGGTGGACCGCCACCCGGTGGGCCAGATCGTTGGTCCAGCCGGTGTAGAGGGTGCCGTCGGCGCAGCGAAGAATATAGGTATAGTTGTCCATGGCTGTCTCCATTGTATCTTTCGGCGCAAGGTGCTATAATATCTTTTGAAAATCCCAGACCAGGAGGTCATTATGAACGAAAACGATCTGATCGAACGGCAGCTTGATTCCAGGCTGATTTTTGACGGACGCATCCTGCACGTGTATGACGACGCGGTGACGCTGCCCAATGGAGGCGTCGCCTCCCGGGAGCTGATCCGGCACATCGGCGCGGTGTGCGTCATTCCCGTGCTCCGTGACGGCAGGGCGGTGGTGGAGCGGCAGTACCGCTATCCCGTGGGCGAGGTGCTCACGGAGATCCCCGCGGGCAAGCTCGATGCGCCGGACGAAGATCCGGAGGAAGCCGCCCGCCGCGAGCTGCGGGAAGAGACCGGCTACACCTGCGATGAGCTCATTGCCCTGGGCGTCTTTTATCCCGCGCCGGCCTATTCCAGCGAGAAGATCCATATGTATCTCGCCCGCGGTCTGCACCGGGGCGACCAGGAGCTGGACGAGGACGAATTCCTGAACGTGACGCTGGTTCCGCTGGAGGATTTGGCGCATCAGGCGCTGAACGGGGAGATCCCCGACATCAAGACCCAGGCGGCGGTTCTGCGCGCGTGGACCATGTTAACGCCCGGCAAAGAAAAAAGGGCAAAAAGCGCCAAAAAGGGGCGCCCACAGGCGGCAGGTGTTCAACTCCCTTCGCCCTAAGGACGGAAGCGCCGGACGCCGGCGTGGGAACGGAAGCATTTTGAGCACAGGCTGCCCTGGTGATGCAGGGGCAGGGCCGCGCCGCAGATGCGGCAGAAGCGGATGTTGTTGCGCAGATTGTGCAGCAGGATCGTGTTGATCCGCTCGGCGATCCATGCCCGCTCGTCGTAAAGGGCGTCGGCGTCGATCTCAAAGCCGAAGGAGCGGGCGCAGGAATAGTAAAGATCCAGCTTCCGGCACTGCTGCTCCAGCTCCGGCAGGGTGTATTCATCCGGCCGGCGGTCCGAGAGGGCCGGCGGCTCCGGATCCACGCCCAGGGTCCAGGCCTGCACCAGACGGAAAAAGAGCTGGTTCAGGGCGTCCTCCGTCTCGTCGTAGGGGATGCTGGCCGCCCGGAGCTCCTGGGCCTTGTCCAGCCGGAAGCCCTGATCCCGCAGGCGGGAAATGATGGTCAGATACCGGCTCACGTCCAGCCGCCTGTAGGGCTTGGGCGCGGGCATCTTGTTCCAGACTTCCAGAACCTCCAATAGATCAAACGGGCCCTCGAGCACATAGTCGGAAAAGCCCGTGACCGCATACTGGATCGGCGGAACGACGGTGTGCATGGCGGCGCTGATTTCGGGCAGATTCTGCATCGCGCCCACATAGCCCTTGTCGTACATGCCGTATCTGCCGGCCCGTCCGGCGATCTGCTGCACCTCCTCCGGGCGCAGGGGACGGCGCTCGATCCCGTCAAATTTCTCCGCCTCCATGAAAATGATCCGCCGGATGGGCAGATTCAGCCCCATGCCGATGGCGTCCGTGGATACCACGCAGCGGGTCTGGCCCCGCAGGAAGCCCTCCATCTGGGCCCGGCGGGTGGCATAGGGAAGAGCGCCGTAGATGATGGCCGGGCGCAGGCCCCGCTGGCGCAGATCCTCCGCCACGCTCAGCACGCCGATTTTGGAGAAGGTGATCAGGGCGTCGCCGGGCTGGAGCTGGTCATAGTCCACCGTGCGCTCCATGCACACCAGGGGCGTCTTGCGCTGGTGGCGGACGACTTCATAGCTGTCGCGGCAGCTTTCGATCAGCCGCACCAGCAGATCCTTGGCCTCCGGGGCGGCGCACAGGTGGATCTCCTTGGCGCAGACGCCCAGGATCGCCCGGGTCCAGGCGTAGCCCCGCTGGGGGTCGGCGATCATCTGGCATTCGTCGATGACGGCCACTTCATAATTGAGGGATAGATCCAGCTTCTCCGCCGTGGCGCAGATGTGGGTGTCGCCGTCTTCCCAGTCCTCCTCCTCGCCGGTGCACAGGGCGCAGGCCACGCCGGCGTTCAGCAGCGTCTCCTGTGCCTCCATGGCCAGCAGACGCAGCGGAGCCAGATAGACGCCGTTTTTGGCTTTCTTAAGCCGCTGGAAGCCGGCGTAGGTCTTGCCGGTGTTGGTGCCGCCGATGTGCAGGATGAAATGGCGGCGCATGGCCCGGGCGGCGGGGTACTCGTCCTTCGGATTCAGGGCAACCAGCAGTTCCAGGTTGCTGCGGATCGCCCGGGGAATATAGACCACGGAATAGAGCCTGCCCAGGCTCTGCCCCAGCAGCTCCGTGGCAGGGAAGCGGGGCATGCGCAGGAAATCCGCCGCGTCCGCTTCGGGCTGGGCGGTGCGGAATTCCGACAGAGCGCGGCCTGCCACAGCCAGCAGCACCGCGGGATAGCGCTCCTCGATGCGCTTGCTCAACGGCGCCGCCGGATTGCTGCCCAGCCAGACGCCGGTCATGACAAACCGGCGCAGGACGTCGCCCGTACCCTCGCCGGCGCCGCGGTGCTCCAGGGAGAGGAAGGCCGCCAGATAGCTGCTGGCCTTGCCGGTGCGCACGGCGTTGGAGGGGCTCAGATGGCGCAGATGGTGGCAGATCGCGCTGTGGTAGTGTCGGGCCAGAATGGCCTCGTCGCTTTCGGGGAGCGCCGCCGCCGACCAGCTTTTTTGCAGCATGGTTCTCGCGTCTTCGATAGCCTGCTCCGCCTGCTGGGCGGCGCGCACGGCGTCGGTGATGACGGGGGTGAAGGCGTCGCTTGCCTCCGCCCGCAGCACGTCCTCCCGCCGCCAGGTACGCACCCGTCGGGCGCCGACGGTGCGGTAAGTCGGGGCGGGCAGCAGGGTCTGCGCCTGCTCCCGGGTCCAGCCGCGGCTCTGCAGAAGCCCCATGGTCCAGAATTTATGCTCTCTGCCCTTGGCCACGGCGATCCCTCCTCCCGTTTTTTTGATTAGTATACCACGATTCAGCCAAGAATCAAAGATAGAAAGGAACGCACCATGAAAAAGAACGCTCTTGCAAAATACATCGACCACACCCTCTTGAAGCCCGATGCCACGGAAGCGCAGATCGAACAGCTCTGCGCCGAGGCACGGGAGTACGGCTTTGCCAGCGTGTGCGTCAATTCCTGTTATGCCTCTCTGGCGGCGCGGCTGCTGGCGGGATCGGATGTGGCCGTTTGCTGCGTCGTCGGCTTCCCCCTCGGCGCGGCGACGACGGCGGCCAAGGCCTTTGAGGCCGCGGATGCCGCCCAAAACGGGGCAACGGAGATCGACATGGTCATCAACGTGGGCGCGGCGAAGGACGGCCGCTGGGATGACGTCGAAGCGGATATCGCCGGCGTCGCCGCAGCCATTGAGGGGAAAGCCCTGCTCAAGGTCATCATCGAGACCTGCCTGCTGACGGACGGAGAGAAAATCGAGGCCTGCCAGGCGGCGGTACGCGCGGGGGCGGACTTCGTCAAGACCTCCACGGGCTTCTCCAAAGCGGGCGCGAACGCTGCCGATGTGGCGCTGATGCGAAAGACCGTGGGCCCGGAGATCGGCGTCAAGGCCGCCGGCGGCATCCGTACCTACGCCGACGCCATGGCCATGATCGAAGCCGGCGCGTCGCGCATCGGCGCCTCCGCGGGGATCGCCATCCTGGCCGAGGCGGAATAAAAAACTTACGATCCATGTAACGATTTGACCGGTTCTTCATCTAATGAGTGAAAGGACGGTGAAACTGTGACTGAATTTGAAACGCTGTTCCGGGAAAAGCAGCCGTTTGTCTATCGCTATCTTGTGAAGCTGACGCAGGACGCGGCCCTCGCCGAGGAGCTGACCCAGGAGACCTTTTTTCGCGCCTACATGAACTATTCCGGCCTTCGGGACAAGGACAAAGCCTCCGTCTGGCTGTGCCAGATCGCAAAGAACGCCTATTTTACCTGGTACAACGAGCAGAAGAAGCGCTGCGCCCTGCCGGAGAATGCGGACGGAGAAGCCAAAAGCCTCGAAGAGGCCTTTGAACGAAGGGAGCTTTCCGGCAAGGCCCTGGCGTGCCTGCACGCGCTGGAGGAGCCCTACAAGGAAGTGTTCATGCTGTCCGTGTTCGGGGGCTTTTCGCTGAAAGACGTCAGCGCCATTTTCGGGAAAAGCGAAAGCTGGGCAAGAGTCACGTTTTACCGCGCCAGACAGAAACTCATGGAAAGGATGAATCAACATGGATTGTAATGTGATCAAAGATCTGATTCCGCTGTACATCGACGGCTGCTGCTCGCCCGAAAGCGCCGACCTGGTCAGGACCCACATCGACGGGTGCGAGGAATGCCGGTCATTGTGGGAAACCATGAAGCAGGGCCCCGAGACGGCGCCGTCCGCGACTGCCGCGCCGAAGCGCATGGGGCGCATTCGGGAATGGAAGGCGTCGGTTTTGCAGTCGGCGCTGCTGTTCGCCTCTTTTCTGGCGATCATTGTGGGCGTTGCCCGGGAGGCGGCCACGCCCCACGGAGATTTCAACGGCTTTTGGGCCATTGCGCTTATCATTCCGGCCACGGCCTTTCTGCTGTCGATGGCGAACTGGTATTTTGTCCGGCTGTACCGCGGCAGGAGACGGTTTTCCAACGGCTGTGTGCTGGCGCTGCTGGCGTTTGCGCTCTGCGGCTTTGCCTGGGCATTTGTCCATTATCAGCTGAGTATTCCCGCGCTGCTGAAACCCGATGACGCGTCATTGAGCATCACGTTTGCGCTTTTGATTGGAATGGCTCTGACGGCAGTTTTCTGCATACTGTCAAAGGTCCTGTCGAATCTTGTCGCCAAAATGCTCGGAAAGGATTGACGGGGTATGAAAAAGGCGATATCCGTTCTGGGATGCGTCCTGCTTGCCTTTGTCGTTTTTGTGCCTTTGGGTACGATTGTCTGTTTTCGCTGCGGCTGGGTCCTTGAATTGACCAGCGCGGCGGCCTTCTACCTGGCGGGTACCGTTCTGGCTCTTGCCGCACTGATCCTCAGCTTGCG
>JAEEGL016483742.1_pt1 | contig 11863 bp, 10 predicted proteins | sample 9134231 | NCBI WGS metagenome assembly JAEEGL01 (sample SAMN16246548, study PRJNA631951) | gut metagenome | biome: gut microbiome; feature: rumen; material: fiber-attached | host: Bos | place: Iran: Karaj | collected 2018-10 | reverse complement strand
CTACACAGCTTCAAAATGGGGACTGACCGGCCTTACCAAAGCGTGGGCAATCGAGCTTTCCCCTTATAATATCCGCGTGCTCAGCATCCATCCGACCGCGGTCAACACCCCGATGAATGACGGACTCGCCGCCATCGAGGGAAAGACTCCGGAGGAGGAAGCGGGCGCCAGCGCAGGCAATCTTATTGATACACCGTGGCTTGAGAGCGAGGATGTGGCAAATCTCGTTCTTTTCCTCGCGAGCGACAAAGCCCGCTTCGCGACAGGCGCGCAGTATGTGCTTGACGCGGGCCTGCTGACAGTCTGAAACGGAGGAGATTATGACAGAGTTAATATCGGATAGCGGCAGTCTGAAAATAATCAGAAACGGCGAATGCGTCTTTTCGCTGACTGCGGGAACAGAGCTTATCCGTGTGGGGTACGGAGAAAACAAATATAAGATGACGCGCGGCAGTTTCAGCATAAAAGAAACTATATATACCGAAAAGCCGCTCTATGTAAGAAAAATTGAACTTGACGAAAACACGGCGGAAATCACGCTGACGGAGGGCAGCATTTTTCTGACCTATGATAAAGGACGGCTCTGCGCCGAACCCAGAGGACTCGGAAATTACAACCGGCTTTGGGTTACGATTCCCGCCGCCGCGGACGAGCACGTTTACGGAACGGGTGAAACCTTCACCGAGTTTGATTTAAGAGGTAAAAAAGTCAATGTCTGGGTGGCGGAGCATCAGAACGCGAAGATGCTCTCCAAAAAAATCCCGATGGTATCCCTCGGATTCAAAAACACCACTCACAAGCATAAATTCTCGGAGTATGAAACCTATTACGCCCAGCCGACCTTCGTCAGCAGCCGCAAGTATTACTTCCATTCGCTGACCACGGCAAGAAGCGAGTTTGATTTTTCCGATCCCGGAAAACACGTTCTCAAATTTGACAGCGTTGACGGGTTCTTTATCGGATTCGGCGATACCTTTGAGGAACTGCTCGGAGACCTTTCGGCGCTGCTCGGCAGACAGCCGGTTCTTCCCGACTGGGTTTATGACGGGGCAATCCTCGGCATACAGGGCGGCACGGAAATAATGAAGTCCAAGATTGACAACTGCCTTGCACACGGAATGAAGGTTAACGCCGCCTGGATTCAGGACTGGGAGGGAAGACGGATTACCGCCTTCGGAAAACAGCTTTACTGGAACTGGGAATGGGACAGGGAGCTTTATCCCGGCCTTGACAGCGCGATCGCTGAACTCAGGGAAAAGGACATCCGCGTTCTCGGTTACTGCAATCCTTTCCTCGCGATTGAAAAACCGCTTTATAAAGAGGCGTCAGAAAAGGGCTACTGCGTCAAGAACGCGCAGGGCGAAGATTATTATGTGACAATCACGACCTTCCCCGCGGCGATGGTTGACCTGACAAACCCCGACGCGTGGGAGTGGCTTAAAAACATCATCAAAAAGAATATGATTGAATTCGGTCTTTCGGGCTGGATGGCGGACTTCGGCGAATACCTGCCGACCGACTGTGTGCTTCACAGCGGCGAGAGCGCCGAGCTGGCGCACAACACCTGGCCGTCAAGATGGGCAAAGCTCAACCGCGAGGCAATCGAGGAGAGCGGAAAGCTCGGCGAGATAATGTTCTTCACGAGAGCGGGATTCTCCGAAACACCCGCGTATTCGACAATGATGTGGAACGGCGACAACCATGTTGATTTCTCGCTTGACAACGGCCTGCCGTCGGTTATCCCGGCGATGCTTTCGCTGACGTGCAGCGGTTTCGGTCTCAGCCATTCCGATATCGGCGGTTACACCACCTTCGGCAAGATGTGCAGAAGCGAGGAAACCTATATGCGCTGGTGCGAGATGAATACTTTCTCGCCCGTTATGAGAAGTCACGAGGGAAACAATCCCGACCTCAACGCGCAGTTTGACGCGAGCGAGGAAGTGATTAAACATCAGAGCGTAATGAGCAGAATTCACACCGCGCTCAAGCCCTATATCAAGGACGCGGTTGAGTATAACGCCGAAACCGGAGTCGGAGTCATAAGGCCGCTTTTCTTCTACTATAACGAAGAAAAGGCGTTCAGCGAGATGTATGAATATCTGCTCGGACGCGATATTCTGGTCGCTCCGGTAATAAGACCGGGCGTGACAAAGAGAGAGGTTTATCTTCCCTCCGACGAGTGGGTGGAATTTTTCACCGGAAAGGAATACACCGGCGGCACTTACACGGTTGACGCGCCGGTAGGCAGAATCCCGGTATTTTACAGAAAAAACGCATCTGAAAAGGTGCTTGAAACAATAAAAACAGCTTTGGAGGCAAAACAATGAAATACTTTCTTGACAGCGCAAAAATCGATGAAATCAGAGAAGCGTACGACACTTTCGGAATTGACGGAATCACGACAAATCCGAATCATATAATGAACAGCGGCAAGCCGTTCTACACCGTTATCGGCGAGCTCGCGGATTTCGTAAAGGAAAAAGGCATTGAGGGCTGGGATGTTTTCCCGATTTCAGTTGAAATCAATCCCCATCTTGACGACGCGGACGAAATGGTAGCGATGGCTGAGAAAATCTCGGCAATGTGCAAAAACTTCGTTATCAAGATTCCCTGCACCGAAGCGGGTATCGCCGCGGCGAGAAGACTTGAGATGAAGGGCATACGCACCAATCTCACGCTTGTTTTCTCACCCTCGCAGGCTCTGATTGCCGCAAAGAACAATTCTCTCTTTGTCTCGCCGTTCATCGGCTGGAAAGAGAACAGCGGCGAGGACTGCAAGCAGTATATCGCCGATATAGTTGAGATTTACGCGAATTACGGCTACCTCGGAAACACCGAGATTATCTGCGCCGCGGTCAGAAACGGCAAGCAGATAGTTGACTGCGCGGTAGCGGGCGCGGATATAGTCACCGCGGGACTTCAGGTCTTCAAAGACAGCTTCTATCATCCGTTCACCGATTACGGTCTGGCAAGATTCCAGGCGGCGTGGGACAAGACAATCACGGAGGAATAATTATGAAAATCGGTTTTATCGGACTCGGCATCATGGGTGAGTCCATGTGCGAAAACATAATAAAGAAGCATGACGACAAGGTTTATGTCAGCGATCTCAACAAAGCGCAGGTTGAAAAGCTTGCCGCTTTGGGCGGAATCGCCTGCGAGGACAATATCGAAGTGGCGAAAAACGCGGATATGATAATCACGATGGTTCCGAAATCGGAGCACGTGAAAAGCGTTTATACAAGTCTGCTTCCCTATATTGACAGTACCAAAATCTGTGTTGATATGAGCACTATCGATCCGTCGGTTTCGCTTGAGTGCGCGGCAATGATAAAAGAAAAAGGCGGCCAGTTCGCCGACTGCCCCGTCGTCAAGTCAAAGCCCGCCGCAATCAACGCTACTCTCGGAATTCTTGTCGGATGCGACGAGGAGATATATCCGGTTCTCGAGCCGGTTATGAAATATATGGGATGCAATGTTATTCGCATGGGCGGCAACGGAATGGGCATAACAATGAAAATCTGCCACAACACGCTTGTTGCCGAAATACAGAACGGCGTAAACGAAACACTCGGTCTCGCGAGAAAGCTCGGTATTTCAATTGACGATTTCGCGACTGCCGTTTCATACGGCGGAGCCCAGAATTTCTATCTTGATTCCCAGAAGGAGAATCTCAAAAACGAGAACTGGACAACCGCGTTCTCGCTTGAAAACGAAAACAAGGACCTCGGAATAGCGCACCGCCTTTCCGAGCAGGAGAATTTCCCGATGCCCGGTCTTGAGAACTGCATCAACGTTTACAAACGCGGTATGGATATGGGAATGGGCAAGCAGGATTTCAGAACAACTTATAAAATCGTAAACGAAAAATAAAGGAAGTTACAGCTATGGATTTCAGATCCGCATATATACCGATAGGGGTCGGAACATATCATCTTGAAAGCGCGCAGAGCGAGTTTGACAAAAGCGTAAAACTGCTCAGGAGCATTGATGAGAATGTCTGCGTTCCCGCGGAAATGCTTTTAAGCATAGATAAACTCAGGGCGTATATTTCCGGGATTGAGCCGGACCTCGTCATAGTTCAGAATCTGACATTCGCCAACGGAGCTTATATGAGCGAAATACTTCACGCCTTTGACTGCCCCGTTATTCTCTGGACTCTGCGTGAGCCGGTTATCGACGGCACCCGTCTGCGCCTGAACTCCCTGACGGGAGCATTCTCAGCCGCAAACGTCGCGATGGGAATGGGAAGAAAATTCGTTTATGTTTTCGGCTCTCCCGACGAAAAAGACACGGCGGGAAAAATCGCCTGCGCGGTTTCCGCGGCAAAGGTTAAAAAGGCGATGAATTCCCTTCACCTGCTTCAGGTCGGTCACACCCCGCAGGGCTTCGGCTTCGGCAGGGCGCTCGACATTGATATGCTGAAAAATTTCGGAGTTACGGTCGAGTCAATTGAGGCGAGGGAACTTATTGAAAAGGCAAAGTCATTTTCCGACGGGGACGTCGCTCCCTATCTTGAGGACGCAAAGAAAAGAATCTGCTCCCTTGACAGCATAGACAGCAAAAACGTCCGTGATTTCGCGAGACTTTATAAAGCGTATTCGGATTATGTCAAAGAAAACAATATCGGAGCGCTCGCGAGCAGATGCTGGCCCGATTTCTTCACCTCGTTCGGCACACCCGTCTGCTCTGTTCTCGGAATTCTCAACGACCTCGGAATACCGAGCGCCTGCGAAGCGGATTCCTACGGCGCTCTGTCAATGTATATCGCTTCGTTCTTTGCCGGAAGCAGCGTTTTCTTCGGAGACCCGGTTTCGCTCGACGAAAAAGAGAACACGCTCACATTCTGGCACTGCGGTATGGCTCCCTGCTCGCTCGCGAGAGAGGACACGGGCGCCTGCGCGGGAGTTCACTGCAACCGCAGGATAGGACCCACGCTTGAATTCGGATGCAAAGAATCCGATTACGCGACAATATTCAGAATCGGCCGTCTTCCCGACGGAAGCTTCCGTATGTTCGCGGCAAAGGGCAGAGTACCCGACAAGCCGAAGCAGTTTTACGGAACGTCAATCGTTGTTGAAACCGAAAACCCCGTGCGTGAGATGGTTGAAAAGGCGGTCGGCGACGGCTGGGAGCCGCATTTCGCGGTAGCCCCGGCGGATATTTACGGAGAAATCAGGGCGCTCGGCACAATGCTCGGAATTGAGGTCTGCGAATTCTGATGATTAAAGACGCGCTGTTTCTTGTTGTTGTATTCCTGACGAATGTTATACAGTGTATAACGGGTTTCGCGGGAACGGTACTCGCTATGCCGTTTTCGATAAAACTGATGGGATATGACGTCGCGAAGCCGATACTCAACGTGCTCGGACTGCTTGCCTCGGTCTGGGTGGTATGCTTTAATTTCAAAAAGATAAACGTTAAAGAGCTTATAAAAATCGTGGCGGTTATGACAGCCGGTATGGTCGGCGGTATGTTTCTGAAAAAGTGCTTTGACGGAAATCCCGCTTTGCTGTATAAACTGCTCGGTCTTATTGTAATTGTCTTTTCGGTTGTGTTCGCCGTGAAATTCTATATGAAAAAAGAGGATAAGGAAATGAGCGGCTTCGTTGCCTGTCCTCTGCTGATTGTTTCGGGAGTCGTTCACGGAATGTTTGTCTGCGGCGGACCTCTGCTCGTAACCTACGCAAACGCGAAGTTCAAAGACAAGGATGAATTCAGAGCCACGCTTTCCGCGTCATGGATTCTTCTCAACGGAATTATCGCCGTTACCGATTTTTATGACGGCCTGTTTACCGCGCCGACTCTGAAACTTCTCGCGGTTTCGGTCGCGGTGCTTGCCGCGGCGCTTGTTGCCGGAAATCTTGTCTATAAAAAACTGAGCCGCAATGTCTTTCTTCAGCTTACCTATATTCTTATGTTTATAAGCGGAGTTTCCCTGCTTATAAAATGACGGAAGGAGATATATATGGAAAACACGAAAACCTACGGCATTAAACTAAAGGATAAAATCGGTTACGCGCTCGGAGACGCGGGCGGTCTGCTCACATTCTCGCTCATCGGCGCGTTTCAGAATAAATTCTATACGGACGCTCTCGGGCTCGACCCGAAAAAAATCGTTGTGCTCATCCTCATCGCAAGAGTATGGGACGCAATCAACGACCCGCTCTGGGGAGCGTTCATCCAGTCGAGAAAGCCGAATCCGAAAGGACAGTTCCGTCCCTGGATACTCGGATTTTCGATTCCGCTCGCAATCTCGGCGGCGCTTATGTTTCTCAAAGTTCCCAATCTCTCGGAGATGCAGTATCTGATTTATGCCTACATCACCTACATTATGTACGGTATGATGTACACGGCGGTCAACATTCCTTACGGCTCGCTCGCATCCGTCGTGACAAGCGACGAGCTTGAGCGTTCATCCCTTTCAATGTGGCGCTCGATAGGCGCCGGTGTCGGCGGACTTCCCGGAACAATCCTCCTCCCGATGATTGTTTACACCGTAACGGGCAAATACGCAAACGGCACAAACATCCAGGCGCTCGATGAGAAAAAACTTTTCTGGTGCGTGCTTGTTCTCTCGTTTGTTTCGGTATTCGTTTACGCTCTGCACTACAAGCTTACAAAAGAGCGTGTCGCTCCGCAGAAAAAAGTCAGAGACGGAAATTACAGCGCGGCTTCAACAATCAAGGCGCTGCTTAAGAACAGGGCGTTTGTTACTCTTTCGCTCGCTTCGATGCTTCTCATAGCATTCCAGTTCTATTATCAGTCAACCTATACATATCTTTTCACCGACTATTTCGGAAAACCCGGTTTTTACGCGTTCGTGACAATATGCACTTACGGACCCATGGCAATTTTCATCCCGGTAATGAACAAGCTTATCAGAAAGTTCGGCAAGAAAGAGCTCTGCGCCGTCGGAATGGCGTTCGCGGCGGTTGTCAACATCATTCTGTTCGCTCTCAGGGGAACGCCCGCGGCTCACAATCCGGTCGTTTTCCTCGCGTTCACCTTCTTCTCGGGACTCGGTCAGACCTTCCTTGTGCTTGAGGTCTGGGCGCTTGTAATGGATACCATCGATCTTCACGAGGTCCGCACGGGCAAACGTGAGGAGGGTATGGCTTACGCGTTCTTCTCATTCACGAGAAAACTCGGTCAGACTCTCGCGGGCGTCGGTCTCAACGCTCTGCTCGCGTTTATCAAATATGACGGAGAGCTTTCAAAGCAGGGCATCGCGCTGAGCGAGGATGTTCTTTCAAAGCTCTATGACATCTCAACAATCGTTCCCGCGGTTATGCTGACCGTTATGGCTCTTCTGCTCTTCTTCGGCTACAACCTTTCAAAGAAGAATCTTGAGAAAATGCACAGAGACCTTGAGGCGGAGAGAAGCGAAGCGGCGGACTGACGCGCAATTTGCTTAACATCGCGTACATAAAAAATTAACTTGTATTTTTAAAGCAAAGAATTTATAATATATTAATAATGGTATAGTGTTTTCTGTACCGCCGTATGAATTAAAGGAGGATATCAATGAAAAAGTATGTAATTTCCTATGACATCGGAACCACGGGTGTCAAGACCTGTATTTTTGAAATCGAAAGCGAAATCAGACTTATCTCAGCGGCAATGGAAGGTTATCAGCTTTATATTCTCCCGGACGGCGGCGCGGAGCAGGATCCCGACGAATGGTGGGCGGCAATGTGCAGCACCACCAAGACTGCTTTTTCAAAGTGCGATATAAAGCCGGAGCAGATTGAGGGAATCTCCTTCTGCTCGCAGATGCAGGGACTCGTTCTTGTTGACAAAGACGGCAAGCCCGTTCACAGGGCGTTCAGTTACATGGACCAGCGCGCCAAGAAGCAGATAAAGGAAGGCATGGCATACGGTCCTCAGATTGCGGGAGCGAATATTTTCAAGCTTATTCCCTCGCTTATGATAACGGGCGCCGTTTCCGTTTCGGTCAAGGACCCCGTATGGAAATATAACTGGGTCAAGGATAACGAGCCGGAAAACTTCAGCAGGATTTACAAATGGCTCGATGTCAAGGAGTATCTCATCAGCCGTATGACAGGCAGATACATCATGACAAAGGACTCGGCTTTCGGAACTCTGCTCTATGACATTCACAATGAGTGCTGGAGCCCGAAAATCTGCAAGATACTCGGCGTAAATCCCGCGCACCTTGCCGAAATCGTTGACTGTACGGCGAAGGTCGGAGGGCTGACGGAAAAAGCGGCGAGCGAACTCGGACTCTGCAAGGACACAGCCGTTTTCGGCGGCGGCGGAGACGCTTCGCTGATAGGTGTCGGAGCCGGAGCGACCAAGCTCGGCGACACCCACATTTATCAGGGAACATCCGGCTGGGTTTCAACGGTTGTCAATAAGAGCATAGTTGACACAAGCGCAATGATAGCCGCAATTGTCGGCGCGGACAAGAAAGCGTATAACTATTTTGCCGAGCTTGAAACGGCAGGCAAGTGCCTTGAATGGGTCAAGGATCATCTTGCGCTCGATGAAATCGGCATCTATCTTGAAAAAAGGCACGTCGCAGAATCCAAGGAAAGACTTTACACCTCGCTTTACGATTATCTTTCAAAGGTTATCAGCGAAACTCCCGCGGGAAGCGGCGGAGTCATCTTCACTCCCTGGCTTCACGGCAACCGCTGCCCGTTTGAAGACCCCAACGCAAGGGGAATGTTCTTCAATATCAGTCTTGAAACAGGAAAGACACAGCTCTGCCGCGCGGTTATCGAAGGAGTCTGCTATCACCTGCGCTGGTTCCTTGAAACACAGGATAAGAAAATCACCACCTCTTCAACGGTTCGTTTTGTCGGCGGCGGCGCGCTCAGCGATGTCACCTGCCAGATTCTTTCCGATATAACCGGAAAAACAATTGAAACCGTTGACAGTCCGCAGAATGTCGGCGCGGTAGGCGCGGCGGTTATAATGGCGGTAGGTCTCGGTATTATCGGCGACGTCGATGAGGCAAAAAAGCTTGTCCCGGCGAAAAAGACCTTCACTCCCGACAAAAACAACAGAGCGGTTTACGATAAGAATTATGAAGCGTTCAAAACGCTTTACATTAATAACAAGAAGACATTCAAGGCCCTCAACGGCTGATATCCGGTATAAAAGGAGATTTGCGATATGAAAAGATTAATAGCGCTTGCGGCTGTTGCCGCAACAGCTGTCTGCTGCTTTACCGCATGCGGAGACAAGAAAATTGACGGTACGGAGACGGTAACGCTTGAGGACGGCCACACTATCGCTGTCGTTACCGAAGAGGGCGGAGACGTTTCCCGTAACGAGAGAGGCGATATCCTGATTGTTGAAACCGATGAAAACGGCAAAGCGGTCAAGGATGAAGACGGAAACGAAGTCACAAAAGTTGCCGAGCTCAACACCGCGTTTGTTTACGGCAACAGAATTGAATTCAAAGATTATTATCTCGTAATTCCCGACGGATGGGAGAACGAGATGAGTTACGCCGACCTTATAATCAAAAAGACAGGTACCGACGAAATCATCAAGATAAGTCTTATTGAGAACGGAAAGCTTGATGAGAAGCTCAGCAACACAAAGACGATGCTCAACACGATAAAGACAAACTTCCCCGATGCCGTTATCACGGATGAAGGCATCAAAATCGGCGAAGAAACCTGCCCGTACTGTTCCGTTTTCGTACCTCAGGGAAAGAACGGAAAATCCCAATACATCGGCTATGCTTTCAAAGAGGCGCCCGAAGGAATTTATGTCTTTATGATAACCGCGGAAAAAGACCTTGGCAAGGACCTCGGCGAGGTTACCGAAATACTGGGCTCGGTTCAGTACAAATAATGTCTGCGTAAAGAGGAGAAGCAATATGTTATTCACTCAGGATATCGGCATAGATCTCGGCACCGCCAACACCCTCGTTTTTGTCAGGGGAAAAGGCGTTGTCATCAGGGAGCCGTCGGTTGTGGCGGTTGACCAGAAGACAAATCCCCCGAAGGTCGTTGCCGTCGGAGCCCAGGCAAAGGAAATGATAGGCAGAACGCCCGGCTCCATTATTGCGGTTAGGCCGCTTAAAGACGGCGTTATAGCCGATTTTGATATTGCCGCCGAAATGATAGAAACTTTTATCAAAAGAACAATCAGCAAAAAGCCGTTTGTCAGGATAAGAGTTCTCATCTGTATTCCCTCGGGAGTTACAGAGGTTGAAAGAAAAGCGGTTCACGATGCCGCGAAGAGCGCGGGAGCAAGTTACGTTTCGCTGATTGAGGAGCCGATGGCTGCCGCGGTCGGCGCGGGACTTCCCGTCGGTGAAGCGGTCGGAAGCATGGTCGTCGATATCGGCGGCGGCACATCCGAGGTTGCCGTTATTTCGCTCGGCGGAGTTGTCACGGTCAATTCCTGCCGCATCGCGGGCGACCGCCTTGACGAGGCAATCGTTTCATATATCAGGAAGAAATACAATCTTCTTATCGGCGAAAGGACAGCCGAGGATATCAAGATTAAAATCGGTTCCGCCTATCCCTACGAGGGAGAGGGAACGATGAATATCAAAGGCAGAAACCTTATGGACGGTCTGCCCAAAAACGTTGATATTACAAGCGAGGAAATCCGCGAGGCAATGTCCGAGCCGATTTCGAGAATAACGGATATAATCAAAACAACGCTTGAAAAAACACCGCCCGAGCTTGCCGCCGATATTATCGACAGAGGCATTATGCTGACAGGCGGAGGCGCTCTGATAAAAGGACTCGACAAGCTTATTGCCGAGGAGACAAAAATCCCCGTAAGGGTTGCCGCAAAGCCGCTTGACTGCGTTGTTGACGGCACGGGAATTTGCCTTGAAGGCGCGGGCCCCGCATCCGAAAAGCCCGACAAGAAATACATCTGAGGAGAACGCGATGAACCGTTTTTTTAAAAGTTCCGGATTCAAACTGCTCATAATCATTATGGCTGCCCTTATTGCGGGCAGCGTTATTTCCGTTGCCTCAAGAAGCGGTTCTTCTCCCCTGACAAAGGCGGTCAGCATTGTTTTCGGACCTGCGTCACGTCTTGCGAGTTCGGTTACAAACAGTCTTAAAAACCTGCCGCTGACTTTCAGGTCGGCAACCTACTATAAAAATCAGAACAAAGCGCTCCAAAAGGAAATCGATTCACTCAGGGAGCAGCTTGTTGACTATGAAAACATAGTTCACGACAATGAGTTTTACAAGGAGTTCCTCGGTCTTAAAGAGGAGCACAGCGAATATGAGTTCGCCCAGGCGTCGATTATCGGCAGGGACGCGGCTGACAGATTCAGTTCCTTCACGCTGAACAAAGGGTCGGCGGGCGGAATAGCGGTCAACGATCCCGTCATTTTCGGCAAATACCTTGTCGGAGTCGTGACAAGCGTCACTCCGACACAGTGTACCGTCAGCACGATACTCAATCCGTCGGTCAATGTCAGCGCCTATGACATCCGCTCGGACGAGGTGAGCTATGTTACGACGACCGTCGAATACAGCAAGAAAAATCTCTGCGTTATGCCCGGTCTTTCCGCTTTCACGGCGGTTACCGCGGGCAGTATTATATGCACGACGGGTATCGGAGGCATTTATCCCGCGGACCTGATTATCGGAACCGTTTCGGATATAGTTGACGCGACCGTTGATATCTCGGCGTCCGCCGTAATCGAGCCCGGAGTTGATTTTTCACAGCTGACAAGTCTGATTGTCATTACGTCATTCAACGGACAAAAGCAGTAATTATGGAAGAACTGACATCAAGAAAAAGGATATATTTACGCAGGGCTCTGCTTGCCGCAACGATACTGGTCTGCTCGGTATTGCAAAACACCGACGGATGGTTTCCGAGGATTGCGGGGGCGGGGGCGCTG
>JAEEGL015005241.1_pt1 | contig 11863 bp, 11 predicted proteins | sample 9134231 | NCBI WGS metagenome assembly JAEEGL01 (sample SAMN16246548, study PRJNA631951) | gut metagenome | biome: gut microbiome; feature: rumen; material: fiber-attached | host: Bos | place: Iran: Karaj | collected 2018-10 | reverse complement strand
CGGATGACCTTGTTGATGGTCTCCACCATGTGCACCGGGATGCGGATGGTGCGGGCCTGGTCGGCAATGGAACGGGTGATGGCCTGGCGGATCCACCAGGTGGCGTATGTAGAGAACTTATAGCCCTTGGTATGGTCGAATTTCTCCACCGCCTTGATAAGGCCCAGGTTGCCCTCCTGAATCAGGTCCAGGAAAAGCATGCCGCGGCCCACGTAGCGCTTGGCGATGCTGACGACGAGGCGCAGGTTCGCCTCCGCCATCTTCTTGCCGGAATCCTGGCCCAGCTTGATGCGGGCCTCCACGGCTTCCAGCTCCTCGGGGGTGTAGGGCTCCGCCGTGCCGGCCTTCACGGCCTTCTCCCGCTCTTCCTTCTCCTGCTGGGCGGCGGACCCATCCGCCATCTTCATGGCGTAATCGATCTCCTGCTCGGGAGTGAGCAGGTCCACCTTGCCGATCTCCTTCAGATACATGCGCACGGGATCGTCGATGGAAAAGGTCTCGGCCAGCGCGTCGGTGGAGTTGATCTCCTCCTCGCTGATGTCCTCCAGTACCTCGATCTCCTCCAAATCGTTGGGCTCCGGCAGCATATCCTCGGTGATCACGGCGGAGAAATCCTCGTCGATGATCTCGATACCCAGATTGTCCAGCGTTTCATAGAATTTGTCGATCTGCTCCGGCTCCAGGTGCAGCTCCTCAAAAAAGGCGCTCAGCTCCTTATAAGGCACCGAAGAGGCCTTTTTGCACTTTTCCAGGAAATCCGTTACCTTCTGGGCAACCTGCTCCTTATCGGGTTTCTCCATCTCTGCTGCGTTGTTCTCCGTCGTTTTAGCCTTTTTTGTCACTTTTCCCATCCTCCATACCCTTGGTTTCTTTGTATCTGTTGGCGAGGGCCAGCAGATCCGTCGTGCCTTTCAGTTTCTCCGTGCGGATCACGGCGATATAATCCTGCAGGGACCGCTTTGCGCCGGAAAGCTCCTCCGGCTTCTGGGCGATCCTTACAAGCTGGGACATTTCTTCCTCCGTCAGCTCGCCCGACAGGGCGGCGACGGAGACCGTCTGCTTATTCTCGATCCGGCGGCTGACCAGGCCGTAAAGCCGGCCCAGATAAGGGGAGGAAAACTCCTCCTCCCGCAGATCGCAGCCCGGCAGGAGCGCCGGGTCCAGCAGCAAGAGGCGCAGAACCCCCTCCTCCGCGGCCGCGGAACGGACGTTCGAGTACCGCAGGCCGCGGCCGGCGGGCTGGGCCGCCTGCACCGGCCTGGTCTCCTCCCGCTCCAGCTCGCGCTTCTCCCGGCGTTCGCCGCTTCGGCGGCTGCGTTCGATCTCCTGCAGCATGGTCTCGCGGCTCACGCCCGCCGCCTCGGCGGCCCGGCCGCCGTAGACCTCGCGCTCCACGGGGCTGGCCAGGCGGGCGATCACGGCCCCGGCAGCCTTGAGATACTCCACCCTGCCCTCCGTAGAGGTGAGATCGTATTGCGTTTTCAGCCTTTCCAGGCTGTATTCGATATGGCCTTCGCTGTCATGCAGCAGTTTTTCAAAGGCGTCCGCCCCATAGAGCTTGATGAAATCATCCGCGTCGATCTTCACGCGTTTCCCGTCCACGATCCGGTCCGGCAATTTCAGGACCTTGACGGCAAATTCTGAGTTTTTCAGAATATCCAGGGCCCGCTGGGTGGCCTGGATGCCCGCCGGGTCGTTATCGTAGCAGATCACGATCTCCTTGGCATAACGGGAAATGAGCCTCGTCTGCTCCACCGTCAGAGAAGTGCCCATGGAGGCCACGGCGTTGTCAAAGCCTGCCTGGTGCAGGGTGACCACGTCGATATTCCCCTCACAGAGAATGATGCTGCCCCGCTTGGTGTTCTTAGCTAAGTGGATGCCGTAAAGGATGCGGCGCTTGCTGAAAACGGGGGTCTCCGTCGTGTTGACGTATTTGGCCTTATCGTCCCCCAGCGTGCGGCCGCCGAAGCCCAGCACCTCGCCGGACACGCTGATGACGGGGAACATGAGCCGATCCCGAAAACGGTCGTGCACGCCTTTTTCGCTTTTGTTCTGAATGGCCAGCCCCGCCTGTATCAGCTCCAGCTCCGAATAGCCCTTCTGCTTCATGGCGTTGGTCAGCGTAAACCAGCCCTCCGGCGCGGCGCCGAGGCCGAAGCGCGTCGCCGTCTGCCCCGTGATGCGCCTTTTTTCCAGATATGCCCGGGCCTTTGCGCCCTCCTCGGTCTTCAAAAGGCCGTTATAAAAGCGGGCCGCCTCCTTGTTCAGAGCCAGCAGCCGCCTGCGGGCAAGCCCTCCGTCGTCCCCCTCCTCCTCCGGAACGGTCAGCCCCGCCCGGTTGGCGAGAAAACGCACCGCGTCCGGATACGAGAGGTTTTCGATATCCATGATGAAGCGGACCACGTCGCCTCCCTTATGGCAGCCGAAGCAGTAATAGAGGCCCTTGTCGGGCGTAACGGAGAAGGAGGGCGTTTTTTCATTGTGAAAGGGGCAGAGCCCCGTGAGCCTGCTGCCCTGACGCTTCAGAGAAACGTAGGAGGAGATCACGTTCTCAATATCGTTGCGAAGGCGCAGCTCTTCCAGAAAACTATCCGGAAACGGCATATCTCCCCTCCTTTTCGTCAGCGCACGGTCCACGCGCCGGGAATGAACAGATCGTTGATGGTATAGATCAGATACGTGTCGCTCATGCCGGCGATATAGTCGCAGACCACCCGCTCCGCCGGCCAGACGGCCAGCAGGGCCCGGTAATCCTCCGGCAGCTTGTCCGGCGATTTCATGTAATAGTCGTAGACCAGGGAAAGGATGCCCTCCACCTTGGTCTCTTCTCCCTTGGCGACGGGGTTTTTATAGACCCGCTCAAAAAGAAAGTCCCGAAACGTTTCCATGACGAAGTACATATTGGCGCTCATGCGGATCTCCGCCAGGTCCCGGCTCTCGCGGATCACGTCCGTCAGCACGGAGTTGATGCGCTGGCTGTACCCGTCTCCCGTCACGGCGGTGATCTCGCCGGGGATATCCTCCTCCGCCAGGATGCCGGCGCGCACCGCATCGTCTACGTCATGGTTGATGTAAGCGATCCGGTCAGACAGACGGACCACGGCGCCCTCCAGCGTGGCGGGCTTCTGCGGGCCGGAATGGCAGAGGATCCCGTCTCTCACCTCTTTCGTGAGGTTGAGGCCGCGCCCGTCCTTTTCCAGGATCTCCACCACCCGGAGACTCTGTTCGTTGTGCCTGAAGCCCAGGGGACAGATACTGTTCAGCGCCCGTTCTCCCGCGTGGCCGAAGGGGGTGTGCCCCAGGTCGTGCCCGAAGGCGATGGCCTCCGTCAGATCCTCGTTGAGGCGCAGGGCCCGGGAAATGGTGCGGGCAATGCGGGCCACCTCGATGGTATGGGTCATGCGGGTGCGGTAATGGTCTCCCTCCGGCTGGAGGAAGACCTGGGTCTTATGTTTCAGGCGGCGAAAGGCCTTGGAATGCACCACCCGGTCCAGATCCCGCTGAAAGCAGGTGCGCATCGGGTCTGCCTCCTCGGGGCGCTTCCGCTCCCCGGCGCCGCGGGCCGGGCAGGCCCGGGGTGAAAGCGTCAGCCGCTCGATCTCTTCTCTTTCTTCTCTGACGGTCACGCGCAGGCCCCCTTTATCCGCAGCATTCGCCTCTATGAATCTATATACGCAGGATGCGGGGAAAACCCTTTGTTTTCCCCGCATTTTTTATGAAAATGCCTTATCTCCCCACGACAGAGGCAGCGCTCAGGGCGCGTAATGAGTGCGCAGCAGCTCCGCCCACTGCCGATAGCCCTCCGCGGCCAGGTGAGGCGATCCGTCCCAGCCGGCCAGGCTCTCGGGCAGGAAACCCGTTTCGTCGCAGAGCGCTTCGCAGCAATCCAGATACCAGCAGCCCTTTTCGGCGCACATGGTCTGCAGCGCCGCGTTGATCTCCCGGATGCGGGCCATGGTAAAGCCGCCCCGGTCGCTCACCTTTTTTGTGACGGGGGTCACGGACATCACATAGATCTCCGTGCCGGGCATGTGGGCGCGGATATCGTCGATCAGTGCACCGTAAGCGGAGATAAAATTCGCCGTGTCGCCATAGATCTCGTTGATGCCGTATTCCATATATACCCGGTCGTATTTTCCCTCCAGTAGCCGGTCGTAGCAGCGATCCGGGTCTGCGCCGTTGGGATTGAAGACCGTGGTGCTCTGATAATCGAAAAAGCTGAGCTCCTTGACGCCGGAAAAAGCTCTCATGCCCTGGGCCAGGGAGTTGCCCAGCATGGCAGAGGCGGCGAAGAACCCGTCCTCTACCCGGGGCTGCTCGTAAAGTCTCGGATAATCCGGCTTGCGGAGGGACAGGGTCTGCCGCAGGGAACCGTCCGCCATGCGGGAAACGATGGCCGCCACGGCGCTGCGCCAGATATTCTGATCCGGCTGGAAATGGCCGAAGGCGTCGCTGCCCGTAAGCACGCCCGCCCGGTAAAGGCGGTAGATCTCAGCCGCTCCCTCGTGCCAGCTCTTCACGTCGGGCACGTCTCCGTCCGCCAGGGTATTGATTGGGGTCAGCTCCGATTCCGGCAGGGCGCGGGCCAGAAACATTGCCACCTGCCGGCGGGTGGCGGGGCTGTTCCAGCTCAGCACCTCGTCCCCCAAAATGCCGTTGGCCCGGGCGTAATCCACGTAAACCTGATACCAGGGGCTTCCCTGCTCGAAGGAAGCACCGCCGGTGTGATAGATGCTGTGCAGCCGGGCGGCCATGGTGACCGTTTCCGCAACGGTCACGCTGCCCTCGGGGGCGAAATAACCCTCGTAGCCACGCATGAGGCCCAGCTCGTAGGCGGCGGCCACATTGTCGTGGTACCAGTCGCCTGCCCGCACGTCTTCAAATATTCCCTCAGGATACTCCTGTTCGCGTTTAAAATTCTCCGTTCCCTCGTCGGCACAGGAGGGCAGTGGGAAAATGCTCACGGCCATGGCGGCGGCAAGCACAAGGGCAGCGATCTTTTTCATAGAAGCGAAACCTCCGAAATGATTATACGTTTTTAAGCAGACGCAGGGCATTCCCTGCGCGGATGTCCTCCAGCTCGGCGGCAGAAAGGCCGAGGGAGCCCAGCAGACGCAGCTCCTGCTCCGGGGTATGCCACGGACAGTCCGAGCCGAAGAGAAAGCGCTCCGGCCCGTGCTTTTCCAGGATCTTCGCCGCCGTAGGGGCTGCAATGGCTCCGTAGCCGTAGGACGTGTCGAAATACAGCGGGAGGCCGCAGAGGTACTTCAGCACCCCTTCGGCGCAGGAGAGGCCGCCCCAATGAGAGGCGATAAAGGGGGATTCCACCCAGCGCAGCGCGTTGGCGATGCGCTCCGGCGTAGCCATATAGGGCGGGGCAAAGCCGAAATCGAAGCCCGCGTGGATCATGGTGACGAGGCCGAGCCGCGCGATCTCCCGGTATATGGGCTTCATGCACGGATCGTCCACGTAAAGGCCCTGATAGTCGAACTGGAATTTCACGCCCTTCAGCCCCAGGGCCTTGATGCGCTGCAGTTCCTCCAGCACGTTGGGCGCTTTGGGATAAACGGAGCCGAAGGCGATCACGTCCTCCCGCCGGTCCATGGCGGCGGCAAAATCGTTCACGTCCTTCATTTGCCGCTCGTTGGTGGCGATATTGAGCACCACGAAGCGGTCCACCCCCTGCCTGTGCATGAGGGCGGAGAGCCCGTCCAGCGTCCCGTCCGTCCAGGGCAGCAGGTCGCCGGCCTTGCGGCCAACGGTATTGACCGCGGCGGAGGCCAGCCGGTCAGGGAAGCAATGGGTATGAAAATCTATGAGCATAAGGGCTCCTTTCCCGCCGCGAGTCCGCCGCTTACGAGCAGGAGAAATACGGAATGTATTCATGTGCCGCTTTGATCTTGAAGCAAGACGAAGGCGGGATGATGGCACGTGAATACGATTACATTGCCATTTCGCTCGCCGCTTACGCGGCAACCGTGAAATATGGCACGATTGCTCCCCCAATTCATTCAGGAATCAATTGGGGGAGCAATAACTATACGCTCTCAGCGTGTGTTTTGTCAATAAAAAACCTTATAAAAATAGAATAAAAAAGCTGAAAATTTTTTCCCCAGAGATTGGACAATCCGGCAGCGCCGTGGTATAATAAAGAGTCAAAATGGGTAAATGCTTTTTTTCGGCGCTGCCCGCTTTGAAATCGACCCGAAAGGAGTCATTCTATGAAAAAAGTTGCCGTCATTATGGGCTCAGATTCCGACCTGCCCTCCGTCCGCGGGGCCGTTACCCGCTTAAAGCAGTTCGGTGTGCCCTTCGAGGTCCACGTGCTTTCCGCCCACAGGACGCCCGCCGAGGCGGAAACCTTTGCGAAGGCCGCTGAGGAAAACGGCTTCGGCGTCATCATCGCCGCCGCCGGGAAGGCCGCTCATCTGGGCGGCGTGCTGGCTGCCCATACCGTTCTGCCCGTGATCGGGCTGCCCATCAAATCCAGCTTTATGGACGGGCTGGACAGTCTGCTTTCCATCGTGCAGATGCCCACGGGCATCCCCGTCGCCACCGTCGGCGTCGGCGCGGCGGACAATGCAGGTATCCTGGCCGTGCAGATGCTGGCGCTGGAAGACGCCTCGCTTTCCGTGAAGCTGGCCGCCTACAAGCGGCAGATGGCCGAAGAGGTTCTGGAAAAGGACCGGAAGATCCAGCTGGAGGAGTTTTGACCGCTCTTCCCTTGACTATAAACAATCAACAAGTTCAGATATAACGGAGGATGCTTCATGTTTGACAAAATCCATGACGAATGCGGCGTTTTCGGTATTTATGACAAGACCGGGAAGACGGACGTGGTCCGCAGCGCCTACTATGCCCTTTTTGCCCTGCAGCACCGCGGCCAGGAAAGCTGCGGCATCGCTGTGAATGACGACGGCGTTATTTCCCTGCACAAGGACCTGGGCCTGGTTCCCGATGTTTTTGACGAGGAGACCCTTGCCCAGCTGGGCAAAGGCACCATGGCCCTCGGCCACGTGCGCTATTCCACGGCTGAGGCGTCTTCCGGCGCCAATTCCCAGCCCCTTCTGGTGCATCACATCAAGGGCGCCATGGCCCTGGCGGCAAACGGCAGCCTGACCAACGCCACCGAGCTGCGCGAATCTCTGGAGCTGGACGGCGCCATTTTCCAGACCACGGCGGATCTGGAGGTCGTTTCCTATGAGATCACCCGCGCCCGGCTGGTGGAGGGCTCCATCGAAAAGGCCGTGGAGCGGGCCATGACTCAGCTCAAGGGTGCCTATTCCCTGGTCATCATGAGCCCGCAGAAGCTCATCGCAGCCCGCGACCCCAGCGGCTTCCGCCCCCTCTGCATCGGCAAGCGGGACGACGCCATCATCTTCGCCTCCGAAAGCTGCGCGCTGAGCTGCCTGGGTGCCGAGTTCATCCGCGACGTGGAGCCCGGCGAGATCGTGGTGATGGGCCCCGACGGGATGAAATCCATCAAGACCCACTGCACCGGAAAAAACCACATGTGTATCTTTGAATTCGTCTATATTGCCCGGCCCGACTCCGTGATCGAGGGCGTCAGCGTCCACGAGGCGCGGAAGAGAGCCGGCGCGCTCCTGGCCAAGGATTATCCCGTGGAGGCGGACGTGGTCATCGGCGCGCCGGACTCCGGCCTGGATGCGGCCTTGGGCTATGCCGAGGCCTCCGGCATCCCCTACGGCGTCGGCTTCGTGAAAAACCGCTACATCGGCCGCACCTTCATCCAGCCCACCCAGGGCGAGCGGGAGGACGCCGTGCGCATCAAGCTGACGGCTATGCGCGCCACCGTGGCGGGCAAGCGCGTCGTGCTGGTGGACGACTCCATCGTGCGCGGCACCACCTGCCGCCGCATCGTGGGCCTGCTGCGGGAGGCCGGAGCCACCGAGGTGCATCTGCGCATCTCCTCTCCCCCGTTTACGAATCCCTGCTACTTCGGCGTGGATATCGACAGCAAGGACAAGCTCATTGCCTGCCAGATGACCATTCCCGAGGTGCGCAAGTCCCTGGGAGCAGACTCCCTGGGTTATCTCAGCATCGCCGGTGTGCGCAGCATCGCTGAAGAGAGCGGCTGCGACTTCTGCATCGGCTGCTTCACGGGCCGCTATCCCGTCGATCCCCCTGCCGTGGCCTACAAGTCCCGCTTTGAGACCAAGCTGAGTGAGAGAGGAGATAACGCATGAACAAAAACAGCTTCAGCGAAAGCTACAAGGCCGCCGGCGTGGACGTGACCGCCGGCTACAAGGCCGTGGACCTGATGAAATCCCACGTGGCGCGCACGATGACCTCCGAGGTCTTGTCCTCCATCGGCGGTTTCGGCGCTCTCGTGGCCCCGGATCTGACCGGGATCACCGAGCCGGTGCTCATTTCGGGGACCGACGGTGTGGGCACCAAGCTCAAGCTCGCTTTCCTGATGAACAAGCACGACACCGTGGGCATCGACTGCGTGGCCATGTGCGTGAACGACGTCATCTGTTCCGGCGCGCGGCCCCTCTTCTTCCTGGATTACCTGGCTCTGGGCAAAAACGTGCCCGAGCGGGTGGCGGAGATCGTTTCCGGCGTGGCGGAGGGCTGCGTGCAGTCCGGCTGCGCCCTCGTCGGCGGCGAAACGGCGGAGATGCCCGGCTTCTACCCCGAGGATGAATACGATCTGGCGGGCTTCGCCGTGGGCGTGGCAGACAGAAAGGCGCTGATCGACGGCTCCGCCATCGTGCCCGGCGACGTGCTGATCGGCCTTGCCTCCAACGGCATCCACTCCAACGGCTACTCGCTGGTGCGCAAGATCTTCGACGTGGAGAACCGGGATCTGGCCCTCCCCGTGCCCGGCCTGGGCTGCGGCCTGGGCGAGGAGCTTTTGAAGCCGACCCGCCTTTACGCAAAGACCGTGGTCTCCGTTCTGAAAAACAAGCCCTTTACCATTAAGGGCATGAGCCACATCACCGGCGGCGGCATCTTTGAGAATCTGCCCCGGATGCTGCCCGAGGACGTGCTGGCCGTGGTGGATACGAAGAGCTGGACGCCGCAGCCCGTTTTCTCCGTGATGGAAAGTCTGGGGAATGTTCCCCGCCGCGATATGTACAACACCTTCAATATGGGTGTGGGCTTTATCCTGGCCGTAGCCGCCGGAGAGGCGGAGCAGGCCATGGAGACCCTGCGCGCCCTGGGCGAGACGCCTTATCGCATCGGCGTATGTGAAAAGGGCGAAAAAGGAGTCGAACTGCAATGGTAAAAACTGCCGTCCTGGTTTCCGGCGGGGGCACGAATCTCCAGGCCATCCTGGACTCCCTGCTGTTTGAGGAGATCAAAAACTGCGAGCTCACCGCCGTGATCTCTTCCACCCCCAACGCCTACGCCCTGGTGCGGGCGAAGAACGCCAACGTGCCCACCTATGTGGTAGACGTGAGTCTCTTCCCCAATCGCCGCACGTTTACGGACGCCATCATCGACAAGCTGCGGGACCTGGACGTGGAGCTGGTGGTGCTGGCAGGCTTCCTCTATGTGCTCTCCCCCCGCTTCGTTTCCGTGTTTGAAAACCGCGTTATCAACATCCACCCCTCGCTGATCCCCGCCTTCTGCGGCGACGGCTGCTACGGCCTCCACGTTCACGAAAAGGTGCTGGAATACGGCGTGAAGGTGACGGGAGCCACCGCCCACTTTGTTTCCGAGATCACGGACGCGGGGCCCGTCATCGCGCAGAAGGCCGTGGAGGTCCGGGAGGGCGACACGCCCGAGATCCTGCAGCGCCGCGTAATGGAGGAAGCGGAGTGGCAGATTCTGCCCAAGGCCGTTTCTCTTTTCTGCGAAGGCCGCCTGAAGGTTGAGGGCCGCATCGTCCACGTTCTGGAGGAGGAAAAGAAATGACCATCGTGCCGATTTTGCAGCAGAATGAATATCCCGGCCGCGGCATCGTCGTGGGCCGCTCCGCCTGCGGGAAATACGCCGTGATCGCCTATTTCATCATGGGCCGCAGCGTCAACAGCCGCAACCGCATTTTCACGAAGACGGAGGACGGTATCCGCACCGAGGCCTACGATCCCGCCTTGCTCTCCGATCCCTCCCTCATCATTTACCATCCCGTCCGTCGGCTGGGAGATCGACTCATCGTGACGAACGGGGACCAGACCGATACGATCCGGGACTATCTGGCCTGGGGCAGGAGCTTTGAAGACGCCCTGCGCACCAGGACCTTTGAGCCGGACGAGCCGAATTTCACCCCCCGTATCTCCGCCCTGGTGGAAAAGGACGGGGGCTACAGGCTCTCCATTCTGAAAAGCCAGAACGGGAACCCCGCTGCGCCCCAGCGCTTCTTCTTCGAGTTTCCGGCCACGCCCGCGGGCTGCGGCCATTTCATCCACACCTATAAGGAAAACGGGAACCCCATCCCCTCCTTCTGCGGCGAGCCGGAGGAGATTGAGCTGCCTCCCGCCTCCCCCGCCGATTTTGCGGAAACGCTGTGGAATGCGCTGAACGAGGCCAACAAGGTCTCGCTCTACGTGAATTATTACTCTTTGGAGGACGGCAGCGAGACCGTTATCATCAAGAACAAGAACGAGTAATGCTTTGAGCATCGGCCCCCGGCCGCAGGTTTTGAGGATTGAGCCCATTCTTCTCAAAACTCAAAACTCAATTCTCAAAACTGTTTTAAGAGGTGTTAAACTTGGCTGAACTGATCCTGAAATACGGCTGCAACCCCAACCAGAAGCCCGCCAAGGTGTTTCTGGACGCGCCCGAGCTGCCCTTCCGCGTGCTGAACGGGCGGCCCGGCTATATCAATCTGCTGGATGCGCTGAATTCCTGGCAGCTCGTGAGCGAGCTGAAGGAGGCGACGGGGCTGCCCGCCGCGGCCAGCTTCAAGCACGTCTCCCCCGCCGGGGCCGCCGTGGCCCGGCCGCTGAGTGAGGTGCTGAAAAAGATCTACTTCGTGGAGGGCATGGAGCTGAGCCCGATGGCGACGGCCTACGTCCGCGCCCGCGGGGCGGACCGTATGTCCTCTTACGGGGACTGGGCCGCTCTCTCCGACGTCTGCGATAAGGAGACCGCCGCCGTCCTCGCCCGTGAGGTGTCCGACGGGGTGATCGCCGCGGCTTATACGGAAGAGGCGCTGGAGATCCTGCGGAAAAAGAAAAAGGGCAACTACGTGATCCTGCAGATGGACCCCGCCTACCGGCCCGACCCGGTGGAGCGCAAGCAGGTTTTCGGCGTCACCTTCCAGCAGGGCCGCAACGAGGTGCGGCTGGACAAGAGCCTGCTGGAAAACATCGTGACGAAGAACAGGACCATCCCGCCCGAGGCGGCGGAGGATCTGCTCATCGCCCTCATCACGCTGAAGTATACCCAATCCAATTCCGTCTGCTATGTGAAGGACGGGCAGGCCATCGGCGTCGGCGCAGGCCAGCAGTCCCGCGTGCACTGCACGCGGCTGGCGGGCAGCAAGGCCGACAACTGGTATCTGCGGCAGCATCCCACGGTGCTGTCCCTGCCCTTTAAGGAGGGCATCGGCCGCGCTGACCGGGACAATACCATCGACGTATATATCTCCGACGATTATGAGGACGTGCTGAGCCACTGGGAGGATTTCTTCACCGAGAAGCCGCCCGTTCTCACGAAGGCTGAAAAGCGGGCCTGGCTCGACACGCTCTCCGGCGTGGCGCTGGGCTCAGACGCCTTCTTCCCCTTTGGGGACAACATCGAGCGGGCCCATAAGAGCGGCGTGCAGTTCGTCGCCCAGCCCGGCGGCTCCGTGCGGGACGACAACGTGATCGAGACCTGCGACAAATACGGCATCGCCATGGCCTTCACGGGCGTGCGGCTGTTCCATCATTGATAATCAGGGAACAGG
>JAEEGL012079319.1_pt1 | contig 11863 bp, 9 predicted proteins | sample 9134231 | NCBI WGS metagenome assembly JAEEGL01 (sample SAMN16246548, study PRJNA631951) | gut metagenome | biome: gut microbiome; feature: rumen; material: fiber-attached | host: Bos | place: Iran: Karaj | collected 2018-10 | reverse complement strand
CTCGGTGCTGAGAAGTTCCTTGATATTAAATGCAGAGCTGCCGGACTGAAACCTGCCGCAGTCGTAGTAGTCGCAACGATCCGTGCTCTTAAGATGCACGGAGGCGTTGATAAGAAGAATCTGTCTACTGAAAACGTTGATGCCCTTATGAAAGGAATACCCAACCTTTTCCAGCACACAGACAACATCAAAAACGTTTACAAGCTTCCTGTTATCGTAGCGGTCAACCGCTTCCCGTCTGATACTGAGAACGAGATAGAAGCCCTTACATCCGAGTGCAAAATGAGGGGCGTTCCTGTTTCTCTTAACGAAGCTTGGGGCAAAGGCGGCGAAGGAGCCGTAGACCTCGCTGAAAAAGTTGTAAAACTCTGTGAAACTCCTTCTGAGTTTGAATACTGCTATCCTGATGATACCAGCATCGTCGAGAAGCTCGACGCTATTGCACGTAACATCTATCATGCAGACGGTGTAGATCTTACTGCAGATGCTTCCCGTCAGCTCAGACAGCTGAAGAAGAACGGCTTCGACAAACTCCCGGTATGCGTTGCCAAGACCCAGTATTCCTTCTCAGACAATGCTTCACTTCTCGGTGCACCGAGGGATTTCCGCATAACTGTACGTAATCTTAAGGTTAGTGCCGGAGCAGGTTTCATTGTAGCCCTCACAGGAGACATTATGACTATGCCCGGGCTGCCTAAGGTACCTGCAGCAGAGAATATTGATGTAGATGATAACGGAAATATTACGGGGTTGTTCTAATGGATAGTTTTCTCACTAATACGATCGCAGGTTTCTGCGAAGATCTGTCTTCCTCTGCTCCTGTTCCCGGCGGCGGCGGAGCATCAGCTCTGGCCGGTGCATTGGGAGCCTCACTGGGAAACATGGTATGCAGTCTGACAACCGGTAAGAAAAAATACCGTGACGTTGAAGAAGACATTCAGCGTATCTCGTCTGAGCTCATCTCTCTCAGAGATGAGCTGCTGGAATGCATAAACAAGGATGCGGAAGCATTTGAACCTCTATCTCGTGCTTATTCTATTCCAAAGGATCATCCTGACAGACAGAAGATAATGGAAGAATGTCTCAGAAATGCTGCTGCTGCTCCTTATGAGATACTTGAGCTTTCATGTAAAGTTATTCCCCTTCTTGAGGAACTTGAGGAAAAAGGAAGCCGCTTAGCTGTCTCTGATGCCGCGGTAGGAGCTGCGATGTGCAGAGCCGCTATACAAGGTGCAGCCGCAAATATATATATCAATACTGCATCGATGAAAGATCGTGAATATGCGGAAGAACTAAACGGAAAGACTGTTCCTGCCGTTGCCGAGTTCTGTGCGAGAGCGGACAGTCTTTACAACAAGATCACTGGAGGTATGATAAATGGCTGAGATTCTCTCCGGAAAACCAGTTGCAAACGCTATTAACGAAAAAGCATCCGTGCTTTGTGCCACTTTGAAAGAAAATGGAATAACACCCGTACTTGCCATAATCAGAGTCGGAGAAAAGCCTGATGACATTACCTATGAGAACAGTGCTACCAGAGCCATTGGAAAAGTCGGAGCTGAAGTTAAAAAGATAACCTTGCCCGAAGATATCGATAATGACTCTTTCCTGGCTACAGTCAGGGATGCAGCATTTGATCCCGAAATTAACGGTATACTTCTTCTCAGACCTCTTCCAAAAGGTCTGGACGAAAAGACAGCGCTTGCGCTGATACCTCCTGCAAAAGACGTTGACGGATGCAGCAGCGGATCTTTCGCCGGTGTCTATTCTGGTTCTGGTGAAGGATTTTTGCCCTGTACAGCTCAGGCAGTCACAGAGATACTGGATTACTATGACATAGACTGCAGCGGAAAACGTGCTACCGTTCTGGGAAGATCTCTGGTGATAGGCAGACCGGCAGCTATGCTCCTTCTTAAAAGGAACGCAACAGTTACTATCTGTCACTCAAAAACACGTGATGCTGCTTCCATTGCTTCTTCTTCTGATATTCTTGTCACTGCAATGGGAAGAGCCCGTTCTGTCGGTTCTGACTATTTTTCAGAAGGCCAAGTCGTTATAGACGTAAGCATCTGTGTTAATCCCGATACAGGCAAACTATGCGGTGATATGAAACAGGAAGAAGCTGAAGAAACTGTTGGCGCATTCACTCCGGTTCCCGGTGGTGTCGGTACTGTTACATCATCCATCCTTGCACTTCATGTAGTGCAGGCTGCTGCTGCTCAGTCTAGATAAGAGGTTATTAGTTTGGACATTCACGAAACTTTTGAATTTATCAGTTCATATTCCAATCCGGCAAGACGCAGCGACTTTGTCAGGGTGCGCAATTTACTTGAGAAGCTGGGAAATCCCGACAAGAGTCTTAAATTCATCCATGTAGCCGGGACCAACGGCAAGGGAAGCACCTGTGCAATGCTGGCAAGCATCTTCCGCAAGGCCGGATACAAAACGGCGCTTTTCACCTCCCCGCACATACTACGCTACAACGAAAGGATGCAGATAGACGGAAGTCCGATACCAGACGATGACCTTATCAGAGTGACCGGGAAGGTCAAGGACGCCATCGACTCCATAACAGATGAAGTCCTTAAGCCAAACTGGTTCGAGATGATGATGGCCTCCGCATTAGTCTGGTTCGCTGAAGAGAAAGTCGATATAGTGGTCTTTGAAGTTGGTCTCGGCGGACTCCTTGACGCTACAAACGTCATTGATGTCCCGGAATGTGCTGTCATAACCAATATCGGACTGGATCACACCCAGATCTTGGGAAATACTCTGGAAGAGATAGCTGCGCAGAAAGCTGGCATCATCAAGTCTGACGGGACCGCTGTAGTCTACCGCGGTTCCGAATCAGTCGAAAAGGTCTTTGAGGATAGATGCAGTGAGGTCGGTGCGGAACTTATCAAGGCCGACTTCGACAGCATCAAGCCCATATCAGAAGACATATTCGGCCAGACCTTCGATGTAGAGGGTTTGGAGAACATCCATATCCCCCTCGCAGGCGAACACCAGAAAAAGAACACAGCTGTCGTGATATGTACCGTCAGAGCACTTCAGGCAAAAGGCTGGAAGATCACTGACGAGAATATCCGTGACGGACTGGAAGCAACAGTATGGCCTGTAAGGTTCGAAGTCGTTTCCAAGGATCCCCTGTTCATCATAGACGGCGGGCACAATCCTCAGTGCGCTGAAGCTGTCAGAGATTCCCTCAATTCACTGATTCCTGCCGGAACCAGGATAGTGTTCCTGACCGGTATACTGGCGGACAAGGATTACAAGGACGTCATAGACATACTGGGATCTGTCTCTAAGGAATTCATCACTGTCACTCCTTCCTCTCACAGGGCGCTAGAATCAGACGATCTTGCGCAGTTCATTGAGAACCGCGGATACATAGTCACTCCCTGCGAGACGATCGAAGAAGGCATAGAGACAGCCATACGCACTGCTGACGGCGGTGTCGTATGCTGCGTTGGCTCCCTGTATCTTGCCGGAGATGTAAGGAGACACTTTTCTCCCGGCAACAGCCTTGAACGTATAGTCTGATCCGGGAGCGTTGAATAATGATCGCTCTTCGTCATTTCGGTTCTGACGACGTTTCTGTCCTTCAGAAAAAGCGTTATCCCGATATGACATGTCACGAGATCGCGGAGATGATCCGGGAATGGAACTCATGCGAATACGATGGGAGATACTTCGAGATGTTCGCGGTGATTTCCGACGGCCGTACTGTCGGAAGCATTTCAGTCTTTGAGAACAGCAGATCTGCTGCAGAGATAGGTTCGGATATCTTCCCCGACGAGAGGAGAAAAGGATTCGCTTACGAAGCGATGCTTCAGGCAGTCAGATATGTCTCAGACAAGGGATACCGCGTTCTGATACAGCAGGTTAGATACGACAACACAGCCAGTATCCGGCTTCATGAGAAACTTGGGTTCGAGCAGCTGGAAAGTGTCTACCGGAACAGCAAAGGAAATAATGTCCTCCTGTATATCAAGATATTAGGCTGATCCCGGACACGAGTTCCGGCAGAAACAAAAAACAAAATCATAGCATAAGAATGACAGAAGACCGTGACTCCATGTCACGGTCTTCTGTGCTAATTCATTTCAGATCCGGATTTATGCCTTTACTCGGCTGTCGTTTCCGGCGTCCTCTTGTTTACTGTTCTTGAGTAGAGCACGAGCACGAACGGAAGCACGATGAGCATCAGAGGAATGTCGGCCGCCAGTTCCAGAAGGTTCTTGCCGAGCCTTGTCGCAATTATCAAAGACAGTGATTTGTACGGGATAAAGCCATAGTGAATGTTCGCAACGGTATTGAAAATCATATTGACTATAAGCACATCAAGAAGCCTTGCGCCGATGATCCTAAGTCCAAGCTGTGTGACCTTGAGCCCGAAGAATCTTCTGGAAGTCTCCTCGGAGTAAACATCTCCCCATCTGCGATAAAGGATGAGTCCGTAGATCATGCCCTGGAACATGCCTATAAGCGTATACAGCGGAAGGAACGCTCCGGACGGATGCACGAGGAAACCCAGCACATCGCATATAGCTCCTGCCGCGATGCCGACAGTCGGCCCAAAAAGCATGCCTATCGCCGCGAGCGGGATGAAGGCGAAGTTTATCTTACCGAAAGGTAGATCAATGGAAAGAGCTTCCACTGCCATGTAGAGCGCGATCAGCATCGAACAGATCACCAGATTGATAATGGTCGTGTTCTTCTTTTCACCGAAAAGTTCTTTTGCTGACAGTTTATAAAGATTAAAAAAGCCCTTCATTCTTACCTCCTTAGAATGACACGCATTATAAAGAGAATGAAAGACTTCATTTTCACTTATAATGCATTAAAGCGGGATGCAATGACCGAATCGCAATACAAGGCCTATGGCTTTGTATGTTTCGTCCCCGACACAACTCCCCGTTGTCGGGACACTGATACCGGAAGTCTAATGCAACGCCGGTATATGACGCACGGTCATCTACTCTGTAATGCAGCGCCGATGTGCGGCATCCGAACCTAGATTACAATGATTGTTCTCTTCAGTCAAGAACAATCAATATAGTCTTTATTTGTTATCTTTTCTTCCTGTTATACAACAGGACACTGTAACTAAATATGTCCTATTTCTTCCTTTTCTGATTATTATTGCGTTTTTTCAGATTGCTGCTGTCCTTTCTGGTATCGGAAGTATTTTTTCTTACAGCCGCACGATCCATTCGGTCCGGCCTTTCGCTTGGAGCCTGCGGGACAAGACACTTGGGTCCATTTCCGATGAGATCCAGCCTTCCAGCCTTTCTCAGCGCTTCCCTCACCCGGGCAGCATTTTCCGGTATTCGGTACTGCATGAGACATCTTTGCAGCTCCTTCTCTCTGGGATCCTTTGCAACGTAAATCGGCTTCATGGTTCTGGGATCCAGTCCTGTGTAATACATGCATGTGGACAACGTCCCCGGAGTAGGATAGAAGTCCTGTACCTGTTCCGGCGTGGATCTGATATCCCTGAGATACTCCGCAAGCTCTATGGCATCATTGAGAGTGCATCCCGGATGTGATGAGATGAAATACGGAACAAGATACTGTTCTTTTCCCGCTTTTTTTGTCGCATCAAAGTACTTTCTTCTAAAATCCAGGAACACATTATGTCTGGGTTTCCCCATAAGTCCCAGAACGTGATCCGATACATGTTCAGGGGCGACCTTCAGCTGTCCGCTGACATGATATCTGACCAGTTCGTCTATAAAGTCATCACCATTAGGATCCTGAAGGATGTAATCAAATCTGATTCCGCTTCTTATAAAGACTTTCTTAACACCTTTTACAGCTCTAAGTTTTCTGAGCAGCTCGATATAATCTGTATGATCTGCTTCAAGATTCGGACACGGTTCCTGTCCAAGGCACTGCCTGTTCTGACACACACCGTATTTAAGCTGCTTCTGACATGAAGGAGCCCTGAAATTCGCCGTAGGGCCTCCAACATCGTGGATATATCCTTTGAAATCTGGTAACTTCGTCAGTTCTTCAGCTTCTTTAATCAGTGATTCATGGCTTCTTGAAGAGACCGTTCTCCCTTGATGGAACGTTATAGCACAGAAGCTGCACGAGCCAAAACATCCTCTGTTGTGTGCAAGTGAGAATTTCACTTCGTTGATTGCAGCGATTCCGCCCTGGCTTTCATAGATCGGATGGTATGTTCTCTCATACGGTAACGAATAGACTTCATCCATTTCTTCTGTAGTCAAAGGTGCCTGAGGAGGATTCACGACTACATAACACCCGTCATGAACATATCTCTCAGCCAGCGCTTTCGCTGTAACCGCATCACAGTTCTGATACTGCCGCATGAAGCTTCTGCAGTATTTCTTTTTATCTTTACAGATATCTTCGTAGCTGGGAAGTATTACAGCGTCTTCCGGTGGCTGTTCCGCTTTCCATACAGTACCTTTGACCCAGTTTATCTCATTAACAGGAGTCCCTGATGCCAATGCATCTGCAATCTCAAGATCAGATCTCTCTCCCATTCCCCAGACTAAAAGATCTGCTTTACTGTCTAAAAGGACACTGCGCTTAACAGAATCGCTCCAGTAATCGTAATGTCCCAATCTTCTTAAACTCGCTTCCATTCCTCCTGCGATCAGCGGGACATCAGGATATGTTTCTTTAATCATCCTGCCATATACTGTCAGCGCATAATCCGGTCTTCCTCCATACTTGGATCCTGGAGCATATACATCCTGCCTTCTCTTTCTTTTTGCCACGGTATAATTGTTGACCATGGAATCCATATTCCCGGAATTGATGAAAAAGCCCAGTTTAGGTCTGCCGAAGACTTTAAAGGCATTCTTATTGTTCACGTCAGGTCTTGGTATGATCCCGACCTTATATCCGTGTGCCTCAAGCACATGGCCTATTATAGATATACCGAAAGAAGGGTGATCTACATATGCATCACCAGTAACAAGGACTATGTCAGCGTCACCGCCTAATTCTTCTCGGGTCAATGCAAAAAAAGACATTAGTATTCTCCATGCTAATCATGTCAGTTTTGTGACGGATTCTTCTTTGCTGCTTGCTTTATCGAAAGCGAAATGCGTTTCTTTGGAACATCCACTCCTAAGACCAGGACATCTACCACATCACCGACTTTAACTGCTTCTGATGGATGTTTGACAAACCTGTTTGAGATCTCAGAGATGTGAACCAGTCCGTCCTGATGGACTCCGATATCAACAAAACAGCCGAAATCTATGACGTTTCTTACCGTTCCCTTCATGACCATTCCGGGTTTCAGATCTTCCATTCCCATAACGTCAGTCCTGAGCATCGTCGGAGGAAGTTCATCTCTCGGGTCTCTTCCGGGTTTAACAAGTTCATTCGTAATATCCGTTACAGTAGGGATGCCGATCCCGCACTTTTGTGCAGCCTTTTCTACTCCGACCAGTTCCAGCCTTGCTCTGAGATCCCCGACTCCCCCGACTCTTACACTCTCAAGATCATAACCACAGATATCGAGCAGCATCTCAGCAGCTTTATAACTCTCCGGGTGGACACCGGTATTATCAAGCACATTAGTTCCCTCGGGAACTCTGAGGAATCCCGCTGCCTGTTCAAATGCCTTTGGGCCAACCTTAGGTACTCTTAGTACTGTCTTTCTATCCTTAAAGGGACCGTTTTCTTCTCTGTATTCAACGATATTCCGGGCTGTTGTGGAATTTAAACCTGCTACCCTGGAAAGAAGTGAAGGTGAAGCGGTATTCAGATCTACTCCTACAGCGTTTACGCAGTCCTCAACCACTCCTGACAATGCTTCATCAAGACGTGCCTGAGGCATGTCATGCTGATACTGACCTACTCCAATCGACTTGGGATCGATCTTGACGAGTTCAGCCAGCGGATCCTGAAGTCTTCTCGCAATAGAAACTGCACTTCTTAACGAAACATCGTATTGCGGGAATTCAGCTGCTCCGAGTTTTGAAGCAGAATATACGGAAGCACCGGCTTCATTGACCATCATATAAGCTACACCGGGCAGATCCTTGATCATATCTGCTATGAAGATCTCTGATTCCTTGGAAGCAGTACCGTTGCCAATGGCAATAGCCTTCACACCATGTTTTCTGATCATGGATGTCAGTATCCTGGCAGCTTCCTCCTTTTTATTATGAGGAGGAGTGGGATATACTACACCGGTATCAAGCACCTTTCCAGTCTCATCTACAACAGCGATCTTACAGCCGGTCCTGTATGCAGGGTCAAATCCCATTGTTACCATATTCCTGACAGGAGGCTGCATAAGAAGTGGTTTCAGATTAATCCCGAACATCTTTATCGCTTGTTCAGAGGCAGAATCAGTCAGCTCACTTCTTATCTCCCTCTCTATTGACGGGAATATCAGCCGTTTGTAGGCATCCTCACCTGCGGATTCCACAATCGGACTGGTAATGCTTCCTGTGTTCTTCAGAGAATGGTTCCTGATTATCCTAAGAGCCATTTCTTCATCGATACTTATACCGGCCTTAAGGAACTTCTCATCTTCACCTCTATTGATCGCAAGTACTCTATGGCTCGGAACTGTGGAAACCGCTTCACTGAAGTCATAATAAAGTCTGTATACACTGTCTTCCTCTGAAGTCTTTTGAGAGACGAGCAATCCTTTTTTATGAATAAGGTCCTTAAGTAGCCTTCTTATCTCAGCATCATCCGATATATTTTCAGCAATAATATCGCACGCACCTGAGATGGCTTCTTCAGCGGACGATACTCCCAGCTCTTCATTGATAAACGGCGTTGCAAGTTCTTCTACTGTGCCCGTAACGACTTCCTGAGCAAAAATGATCTCAGCAAGAGGTTCAAGCCCTTTCTCCTTGGCAACCGTTGCTCTTGTACGTCTTTTTTGTTTATAAGGTCTGTAGATGTCCTCCAGTTCTGCAAGAGTCACAGCACTCTTAATTGCTTCCTGCAGTTCCTCAGTCATCTTTCCCTGCTCAGAAATTGAACTAGATACCTCTTCTCTTCTCTTATCAAGATTCCTCAGATAAGTCATGCGTTCTGAGATCTCTCTGATTGTCTGGTCATCCATCGTACCGTGCATTTCCTTACGATAACGTGCGATAAACGGTACAGTGTTTCCTTCATCAAGCAGCTTAATAACATTCTCTACATAAACAGGTTTCTGTCCTGTCTCTCTCGAGATGATCTCGATATTTCTTTCCATCAGTTTCTCTTTTTCCGGATCCCTGTACCCTCTGTACTTCTGAATCCCAGTTCAATACTGTCCTTTCCAAGTTTGTTTCTAATGGATGCCACTGCATCCTCAAGTTTTTCCTGTTTGATCCTGTCAACTTTGTCTTCCATGTCAAATAACGACGTCTGTGCAACAGCTTCAGATGCAGGGACAAGTTCAGAACAGCTTATTCCAAGCAGCCTCACAGGATTCCCTTTTCTGTTTTCTTCTACGAGAGCAAATGCAACATCAGCTATCTCTCTTTGCAGATATGTTGGGATCTCCAGCGTTCTTTGTCTCTGTATCGTTTTTAGTTCAGGATCTTTTATTGAAACCTGTACGTTCCCCGTGTAATAGTTATGCTTTCTAAGCCTCATGCATACTGATGCGGCCAGCATATTTATACCAGCACGTATATCTTCTGCTGTGACCAGATCTCTGCTGAATGTAAAACTGTTTCCGATACTCTTTACATCACGGCTGTCATAATATGTTCTGACACGCTCGCCATCAAGCCCGTTTGCATATTGCCAGAGAGTCTCTCCGTGTTTACCCAACAGCAACGTAAGCATCTCCGGATCCGTGTGAGCTGCATCTCCAATTGTCTTAATGCCTGCTTTATTAAGTGTTTCTGCGGTACTTTTCCCGACAAACAGCAGGTCGGAAACAGGAAGAGGCCAAACTTTAGACGCCATTTCTTCTTTAAAAATCACTGTTGTAGCGTCAGGTTTTTTCATGTCAGACGCAAGTTTCGCAAAACATTTATTCCAGCTGACTCCGACAGATATTGTTATGCCTATTTCTTCTCTTATCCTTCTTCTCAATTCATCTGCTGTTTCTTCCGGACTCAGTGTTCTCAAGATAGGGCAATTTGTAATATCCAGAAACGATTCATCAACGCTGAATGGCTCAACTCGGTCAGTATACTCCAGATATATACCGTTAATTAACTCGCTGACTTCAGCATATTTGCTGTGATGAGGAACAACGACTATGAGCTGAGGGCATTTCTTCTTTGCAGCATATACTGTATCTGTAGTTTTGATACCAAACTTCTTTGCTTCTAAACTAGCAGCTACAACGACGCCATGTCTGCTCTCAGGATCACCGGCAACAGCTACTGGAAGTCCTTTAAGTGACGGATCCATCATTGTTTCCACACTTGCAAAATAACTGTTGCAATCGCAATGGAGGATTGTCCTGTTTTCCATTTTATCCCCCCTTTAATACGAGCTATAACTTATTAGATTATATCATCACTACTGTTTGTTTCAGTAGAAGAACGAATATAGTATAATAGTAAAAACTTATTCTTGGAGATCGAAATGCAGCCGTATACAGTTAGCTGTCCGCATTGCGGTGAGACTGTCACTCTGGACAAAAATGTCCAGGAGATCATCTGTCCTTATTGCGGTACAAAATACAATGTTTCTAGATCTGAATCTTCAGGGCGTGCTGATTCAGTAATTCTTTATGAAGCTACTCAAGTCGTGAATCAGATGCTCAAAGCAATAGATAAATATCATGAAGATTCAATAAAGCTATATGAGGGTACTCAGAAAAACGTATCAAACCCTTTCAAAAAGCTTCTTGCTGGAACTGATCCCTTTGCAATGAGCGAGATTCACAATCGCTACTTTCAGTACCTCGACAACCTTGTTAAGGAACTTGATGAACATTTGTCATCGATCCATGATAAAAGATCCAAGAGCGACATGGCAAAGAAAGCTGTAGAAGCTATTCTTGCTCCTGCTTCTGCTGGCACCCCATTCCAAGTCGTTTTTAATTATGAAGCGGATGATATACTCAGCCAGCCTCTGCTTAAGCATCTCTCTGATGATGATCTTAGAAGTATTTATGATACTTTTGCAACTCCGGAACGACAAAAATACTTTTATCCTAACCAGAAAAAACTTGCTGAGCTAATGGAATACAAGCTTGGCATTGAAAAGAAGAAAGGCCTTGCCGCATTATTCAGTAAATTGAAGAGATCAAAATAATCAATTCAGTCTGACTTTTTCAGTATAAAAAAACATGACATCCAAATAGCAGGATGTCATGTCTTTTTTATTGTTTTTCTTACTCGAGTTCGAGAGTACCAGTATAAAGCTGATAGTATCTTCCTTTAAGAGCAACAAGTTCATCATGTGAACCACGCTCGATGATCTTACCGTGCTCGATAACCATTATGGCGTTAGAGCCTCTGACTGTAGACAGACGGTGTGCGATCGTAAATACTGTACGGCCTTGCATTATCTGATCCATACCAGCCTCTATAAGATGCTCAGTACGTGTATCTATGGAGCTCGTAGCTTCATCAAGCACAAGAACAGGAGGAGAAGCAACAGCAGCGCGTGCTATATTGAGCAGCTGTCTCTGTCCCTGAGAAAGGTTAGAACCATTTGATTCAAGAACAGTCTGATATCCCTGAGGAAGTCTTGTAATAAAGCTGTCAGCGTTAGCAAGCTTTGCAGCTTCAATGCATTCTTCGTCGGATGCATCAAGACGACCGTAACGGATATTCTCCATTACTGTTCCGCTGAACAGTGTAGTGTCCTGAAGCACCATTCCGATGGATGAACGCAGAGATGCTTTCTTGATACGCTTGATATCAAAACCATCATAAGTGATCTGACCGCCCTG
>JAEEGL010434668.1_pt1 | contig 11863 bp, 8 predicted proteins | sample 9134231 | NCBI WGS metagenome assembly JAEEGL01 (sample SAMN16246548, study PRJNA631951) | gut metagenome | biome: gut microbiome; feature: rumen; material: fiber-attached | host: Bos | place: Iran: Karaj | collected 2018-10 | reverse complement strand
GGTTTCAGTAATAGAACCAGTCTTTTGTAAGATTTGAACATACTTAGCAAGTTCAACATTGCCATTGGTTAAAACAAGTAAGTTCTCAAGTTTAGATGAACCACTAGTTCCAATTGCTTTCGCTTTAGCATAACCATAGTAAGAATTGTAAACATTAGAAATTAGTTTGGCTTTTTCTTCACTAGTTGCAGTGCGATATTCTGGTGTATTCATAACCTTGACAACTTGAACTTCACTTTGTTTATAGAGTTGCTTAAATTGAGTAATTTGAGCCTTTGTAAGTTGAATTTCATTTCCATTCTCATCGGTGTATGCACTTGGCACACTCTTTGGAATAGCATTATAACCTTGTGAAGAAAGTGATACTAATTCAGCATTGATTTGGTCATTAGTGACATCACCTTTGAACTCACTAACCATATATGATAGGTATGCTTGAGCAGACTTAGTATCTCCACTTTCAATATATTGATTGTAAGATTTGGTCAAGCCATTAACGGTAGAAGCATAGAAGACATTGTTGAACTTCAAAGCTGCTTCTGGATCAATGAGTTTTGTAATGCCATAAATGTATTTCTTGATTTCATCAATTGGCAAACCAGTAAGACCTTCTAAAACGGAGATTAAACCAGTAAGTAAAGCACCACTCATTTTTCCATCTTTAATTGAAGAGTAAATGTTATGGACTACTTGACCTAATTCATTGAGCATTGAAATTGCAGGAGCATCAATCTCATAACCATTTAAGACAGTGCCAGTGAGTGTTCCAACAACAGGAATCCAATTGAGGAATGAGTTAGTAGTAACTGTTGTGAGAATTTCTTCTGCTTTGTATTCACTAAATTTCTTCTTACCATAGAGGAAGTTAGCGAGCATACCAACAGCAGTTACAGCAATACCATTGATAATCATCTTGGCTAAAATGTTAAGAGGTATTCTCTTACCACCACTAAACTTGTATTGTTTATAACCATCACTCTTGTTTTGTTGAGTTTTGGCTTCACCATTGGCTTTATATTCTTCTTCTCTTGCCTTATTAAGGTCTTCTTTAAGAGTTTTGTTAGTTTCTCTTTGTTCATTAACTTTGGCTCTTGCCGCATCAATTTCTTCTTGAGAAGCCTTATTTTCGATAAGATTATCTCTTTCTTCTCTTAAAGTATCGAGTTTTTCAAGACCATTGTTGTAGGCTTCTTCAGCTTTAGAAGTGACCTTTTGTGCTTCTTGATATTTTTCAAGGGCATTTTTAAGGTCAACTTTTAGTTGTTCTTCATCAACTTTATGGAATTGATGATATAAAGAGCCTTGAACAGCATATGAAGCAACATTCGCTCTCATAGCACCAGCAAGGACATTGAATGTAAGCCTTGTAATTGGGTTGTCGTTGAGTAAGTTTTGATGGAGTGGAGTAGAGCCAACATTGAGCATATTGGATAAAGAATACATATCTCTCACATATTGCTTACCTTCGGCACTATACACATCGACATTATTCTTAAGACAATCATTGACTATGTCTAAAAGACCACTATTCATGGCAAGTTTATCCCAGAACTTGACTGGAGACATAACAATTGATTGAACCTTTCCTGCAATGCCACTAAATGTTGTAGGAGCATTACCCTTTAAGAGTTCTTGTGAAGCACTTCTATACTTGAGTTCTGGAATTACTTCATCAATAAGCATATGAGCTGCTTCTCTAACTTCTTTTCCATACTTGCTTAACTTAACCATTTTGGCTAAATCAATGTTAGAAGTTGTATGTGATAAGTAGTTCTTAACACTTCTAATTGGAGAAGAAATCTTACTTGTAGCATAACCACTCATAAATAGAGAAGTTGTTTTAGTGATAAAGTTTTGACTTTCTGGGTTCTTAATAATCCATTGATCTGTTAAATCAGTGAGATATTTAAGTTCATTTCTTCCATATTTTTCACTAATGTGTTGTGCAACAGATACACCATTACCATCTTTACTATTAAGTAAGGCATAGAAATCATGCACTGCTGGTTTAAGATAGACTTGTTGACCAATTCGTTTAATATAGTCACCAATCTCGTCCATAATATCGACAACACCTAAAGCACTTAGATCTTTAGTTCTCTTTAAGCCATATCTAAATGAAGGGTCACCAATAACCCTCTTGTCGATAGAGGTTTGGAAGTATGAATCTTTATGTAAAGTGGAATAGTCTTTGACTAAGTCAACGTCAACATAGCCACTTTCTTTCTTAAACTCAACGAACTTGCCTTGTAAGTATTCATTGATAACCTTATAGTGCAAGTCTTCCGCAAGTTTAATAGTGTCTGGTGTCATTAACTTGTCAATGTCAGCTTTGAGTTCTTCAAGATGACCTTCACCTTTGTAGAACCACACTGGTCTTCCTTGACTATCTTCTGTGTGATAGCCACCATAGTTAATATTTTCAGCATTTACTGGAGCAAGATGGGTTTCAATATAGGCTTTGATAAGTTCACCTTTTGTAATCTTAACACCGTTAATCTTCCCAGCATTATCGTGACTATGCCAACCTTTTGGTAAGAAATCACTTACAAACTCGTTGCTCTTAACAACCCACTCGGTATTGTCACCATGTGCTTGAAGTATCTTAATTTGACCTTTAGTAATTTCGCCATAACCATATTTGACAAAAAGTTCTCCACCTTTTCCACCTAAAGTCTTTGTAACAGGATCTAAAACTTTTTGAAGTTTAGACATATCATAAGAAGCAATTTCATTGGAAGTTGCGATTGCTTTACTTCTTCTTTCTGGGATTACTCGCTTAACCATATTCTTTTCATAAGTGAGTAAGTCCTTGTTGTATTGTTTCAACATTTTATAGGTTTCTAAAGAGAGTTCTGGTTTACCCAAATCTTCTCTTAAAAGAATTTCTAATTGTTCAAGGTCACTCTTGATAGTGTCATCATAATTCATGATGCTCTTTTCATAGTTTTCTTCATTATAGATTTTATTGGCAGTCATAATGGCTTCGATAGTCTTATCGGTTGCTTTATAAGTTCCACCATGTCTTTCTAAAGAAGCAAGTGGTTTTGAAAGCATATTGATAGTATGAACGTCTCTATCTTCTAACTTGTCATAGGTGTAGTCACCTTCTGCCATATCTTTGACTTTAGAGCGGTTTCTAGATAAGAAGTTGGTGTAATCTTTCTTAGCCTTAACTTCCTTAATTTGAGACTTAAGGTCATTGTTAATAGACTTAAAGACTTCGTATGCCTTTTCAATTCGTTTATTAGCACTTTCTCTAATCTTGGCAATTTGTTCATTCTTCTTTTCAAGAGATAAATCAAATCTCTTTTCGAGTTTGGCAATCTTTGAAAGTTCACTCTTTGCCTTGAGCAAGCCAGTAATAGCCTTAACAAAGTCTTCCTTATGATCGGCAAGGAACTCTTGTTTAACTGTTCTATCTGGGTTATAAGAGATAATCTTTGAGTTAGCAATATCTTCTGCTAAATCATTGATAGCACTTGCGATTTCACTTTCCTTAAGAGTGTTAAAGTTTTCAAAAAGTCTCTTGGCTGTTTCACCCTTAAGGAGTTTAATTTGATACTCGTAACCTTCTTTTTTAGGTGAGATTTTATCCATAATTTGCTTCTTGACAATATCAACAATGTCCTCTGCCTTTTTCATAGATAAAACTCTCTCATGGTTTAGGTCACCATAAGCCTTGATATATCTTGGCTCACTCTCTTTTGGAAGAGACATCATTATTTCATCATTAGCCTTTGCCATTGCAACAGAAGTTTTAGCAATTTCGCTAACATTTATTGATTTTGTTGGTAAAACCTCAATATTTTCAATGTTTTTGAATTTAGAATCGACATAAGTAATAGCACTATGCCACTCACCATCTTCACCCTTAACAGCTTTAGAGATAATCATATATCTATCACCATCTTTAATGATAGAAGATCCTTTATGTTCTCTAACTAACTCAAAGTATTCTTTGATTTGTTCGTTAGTAAAATCTTGTTGGATTGACTTTGCAACTTCTTTAGTCACAGTTAATCCATTAGCACCATTTGGCACTTCGATACCTTTGGAGACAAATGAACCAATAGGAATAATTGCACCTTGAATAAGACCGTCACTATTGTCAACTGTTCCAAGATAGATAATGGAATCGGTTGCTTGATTGATAGTCTTTGGCACTAAAGCATTTCCACTACCACCATCTAACTTCATTGGTAAGTTATAAGTTTCATTAGTAGTAGGATTTGTATATGTAAGTCTTAAGTAGTCTTTTTGAGGAGTAATTGTGGTATCACCCTTAAAAAGATGATTTTTAATATCGTTCCAAGTGTAACCCTCATCAAAAAGTTCATTAAGTTGTTTTTCAATAATTCTTGTTTCACTTGATTGAGTAATGTTAAAAGCATCAACAATCTTCTTCGCATATTCTTCACGAGAGGCAGTGATTTGAGTTCCATACTTAGCATCTACTTTTGTAGTGTTTGTCATATGGGTAAAGTTATCTGCAAGAGTGTTTCCTTGTTCTTGAAGTTCATAAAATCTATCAAGTAAAGGTTTGGTTAACTTGCCATATTCATTTTCAGTGTATCTACCTTCAATCATTCCTTTGCTATAAGCATCGAGTTGTTTGGAGATAGAATCCATTTCACTAGCAACTTCATTAAGTTCTTTAGAATATTGTTTATATGCTTTTCTATATTGAGAATAGTCATATTGTTTAAGGAAGTTTTCAGTATAGGTTTCTTTACCTTGAATTTTATATCTAAGACCTTCACTAACACTTTGAGCAACAGCACTCATAGCGGCTGCAGTAATCATTGATTGACCAATCTTTTTAGCAGTTGCAGCGGCAGCACTTTCACTACCATATGCTTTCTCGATTGCTGTTTGGTCATAAGTAACTTGTTTCCACACTGGATCTGCAGCGGTTCTAATACCTGCGGCAACACCTTGAATACCAGCATTAACTGCAATCTTAGAAGCATTTGCTAAAGCAATACTCCCGGTCTTACCAAAGACAGCATTTGCGGCTTTAGCACCAACTCCACCACCAGCAAGTGTTTTACCAGCAACAAAGGTTGTGACACCTTGAATGGCACCATTGATAGCACCATAACCAGCGGCTTCACCATACTCTGCACCTTCATTCAAAGCCACATTAACACCTTGACCAAAACCGGCAACAGTTCCTACCGCTGCTTCTCCAGCCAATACTGCAGCTTGAACACCAGCAGAAGAACCACCAGTAACAATACCTAAAATGATGGAAGGAAGCATTGCACCACCAATTTGTTCAATGTTTTGTAAAGTTCCTTGAGCATTTCCCCAATCACTTGAGAATGATGCTTCGTGTAATTTATTGATATTGGTTCTACTTGCTTGTGCATTACCAGTGTCAGCCCAATCTCTCCAATAGTCACCACCATCTGCACCAAAAAAGTCACCACTCATAATGTTAGTTCCAATATCTAATTGGTTCATAACATTCATATATTGAGCAGTCCAGTCATAGTTCATAGCTGCTTTTGCACCTTCATGGTCTCCAGAGATTGCACCATAAAGGTAAATCCCGGCATCACCAATAGGATCTAAAATGTATTTAGCAATACCTTCATTGATATTTGAGACAAAGTTGCCAACTGTATCCCAAAATCTTTGCCAACCATTACGAGATTCTTTGTATTTCTCTTCTTGTGTAACAGTTCTTGAAGCAAGAGGGTCACTATAAGAGGTATCAACAACTCTACTATTATTATCATCAATAGGATTTACATTAACAGCAGGGTTGACTAAATTACCACCATTAGCATTTAGTTCCTTCTTTTGGCTTAAAAGAGCCTTAAGAAATTCATTTCTTGAATGTTCGTTTCCTAATGCCATTGTAACCACCTATATTAACTAAGTTGTGACCAAGAGTTCGTTTTGTCACTATTTCTCTTTAAGGAGTAACGGTGTTCCGCCTTTTCAAATTCATTTCTACTGACAACTTGCCACCCATTAGAGGTTCTCTTAATGTAGATTGTGTCACCTTCACCATTTCTTACTCTAACAACACCATTGAGAACAAGAGTGTTATCATTTGAGTATTTCATAATGTCTTTGACTTCTTCATCATAATGAGAGCCAATTGTGGCGGTTGTGCCATCAGCTTTAGTATATGTTGCATATCTCAAATCATCTTCATCATAGAAGGTTGGAGTTGAGCCTTCGCTTTGTTTGAGTTCATCACTATATAGAGCATAGAGACTTCTTAATTGTCTCTTAGAAGATTCATCAAGGGAGTTGAAATAATCGCCACCAAATTGACCATTTTCAAAGGTAATTCCATACTCTTTCATAATGTTGTCAAGTTGAGTGGAAGAAGAAGCACTACTCATAAGAGTTGCAAGTGATTCAAATTCACTATTTGCAGCTTCTTTTTGTTGGTTATCAATAGCAAGAATAGATTGATCATATTCATTTTGGCTTTCTCTTAAAGCCTTTTGATAGGTATTTCCAATGCCTAAATTAGCACTCTCACTAATTCCTTGAGTGCCATAACCATTAGAAACTAAACCATTGTTAGTGTATTTCATTGCTTGTTGTTTAGCGTTATAGGCTTGAACCTCGCCTTTTAGCAATGCCTTGTATGATTCGTTTTTCAACTTTTCATAATAATCTGGTGTTTCACCACCACCTTGAGGACTAACTTGGTTTTGAGGAGATACACCCATAAGGTTCTCCTTAAGACTTTCCATATAAGCGTCTTTTCTTGTTCTTGAATCTGCCATAGTTCTATTCTCCTTTGCTATCAATTTCAACTTCGTTGTGTTCTATCATAAGAGGTTCTTGTTCTTTTTCTTGCTCTTCCTCTACGATTTCAGGGGTAACAGTGTTTTTAATTGCTTCTTCTCTTTCCTTTTCTTCTTGTTCGATTTGTTCATCGACAATTTGTTCATAGGTCTTTGGGAAGAAGTCTTTTTTATAAGATGAACGATAAATATCGTGCAAATCGGATTTATCATCTAACATTTCAGCTTCTAACTTGACACTTACAACAGCGGTCATAAAACCACTAAGCAAACCACTTAAAAATGTAAATAATCTAATTGTGGAATTGAGTGCCGCTTCTCTAACACCTTCTCCAGTTAATTCTTGGATTGTGGCAGCAGCAAAAAGGATAGAAACAAAAATGTATAAAGAAATTTTGAACCATCTTCTAAAGTTCTTATTCTTTCTTTCTTTATCATTAAGTGTTTTGGCTCTTGACAAGACAGATTTTGCAGTTCCGTCTCCACTAGCACTTAAGTAATATGTGCAATGATATGTTTCAAGTTGAAAACTTGGGTTATATACATTGATGATGATTTGGTATTGCTCTTCAGTAATCTTCCTAAAAGGAATTTCTTTGCCACTCTTTTCATCAAGTTTTTTGAAAGAACCATGTCTCATTCTTTCAATGTCATCAATTTCAGCATAAGTGATTAAATAATGTGCTTGAAGTAAATCAATACCATTATCAACTAAATAGTCTTCTTTAAGTTGTTTAAGTTCTCTAGCCTTAAACCAAGTAAAAAATTGTGAGAAATATTGATAGAGTTCACTATGTCTTAATTCATCAATAGAGGTGTTAAATCTCTTTAAGGCATTTTGGAATAATCCACCCACCTTTTCTCTTTGTTTTTCTTCACCAGTAAGTTCACCAATGATAATAGAAGCAATAGAGATACCAATATTGATTAAGGAAGTTGTGAGCCATTTTCTCCAATCAATATTTAAGAAATCAAAGAAGAATGGAATCCAAGTCATTACTAAGATAACAACAGGCATTAAGACCATTAAAGCCCATGTTAAAAGTTTCTTAGTATTGAGTTTCTCAATTCTCTTGTTTCTAGATGCTTCTTGCTCTAAGACCTTTTCGGTTTCTTTAGAGACTTGTGGATTATTTTGTTCTGGCATAACTTTCTCCTATTTCTCCATCTTTGCTTTGTGTATAAACCACACAACACCAAAGATGATTAAAACGATTATTATATAAATCATGATCGCCCATCTTGAGCCAAACCATTGAATTACAGATAACCAACCATTGGCAAGTCCAAAACCAACAATTAAAGACACGATGCCAACAAAGGCAAAGATGAGTAGTGATAACAATACCCATTTTCCTTTTTTGTTAACCCAAGCCCAGAATTTGTTAGGTTTTTTGTAGATGTTTACTTTTTTGTTATTCATTAGTCGATTGCCTGCTTTCTTGCTTCGAGTTCAGCTTCTTTTTGTGCTTGAACTCTCTTTGCATTTAATTTTTCTTGTTTACGAACTTCTCTCTTATCGAGACCATATTCGGTGACAAGACCTTTATAGAACTCATATTTAGGTTCAATAAGTCTAGTCTCCATTTCATCTACTATCGCACTAGCGATAAGACTAAATCCAATGTAGAGAAGAATATAACCTAGTTGACTTGCGATTGATGACAAGAATAACAATGCAATCGCCCAACAAATTACGATTATCGCAACATTCCAGAAAGCACTTAATTTTTCAATTAGTTTCTTTTGCTTTGCGATAGATAAATAGGTCAATAATGTGGAGATAATTGTGAATAAGAAACCAAATCCAACAAATACACCACTTCTAGATTGAACAAACCATTCATTCCAATTTATTCCAACTAGAATTGAAACTGCCACGGCAGGTGAAGCGTAGGTCGCTCCTTTGCAACCAAAACTACCTAATCGTAGCCAATTTCTTTTATGGAGTGTTGACATCTTCTTTCTTTCTTTAGCCATATGTCAAACCCCCTTACTTGTTGCCAAATTTCTTGTTTAATTGTTCAGCAACACCACTAGCCACTGCATCTTTATCATTATTGACATAGACAAGTAGCATTTCTTTAATGTCTTTATTTTCACTTGAAAGGATTTCGTTTTGTTTCTCAAGACCTTCCATACGATCAATTGCTTTTTCTAGCAAACCACCAAGATGGTTATTTGCTTCAATTACTTGGTCATATTTCTTGTCTGTGATTTCAAACTTCTCTTTTGCTTCTTGGAATAGTTTTGCATTATTATCAATTTGAATTTTTGCAGATCTAGAGAACTCAAGTGCTTCTTTTAGATTTGCTCTATTGATAAGTGCAGGAATCATTCCTACTAAAGCACCAATGATAGAGCCAGCTATTGCACCAATAGTAGTGCCAGCAACTTGAATATCTTTAATCTCATTGTATTTGTTTTCGAGTTGAGTAATGATTGCCTCAAGTTGAGATTTCTCTTCTTCGGTCAAGTTTTCATCACTTGCAATCTCTTCTTGCTTTTCAATGATTTGTGCAGTTTCGTTTGCTTTGTTTTGATAATAAGCATGAACACTAAAACCGGCAGCAGTTCCAACTCCTGCCATTCCAAGAATAATAAGTGGGATTAAGAATCGTTTTTTCATAAGATTTCTCCTTTCAATTTATTGAAATAATCTTTGAACATGGTTTTTTGGTATTTAAGGTCATGAGCCTTTTGCAATATTTTTAGTTGCTTTGGAGTGAGTTTATGTGAGCCATTCACTCTCTTGAAGTAGAAGAGTAAGAAGTTCCATAACCTCTTTTCTTCCATTTGGTAGTAGCCTTGTTTCTTATAGTCTTCATTGAAGTTCCATAAGCACTTATCGTAGTTATCAAGGACTTTTCTTGCGAGATTGTCATTTTCCACAATATCGTGTCTTACGAAGCCACTATCATTTCCATAGATGAGTTTCATATCTGGAGATTCAGTAATGAAGTAAATCATCTTTTTGAATGTAGGAAGTTCGTTCCATTCTCTTAAGGTATAGAACACACATTCAACTGTCTTGCCTTGAATATCGAATTGCCTACTCACATCAGCACTTGGGTTGATATGTTTGACAATGACTTTGAAGTCAATATCACCATAATCTTTGAGGTATAGTGATGAGCCTTCTTGCAAGATACATTCGATGTTGTTAATTGAATACCCAATGGAATCAAGGTTAGATAGAAGGTCACTAATAAACTCTTGAGTAATCATTTTAGAGAATTGCCTCTAATTCATTGATTCTTGCTCTCTTCGCCCTTCTTGCTGAAATAACACTTGCATACTTAGTTCTTAATTCTGCAATTTCAGTGGAATCAGTAGATTCTGCGATTTTAACAACAACCCAGTCGGTTGCAGCTAATTCTTTTTCGAGGCGAAGAATTTCAATCTTTGCTTCTTTTTTAGCAACATAACTTTCGTAGTCACTTTGTGTGGCTTCTTGCCATAAGGAAGAGTGTTTTCCATATCTTAAATCTTCTTCGATTGGGTGATCCAAGCATAACACCTTATTTCCTTTTTTGCTTTTGTAGTAATAACTCATAGATTTTCTCCTTCCTACATAGCGTATTGGTAGGCATTGAATTGTCCTAGATACCCATTAAGTGAAGCACTGACATCAATACCTCTTTTGATTTTGCGATTGAAACTTGCAATAGTCTTACTCGCAATAAGTCGAAGCACTTTACCGGTTTTGGTTAAGATATATCGACATTTACAGAACACAAACCCATTTTCTAATTTATAGATATGTGTTTTGTTTTCACTTAACTCTATTCCAAGTAGTAGGAGTGCAGCTTTGAGATACACTTTTGCTTGATAGAGGAGTGATTTCTTGTGAGAGATGATATAGAGGTCGTCCATATATCTTCCATAGAATTTGAATCTCATCTTTTCCTTGAAGTAATGGTCTATGCTTGACACATAATACAAGGCACAAATTTGAGATACTTGACTTCCAAGACCTAATCCTTTGATATTGTCTGGAATAATGTATTTGATGAAGTTTAAGACTTCTTCATCTTCAATGACCTTAGATAATTGTTTTAGTAATATCTCATGGTCAATTGATTCAAAGTAATTGTGGAAGTCTGCTTTTAGGACATAACCCTTATTCCCATACTTCCTGTAATACTTTTGTAGGTGAGCAACAACTCTCTTCCTAGTGAATGACAACCCTTTATCTTTTAGTGTTGCTCCACAATCATAGATAAGAGACTTTCTTAATAATGGAGTTAAGTAGTTGTCACATAAGCATTTGTGAACAATTCGGCCTTTGAGAGGCAAGGCAGATCTGTTTCTTGTCTTACCTCTTTCACACACTTTGAAGAAGTGCATCTGACCATTATGGAAGTTTTGGTTTTGGATCTCGTTATAGATACGAGCAACCCTACAACAAGCATTCACCATAAATGATTGAGTAGTTAACTTCCATTTGACACCTTTGATAGCCTTCTCGTAAGAATCGTAGAGATTATCGTAGGTGAATATGGCGTTCATAGTGTCACTAACTTTATTAGAGTTAGACACATCACCATATTTAATGTCAGTTCCGTTTTGCATAATAATTTGGAATCCTCCTTATACAAAGTTCGGGAGCCACGCCATTGTTGTTGTTAGTGTTGTTGTTGTTAACATTACCGTCATTGTTGACATTACCCCAATTGTTAGAGTTGTCGAGGTTAGGCGGGCTGACAACTGACATTCCTAACACCCTTCAAGAGTTTCTTCTCTTTATCTATCTTCTCTGTGACTAGGATTATGAACTTATCTTTAATCACTGGTATAAAGGTTGAATAGAATGTTTGAAGTGAACTCTCTAATAGTGATAGATTTTGATTTGCATTGTCTAAGCAATCAAATCCTGCTTTAGTGCCTCGCTTCATATATGCTAATTCGCAATGTTTATACACGAGTTGAGCATGATAGATAGGCGAGTTCCAAACAGAGTAGAGTGTATGTTTGATGAGTTGTTTGTTCTTTTTCTTCTTAACTGCAAGATTGACATACTTGTTAATCCTATCAATTAGAATGAACACGAGTTGTTGAGCATTATGAACATACTCCATTCT
>JAEEGL010401613.1_pt1 | contig 11863 bp, 13 predicted proteins | sample 9134231 | NCBI WGS metagenome assembly JAEEGL01 (sample SAMN16246548, study PRJNA631951) | gut metagenome | biome: gut microbiome; feature: rumen; material: fiber-attached | host: Bos | place: Iran: Karaj | collected 2018-10 | reverse complement strand
CGGCGAGCAGGTGCCGTTGCTGTTATAGGTGACATACTGGCCGGAGGAAGTGATATCGTACCCGCTGATCGCCTGCGGATTGACGGTTCCGGAGGATGTCAGCTGCACCGTATAGGTGCGGATGAGCGCGCCTTTTTCATCATAGCAGTTGATGGTCAGCGTCGCGGGATACTGCTGGATTCTGCGGTAGCTGAAAGTAACGACGGAGGGGGTGCAGACGCCGTTGTTATACGTGACATACTGCCCGGAAGAGATGATGTCAAAGCCGCTGATGGGCTGCGGAACAACGGTTCGGGAAGCTGTCAGCTGCTCGGTATAGGTGCGGATGAGCGCGTCGTTTTCATCATAGCAGTTGACGGTCAGCACCGCGGGGTACTGCTGGATCTTCCGGTAGCTGAAAGATATGACGGAAGGAGAACAGACACCGTTATTGTATGTGACATACTGCCCGGAAGAAGCGATATCATATCCGCTGATCGCCTGCGGATAGACAGTCTTCGCGGCAGTCAGCTGCTCCGTATAAGTGCGGATCAGATATCCGTTTTCATCATAGCAGTTGACAGTCAGCACCGCGGGGCCTGGCTGGGCGTTCTGATAATAGAATGTGACAGACGCGGGCGAACAGGCGCCGCCGCTGAAAGTGATGAACTGCCCGGAGGAAGAGGAGGTATATCCGCTGATCGTCTGCGGATAGATCATTTTACTCTCGGTTACTGTTTCCGTATACTGCCGGATCAGCTGCCCGTTCGCATCGTAACAGTAAACCGTTACCGAACCGTACGCGGCTTCCTTGATGTAATAGAATGCGACAAAACCCGGGTTGCAGGCGCCGTTGCTGTACGAGATATACTGACCGGAAGACGAAGCGGACTTGTATCCGGGAATCTCCTTCGGATAGATCGTTTTGCTGTAAGTCACAGACTCGGTATAGGTCTGGATGTAGTTCCTGGCGATATCGTAGCAGTAGACGGTAACCGTTCCGCCCGCAGCAGGCTGAATGCCGCCGCTGCCGCTGACAACCTGGCAGTTGGAGGTCCGGCTGAGGATCCAGGAAGCGTCCTTAAGCCAGTAATGGAAGCGGTTCTGCGGCCAGTACGAACCGTTGATTTCCTGCCTGGAAAGCGGAGTCACCGCGACGGTATAATTGCCGGTGTAGGGAAGAGAAACCACAAGCGACTGGCCCCGTTCGACCGTATAGGTGTTCAGGGTGGCCGACGGCGCCCAGAGATAGGTCTGCTCATACCCCGGCATCGTCACCAGGACGCGGAAGAATCCGAAATCGTCTTCCGATATATAGCCTAAAAAGCGTCCGGAAGAATCGATGTTCGACACATAAGCGGTTCCCTTCGACGCGAACAGGACGAAGTATCCGCCGCCGTTGCCGGCGTTTACATTGAAAGTAACCTCGTTTTTTGTGGTGCCGCTGATATCGCCTGAAGCGTCCGCAAGAGCCGCTTCCGGACAGGCGAAGAATACCGCCAGCGATAAGACGGCGGCCAGCAGCAGTGACAGTCCTTTTCCGAATCTGTTTCTCATTGCCCGTTCCTCCCGTGATCGTACTGTTTTGAAATGGCACATGTTTCTTTCCGATGAATTAACGAATCAGAAACCGAATGGATTCCGCCGCCCAAATCCCGATTCTTCTTTTTTTCTGACGCCTGATCCCGCTGCCGCGCATGAACCGGCACAGGCACCGGGGCGGAACAAAACCATTCGCAACATATCTGTATACGTGTATAATACACCATATAAGCGAAGATGAAAAGGGAAGGTTTGATATTATGAAAAGCAGCGCAGCCATCATGATCACGGGCGGTATCCTCGCAGTACTGAACATCATCTCCTTTCTGCTGATGCGCAGCGATAAACAGCGCGCAAGGAAGAACAGGCGCAGGATTCCGGAGAGGACGCTGTTCCTGAGCGCCGCGCTGTTCGGTGCCCTGGGAGGGACGCTGGGAATGTTTGTTTTCCGCCACAAAACAAAGCACTGGTATTTCAGGGTGTTCTTTCCGGTCCTTCTTCTTTTGCAGGCCGGAATCATCGGGTATATTCGGAGCAGGGGAGTACTGTGATCCGGATTTTTCCGCATCGCAGATTATGATATACTGATTCCGGCGCTCCATGACGGGCATGAAGGAAAGGATGCAAGATATGAAGAGATTTATTTCCGTACTGCTGGCAGTGCTCCTGCTGACCGGCGCGCAGGCGGTATCCGCCGCGGAGGAGGTTTCCGGCATTACCGAGATGCCGGCGGCGGGCATGCGATTCACCCCGCCGGAGGAATTCCGGAACGCGAAGGGACAGGTTGTCACAGACGGGCTGATCAAATACAGCGACGGCATATATTACGCCTACTGGGTTTACTGCCCGATGACGGAGGAGGAACTGCAGGCGTTTTTTGCGGATCCCGGTTCGTTCAGTTCCGCCGCTTTCAGTGAACTCTGCTATCTCCTGTCCCTCGGAAACGGGCTGACATTCGATGATTTCAACAGCATGGTCGATCACTTTTTCGATCCGGCGCGCACCGTAAAAATCGGCCAGGCAGGCAACACGTCGTTCTATCTGTACATGTCCGCGCAGGACATGGAATTCGCGGCATCCATCGATCCGGAGTACGGGGAGGAATACCTGAAACTGACCGGCCTGGGCGACAGGATTGCAGGCGGCGTTGAGTGCTTTGAACCTTATGATCCCCTGATCGGCACGAAGATCGTGTTTGCGGCGAAGGACCTGGACGGCAATGAGATATCCTCCGAAGAGCTGTTTGCCGGCAATGAGATAAACATAGTCAATATCTGGGCAACATGGTGCGGCCCGTGCATCCGCGAGCTGGCGGAACTGCAACGGATCCATCAGCGTATCCGCCAGAAGGACTGCGGCGTGATCGGACTGCTGGACGACACGAACCTGGACAGCGCCCGGCAGCTGATGACGGAGAACGGCGTGGAGTATCCGGTGATCCGGGCGCCGGAGAACTTTTACGAGCTGTTCCCGATCGAGGCATATCCAACCACCTACTTTATCAGCAGGGACGGAACCGTTCTCGCTTCCCCGGTTGTCGGCGCCTATGTGGACAGGTATGAGGAAGTGCTGGAGAGTCTTCCTGTGCCGAAGGAATAAGGCTGAGGCAGAAGCGCGGCGGAAAGGAAAGCGGAGGCTGTTTATGTATGATGTGATCTGTATCGGGACGGCGCTGGTTGATTCGATCATCCGCGGGTTTGACCCCTGCCCCGTATCCGCTTCCGGCTACCGGGCGGCATCCAATTCGCTGAGCGCCGGGGGCGAGGCGGTCAACGCGTCCGCCGCAGCGGCAAAACTCGGACTGAAGGCAGCAATCCTCTGCAGCCTCGGGCAGGACGCCGCCGGGGACATCGTCCGACGGGAACTGAACAGGTGCGGGGTCAGCACGGACAGGATCGTTCCCTCCGCTTCAACGCCCGTGACTACCATCTTTGTCCGTGAGGACGGTACGCGCCAGTCCATCACCAACGAAGCGCACAGGTTTAACTTTCATCCGGAGCGGGATCCGTCGATGTTTACGGACGCAAAAGCCCTGGTCCTGGGGTCCCTTTTCCGGGCGCCGTTTGACGAACCGGAGATTATCCGCTCCGTCGCCGCACGCGCAAAAGACGCGGGCCAGATTGTTTTCGCGGATACGAAGCTGCCGAACTTCCGGCGCCTCACCGCGGAGGATATCAGGGATTCCCTTTCCATGACCGATTACATTACACCGAATGAGGATGAGGCGCGGTACTTCACGGGACAGCATACGCCGGAGAAAATGGCGGACGTTTTCCTGGAGCTCGGCGTCAGGAATGTGATTATCAAACTCGGCGGAGAAGGATGCTATCTGAAGAACCGGACGGAGAGCATCTTCAGCCCTGCCTGGGAGGTCCGCGCCGCAGACACCACCGGCGCGGGCGACAACTTTCTCGCCGGCTTCGTGTCAGAAATCCTGCGGGGAGCGGACCATGAAAGCGCCCTGCGCTTCGCCAACGCCTGCGGCGCCGTCTGTACGACGGAAGCCGGAGCATCAGCAGCCCTGAAGAGCAGGGAACAGGTGCTTGCGTGGATGAAGCTGCACAGGCAGCGCTGAAGGAAGGAGCAGAGAAACGGCTATGTGCGGCAGATTCTATATTCCGCAGGACGACGAAAATGAAATGATCCTTGAAATCCTCCGGGAGGCTTCCCGCCGGAAGGAGATTCTGACCGGCGACGGTTCGATCGCGCGCGGCGAAGTCGCACCGTCGGAGACAGCGGCAGTCCTGGCAGCCGGGAAAAACGGCGGCACCGGCGGGTACCCGATGAGATGGGGCTTTACGAGATACGACGGGAAAGGGTTCATCATCAATACACGGAGCGAGACAGCGCTGGAAAAACCGATGTTCCGGCCGTCCATGCTGGAACGGAGGTGCCTGATCCCGGCTGCATACTATTTCGAGTGGGAAAAGCGGGGAAAAGAAAGGATCCGGTACGCGATCCGGCCGAAAGAAAGCGGCACGATGTTTCTTGCGGGGATATACCGCTATGAGGAAGGGGAAAGACTGCCTGTGTTCTCGATCCTGACACGGGCGCCGGCGGAAGAAATCGCGTTTATCCATGACAGAATGCCGGTTATCTTTACTGAAAAAAACCGGGACATCTGGCTGGAACGGGGTGCGGATCCGGGGCAGATTCTGGACAGATGCGAAACGCGGATGGAGTTCCGGACCGCGTAAACGGACATAGCGCAGGCCGGACCGGAAAAACAGGAAACACAGAAACCGCAGATGACAAAAAATGATTCGTTCCGTGACAGAAAACAGGTATTGACAAATCAAATATATTGTATAAAATATAATTTGTAAAAAGAATCATGGACGAAAGAGGAACTGCGGAAGGAGGAAGTAAAAACGGAACGGGTTGATATCGCGATTATCGGAACAGGACCTGCGGGAGTTTCCGCCGCGCTGACGGCTACGAACAGAAACAAGAGCATCCTGCTGATCGGCAGCGGGGAGATGAGCATGAAAGTCGTGAAAGCGCACGAAATCCGGAACTATCCGGGCCTGCCGGCCGTGAAGGGGACAGAAATGGCGGAAGCTTTCCGGAAACAGCTGGACGGGATGGGCATCCGGATCACGGAAGGACGCGTCGGCGCTGTGTACGCGATGGGAGATTATTTCGCCCTGCAGATCGGCGAGGAAATGATGGAGGCCAGGGCTGTAATTCTGGCCACAGGCGTCGTGCAGGCAAAACCGCTGCCGGGAGAGAAGGAACTGCTCGGACGGGGCGTGAGCTACTGCGCAACCTGCGACGCACCGCTGTACCGGGGAAAGACCGCTGCAGTAATCGGATACACGCAGCAGGAGGAGGCGGAAGCCGCGTTCCTCAGCGAGGTATGCGAAAAGGTCATGTACTTCCCGGTGTACAAAGATGATACACATCTTCCGGAGACCGTTTCCGTGATTCGCGAAAAGGTAACCGGCATTGAACAGCAGAACGGACGGCGGGTCGTACGGACGGAGAACGGAGCTTATGAGGCTGACGGCGTATTCGTGCTCCGGGAGGCTGTCGCGCCGGATACGCTGGTTCCCGGACTGGAGACGGAAGGCGCGCATGTGACTGTAAACAGGAAGATGGAGACCAATTTACCGGGCGTTTACGCCTGCGGAGACCTCACGGGACTGCCGTACCAGTACGTGAAGGCGGCCGGCGAGGGCAACGTCGCCGCCGTATCCGCCGCAGCGTACCTGGACATGAAGAAAAACGCTTCAAAGCCCCAGGCGGAATAACATTACAGGATAAATAAAAGGAGGAATAAACATGATTGCGAAGATCAACGAACAGGATTTCACAACAAAGGTTGTGAAGGACGCGGCAGCCGTGGTGGATTTTTCCGCGACCTGGTGCGGACCGTGCAGAATGCTGGCGCCGGTGCTGGAGGAGATTTCCGAGCAGCTGGCCGGAAAGGTTAACTTCTACAATGTAGACGTGGACGACGATCCGGAACTGGCAGCGGGATTCAGCATCTCCTCTGTTCCGACGGTGCTGCTGCTGAAGGAAGGCAAAGTTGCCGCCCAGTCGGTCGGATTCAAGCCGGGCCCCGCGATGAAGAGCTGGATCGAAGGGAACCTGTGATCCGGATCCCGGACGCAAGGAGAAAAAGAGATGAGCATTGAAACCCGGGAGAACAAAGAGTATCCGCAGCTGCGGCTGGACAATCAGCTGTGCTTTCCGCTGTACGCGGCGGCCCGGAAAGTTGTGAACGGATATAATCCGCTGCTGAAACCCTATGCGCTGACCTATACGCAGTATATCGTTTTCCTGGCCCTGTGGGAGCAGGAAGACGGAAAAATGAAGGTCGGGGATCTGGGGCGCAGACTGTATCTGGACTGCGGAACGCTGACACCGCTGCTCAAGAAGATGGAGGAGAGCGGCTGGCTGAACCGGTGCAGGTGCAAGGCGGACGAGCGGGTCGTTTACGTTTCGCTGACAGACGCAGGATGGGAACTGCGCGAGGAACTGAAGTTCATTCCCGAAAAAGTCGGGAAATGCTTCACGATGGACGCCGAGGACGCGGTCAATCTCTACAGGCTGCTGCATGTGATTCTGGAGCAGTGAAGCCGGCTGCGGATGATTTCGCGCAAGGCAAATGATCATTCAGGAGGAGACAAACAATGAAGAATAAGAAACTGTGGCTGGTTATCGGATGCATTATGCTGGCGGTTGCAATCGGACTGCTGATCTGGTCCCTGGCGAAGCCGAAGGACGAAGCAAAGCCGGAAGCGACAGCGGCGCCCGCGCAGCCGGAACAGGCAGCGGAAGCGAAGGACGTGCTGGAGCAGATCAAAGAGCGCGGATCGCTGATAATCGCGATGGAAGGCGTCTGGCAGCCCTGGACCTATCACGACGCGGAAGGCAAACTGACAGGCTTTGACGTGGAAGTCGGCGAACTGCTGGCGGAAGGCCTGGGCGTTAAGGCGGAATTCGTGGAGACCGCCTGGGACGGCATCCTGGCCGGCGTGGATTCCGGACGGTTTGACATCGCCTGCAACGGCGTCGGGTATACGGAAAAGCGCCAGGAATCCTATGATTTCAGCGACGTTTACATTTATTCCCAGATGGTGATGGTCGTGCAGGACAGCAACGAAGAGATCAGGGAACTGGCGGACCTGAAGGACAAAAAGACCGCGAATTCCCCGAACTCCACCTACGCGACGGTGGCGGAGAAAGCCGGCGCGACGGTGACCTATGTGGATACGCTCGGCGAGACCATGGAGCTGCTGGCCCAGGGCCGGGTGGACGCAACCCTGAACGACAAGGACTCCGTGGAGAGCTACCTTGCGGAGCATCCGGACGCGAAGGTCAAAATCGTGCTGACAGTGGCCGGCGAGCCTGTCGCCGTCCCGATGAAGAAAGGCGCGGAGACAGACAGCCTGAAGGCAGAGATCGACAGGATTTTCGCGGAGGCCCGGAAGAACGGAAAGCTGGCGGAGCTGAGCGTCAAGTATTTCGGTGTCGATCTGACAAACCCGCTGGAGTAAAGTCCGCAGGCCCGGGAAAAGAATACGGGGCGGGAAGCGGTGCCGCTTCCCGCCGGTTTTCGGTTATCCAATATTGACCGACAACCGATGAGGGGATCATTATGACGCAAAGACTCTGGGATATTCTGGTGGAATCCTTTCCGAAAATGCTGGAATACGGTCTGAAAGTAACAGTGCCGCTGACGGTGCTGAGTTTTGCGCTGGCACTGGCTGTCGCACTGGCCGTTGCTCTGATCCAGTATGCCAGGGTGAAGGTGCTTCGCCAGATTTGCCGTTTTTATATCTGGGTAACCCGCGGCACCCCCCTGCTGGTGCAGCTTTATATTGTTTTCTACGGACTTCCGAAGGTCGGAATCGTGCTGGACGCGTTTCCCGCCGCGGTGATCGTACTTGGCCTGAACGAGGCCGCGTATATGGCGGAAACCATCCGCGGTACGCTGGAAGGCGTGAGCACCGGACAGCTGGAAGCCGGGTACTGCGTCGGGATGAGCTGGCCGAAAATCATCTGGCACGTCGTGCTGCCCCAGGCGATGCGTACAGCTTTCCCGGCACTGAGCAATTCCATGATCGCCATGCTGAAGGAAACCAGCATGGCGGCGACGATTACGGTGATGGAGCTTTTCCGGCAGGCACAGGTTATCAACGGGCGCGTCTATGAACCGCTGGCGCTGTATATTGAAGCGGCTGTGATTTACCTGATGTTCTGCACGCTGCTGACGTGGCTGCAGCACAGGGGAGAAAAGCGCCTGAACAGTTACGGAGGTGCGCACGCATGATGCTGGAAATCAGGGACGTCCGGAAAAAATTCGGCAGCCTGACGGTGCTGGACGGCATTGACCTGGATGTGGAAAAAGGCGATGTGATCGCGATCCTGGGACCAAGCGGATCCGGCAAAACCACGTTTCTTCGCTGCCTGAATTTTCTGGAACGGGCGGACGGGGGTACGATCGTTTTCGACGGCGAACAGGTTGACCTGGCCGCGGCGAAGAAGAAGGAGATCGTCCGGGTCCGGAAAAAGACTGCCTTTGTGTTCCAGAACTATAACCTTTTCCTGAATAAGACCGTGCTGCAGAACGTAACGCTGGGACTGACGTCCGGCGCCGGCATGAAGAAGGACGAGGCGAACGACCGCGCCATGAAAGCGCTGCGAAAAGTCGGTATGGCGGAAAAGCTGACGAGCTATCCGGCACAGCTGTCCGGCGGGCAGCAGCAGCGCGTGGCGATCGCGCGCGCGCTGGCCATGGAACCGGAAATTATCTATTTTGACGAGCCGACGAGCGCGCTGGATCCGGAACTGATCGGCGAGGTGCTGGCGGTGATGAGGCAACTGGCGGAGGACGGAATGACGATGCTCGTGGTGACGCATGAGATGGATTTCGCCCGGAACGTCAGCAACAAGGTAATGTTTATGGACGGCGGGAAGGTAATCGAGAGCGGACCGTCGAAAGCATTCTTCGCAGCCCCTTCACAGGAACGCAGCAAAGAATTCATCCGCGCCATACTGGAAGCAAGGAAATAGGCCATGAAACTGGAAAAAGAGGATTACACCGATCCGGCGTGCCCGCTGTGCGGTAAGCCGGGAGAAACGGAAAGCGCGGCGCCGGTGCCGCAGGCGCGGATCATGCAGAAAATGCGTGAATACGAGGATGCGGAGGACTGGGCCGGCGCGGAACGGCATCTGAAATACTGGCTGGCCGAAGCGGAAATGAACCGTGACGGACGCGGGGAGCTGATGCTGCGCAACGAGCTGATGGGCTTTTACCGCAAACAGGGGAAAAAAGACGAAGCGCTCGAGCATGCGGGGAAAGCGTCCGCACTGGTGGAAAAACTGGATATGGAGGACACCGTTACGGCAGGGACCACCTGGGTGAACGCGGGCACCGTGCACGAAGCTTTCCGCGATCCGGTGGGTTCCCTTGCTTTTTTCGAGAAAGCCAGGGAAAACTACACAAAAAACCTGCCGGAAGACGACGGGCGCCTGGGCGGCCTGTACAACAACATGGCGCTGGCACTGACGTCCTGCGGGCGGTATGACGAAGCGCTGGACATGTTCGCGGACGCGCTTCGCGTCATGGAGAAACAGGAGCACGGCGAGCCGGAGCAGGCGATCACGCTGCTGAACATGGCGGACGCGCTGGAAGCGGAGATGGGGCCGGAGGCAGCCGCGGAATACACGGACGAATACCTGGACCGGGCAGCTGAGCTGCTGGACAGGGAGAGCGTGCCGCGGAACGGATACTATGCGTTCGTATGCGATAAGTGCGCGCCGGTTTTCGGACATTACGGATATTTCGCCGTGGAAGCGGAACTCCGGAAACGCGTAAAGGAGATCCATGACAGGCATGAAGGGACTTGAACTCTCCGAAAAATATTACGGGGAATACGGGGCGCCGATGATCCGGGAACAGTTTCCGGAAATCGCCGGGCTGATCGCAGCCGGCCTGACGGGCAGCGGATCGGAATGCTACGGGTATGACGACGGGGTCAGCACGGACCATGATTACGAGCCGGGATTCTGCCTCTTCCTGCCGGGGGAGGACAGGGTGGACCGGCGGACGGCTTTCCTGCTGGAACGGGCTTACGCGAAACTTCCGGCGGAATTCGGGGGTTTTGCCAGGCAGAAAATGGGCCCGGCAGGCGGGCAGCGCCACGGCGTGTTCCGGCGGGAGGAATATTTCCGGGACAGGCTCGGATGCCTTCCGGCGGAAATGACGGCGCAGGACTGGCTCCGGCTGCCGGACTGGGCGCTGGCGGAAAGCGTGAACGGAAAGATTTTCCGGGACGGCACGGGAGAGATGACAAGGGACCGGGAGATCCTGCGGCATATGCCGGAGGATATCCGCAGGAAACGGCTGGCCGGACATCTGCTGATGATGGCGCAGAGCGGGCAGTACAATTACCGTCGCTGCCTGCGGCACGGTGAGACCGGAGCGGCGCAGCTGGCGGCAGGCGAATTCGTGAATCACGCGATGTTTACGGCGTTTCTGCTGGAAAACCGGTACAGGCCGTACTACAAATGGAGTTTCAGGGCGCTGAAGGCACTGCCCGGCGGGGAAGACCTGGCCAGATCGCTGGAATGGCTGCTGACGACCGGAAACGATGAAGCGATCGCAGAAGACAAGTATTTCTGCATGGAAGGGATCGCCTCCGGCGTGATTGAGAAGCTGCAGGAACAGGGGCTGACGCAGGCGGTCTGCGGGGATCTGGAGAAACACGCGTATTCGGTGAATGACGGGATCGGGGACGGCGGAATCCGGAATATGAGCATTCTGTGCTGCGTGTGACCGGCGCCGGTCCGCAGTCCGGCGTACGGGGGAACAGGAAGATGAAGAAGGAACTGCTGGTGGTATTTGATCTGGACGGAACGCTCTGGGATTCCGCGCAGAGCGTCGCGGCTTCATGGAATGAGACGTTCGCGGCGCGGGACGTCCCGCTGCCGCCGCTGACGGCGGAGGACATTCACCGGGTCATGGGTATGACGAAAACGGAGATCGCGGAAAAACTGCAGCCGGAGATGGAGCCGATACGGCGCGGGAATGTCTTCGACGAATGCTTCCAGCATGAAGTGGATTACCTCTACGATCATCCGGGCGAGCTTTTTCCCGGACTCCGGGAGGCGCTGGAGACCCTGCGGGACGACGGATATACGATGGCGATCGTCAGCAACTGTCAGCTGGGTTACGTGGAATCCTTCCTGCACGGGTCCGGACTCGGGTACCTGTTCGCCGACTATGAGGAATGGGAGCGCACCGGGCTGCCCAAGGGCGACAATATCCGGCTCGTCATGGAGAGAAACGGCTATACGAAGGCTGTCTATATCGGGGATACCCGCAAGGACGAGGAAGCGGCGCGGCAGGCCGGCATTCCTTTTATTCACGCCGCGTACGGCTTCGGTGACGCGGAGGCGCCGGAAGGCGTCATCCGGGATATTTCAGAGCTGCCCGGCCTGCTCCGGAAGACAGGCGGCCGGCCTGATGACAAAAAACACGAATAGTGCAGCGGACTCATTGACAACGAAAGGTTTCCGGGAATAGAATTGCCTGCGTAAAGGCAAGGGCGTCTTTAACAATGATGTGTTAAAGGCGTTTTCTTCTTTCAGGAATTGAAGAAAACGAGGAGGAAACAGTCATGTCTTATGTAGATGAGGTTATCGCGCGCGTCGTGAAGGAAAATCCCAGCGAACCGGAGTTCCATCAGGCGGTCAAGGAAGTGCTGAATTCCCTGCGCCCGGTGGTGGACGCCAATGAAGAAAAATTCAGGAAGGACGCCGTACTCGAGCGGATCGTCAATCCCGAACGCCAGCTGAAGTTCCGCGTGTCCTGGGTGGACGACAAGGG
>JAEEGL010194783.1_pt1 | contig 11863 bp, 12 predicted proteins | sample 9134231 | NCBI WGS metagenome assembly JAEEGL01 (sample SAMN16246548, study PRJNA631951) | gut metagenome | biome: gut microbiome; feature: rumen; material: fiber-attached | host: Bos | place: Iran: Karaj | collected 2018-10 | reverse complement strand
TTGGAGATGACCGCCTGGAAATCGCGCACGATCGTCGGGAACGGATGAGGCCCCATGACGGAGCCGAGGCAATAGTGCGTGTCCTCGACGCGCGACGTCCATTCGCGCAGCGCCTGCGCGACGGCGTCTTTTAACGTCGCGGTGCCCGACTTGACCGGGACGACTTCCGAGCCGAGCAGACGCATACGATAGACGTTAAGCGCTTGTCGGATCGTGTCTTCCTCGCCCATAAAGACGACGCATTCGAGCCCCATGAGCGCCGCCGCCGTGGCGGTCGCGACGCCGTGTTGCCCCGCGCCCGTTTCCGCGATGAGCCGCTTTTTGCCCATCTTCTTCGCAAGGAGCGCCTGACCGAGCACGTTGTTGATCTTGTGCGAGCCCGTATGGTTGAGGTCTTCGCGTTTGAGATAGATTTTCGCGCCCCCGAGATCGCGCGTCATTTTCTCCGCGTAGTAGAGCAGGGACGGTCGGCCCGCGTATTCGTTGAGCAGCGCCGTCAGTTCGCGATTGAAGTCGGGGTCGTTTTTAAAATGATTGTACGCTTTTTCGAGTTCGATCACGGCGTTCATAAGCGTTTCGGGAATATATTGTCCGCCGTGTCTGCCGAATCGGCCGTTGGGATTAGTCATTTTATGTCCTTCTTTCTTACGGCGGCGACAAATTCCGCCATTTTCTTTTGATCTTTAAATCCGTCGGTTTCCACGCCCGAGCTGACGTCGACCGCGTAGGGATTGAGGTCGAGCGCCGCGTCGATATTGCCAGGATTCAGCCCGCCGGCGAGAAAATAGGGGCGGCGAACTTTGCGCAGCAACGACCAGTCGAACGTCGTTCCGGTCCCCGCGCCCGCGTCCAGGAGGATATGATCGGCGGGGCTTTTTTCCGCGTCGAGAACGTCTTGTTCCGAGCGAACGCGAAACGCCTTGATAATCGGCTTTGTCGTCAGTCGACGCAGTTCCTGAAGACAGGCGTCGTCCTCGGAGCCGTGAAGCTGGGCGAGATCGATCACGCCGTCGTCGAGGAGTTTCGCGACGTTTTCCGGCGTTTCGTCGACAAAGACGCCGACCGCTTCGATCGCCGGATCGAGCGCGCGTTTGAGTTCCTCCGCCTGATCGGGCGTTACGCGTCTCTTGCTTGTCGGCGCGAACACAAACCCGACGTAGTCCGGCTTGAGCGCGTTGACCGCTTCGACGTCGACGAGCCGCGTCAGTCCGCAAATCTTGATTTTCATCGTCGCTAACCTCGCAATTCCGCAAGTTTTGCGACTTTGTCCGGCGCGCGCATGAGCGTTTCGCCGACCAGAACGGCGTCGACTCCAATTTGACGCAAACTCTCGACGTCCTCGCGACTTGCGATTCCGCTTTCGGAGACGAAGAGCGTCTCGCGCGGAACCGCCGCGCGAAGGTTGCGACTGTTGGTCGCGTCGACGGAAAAATCTTTTAAATTGCGATTGTTGACGCCGATAATTCTCGCGCCGACGCGCAGCGCCGTCTGAACTTCCCGTTCGTCGTGCGTTTCGACAAGCGCGGACAAGCCGAGCGTCTCGCAAATCGCTTGATATTCTTTGAGTTGTTCTTCGCTGAGAATCGCGCAAATCAGGAGCGCCGCCGACGCGCCGAGAACTTTCGCTTCGTAGAGCATATATTCGTCGACGACGAAATCTTTGCGCAAACACGGGATATTGATCGCGCCGGCGATTTCGCGCAGATGATCGTCGGAGCCGAGGAACCGGCTCGGTTCGGTCAGGACGGAAACGCAGTCGGCGCCCGCTTTTTCGTACTCTTTCGCTATTTGAAGATAGGGATAGTCCGGCGCGATAAGCCCTTTGGACGGGGACGCTTTTTTACATTCGCAAATGAAGGAAACGCCAGGTTTTCGGAGCGCGCGTTCAAACGCGAAATCGCCTTTTGGCAGGTCGAGCGCTCGTTTTTTGAGCTCGTCGGGCGAAACGCGTTTTTTCGCCGCGTCGACGCGTTCTTTCGCCGTTTCGGCAAGTTGATCTAAAATAGTCACGGCGTCTCCTCCGGTCGATTACTGACCTCGACGAACCGTTCGAGCGTCGCAAGCGCTTTGCCCGAGTCGATTAGTTCCGCCGCCAAACTGATTCCTTCGGCTATTTTTTGGACTTTGCCCGCGATATACAGGGACGCGCCCGCGTTGAGCAGCGTCGCGTCGCGTTTGGCGCCCGAGTCGCCCGAGAGAACGGCGCGAGCAATCCGCGCGTTTTCTTCCGGTTCGCCCCCTTTAAGCTCGTTCTTGTCGCGACGTTGAAGTCCAAATTCTTCGGGCGTGATCGAATACGATTTCGTCCAGCCGTCGCGTATTTCGCAGATCGCCGTCGAAGCGCAAACGGAGATTTCGTCGAGTTTGTCGCGACCGTAAACGACCATGCCGCGCTTGACGCCAAGGTTGATCAGCGCCTGCGCGAGAGGTTCGACGAGCCGCTCGTCGTAAACGCCCAGCAACTGCATGGCCGGCAGGCCGGGGTTCGACAACGGGCCGAGAATGTTGAAGACGGTTCGGAACCCGAGTTCTTTGCGAATCGCGCCGACGTATTTCATCGACGTGTGGTATTTCTGCGCGAAGAAGAAACACATGCCGACTTCGTTCAGCAGCTCGACGCAACGCTTTGGCGACTGCATGATATTGACGCCGAGCGCTTCGAGACAGTCGGCTGTTCCGCATTTGGACGACGCGGCGCGATTGCCGTGTTTGGCGACTTTCACGCCTCCCGACGCCGCGACAAGCGCGGAAACGGTCGAGATGTTGAAGCTGTGCGCGCCGTCTCCGCCGGTGCCGACGATTTCGAAAATATCCATGCCCGTTTCGACATGTTCGACTTTCGCGCGCATGGCGGCGGCGCAACCGGCGATTTCGTCGATTGTTTCCATCGTGGCGTTTTTCGTCGAAAGCGCGGCGAGAAACGCGGCGTTTTGCGTCGGAGTGGTCGACCCGCTGAGGATTTCGTCCATGACGGCGAACGCCTCGTCGTAAGTGAGATCGCCTTTGTTGACGATTTTGACAATAGCTTCTTTAATCACGGCTTGCCCTCCTTTAAGAAGTTGGCGAGCATCGTCTTGCCGTCCGGGGTGAGGATCGATTCCGGATGGAACTGAACGCCGAAGATCGGATACGCTTTGTGCTGAACCGCCATGACTTCGCCGTCGTGAGTAACCGCCGTGATTGCAAGCATTTCGGGAATCGTATGCGGATCCGCCGCGAGCGAATGATATCGCGCGACGGGCGCGACGGTCGGCGCTCCCTGAAACAGGGGCGTCGCGACGTTGAATTCAACTTCGGACGTCTTGCCGTGCATGAGTTGTTTCGCGTAGGTAATCGTCGCGCCAAACGCCGCGCAAATCGCCTGATGTCCAAGACATACGCCAAGAATCGGAACGCTTTTTCCCAACGATCTAACCGCGTCGATAGAAACGCCGGCGTCTTCCGGACGACCGGGGCCCGGCGAAATAACGATATGGCTGGGATTGAGCGCGGCGATTTCGTCGACGGTCTTTTCGTCGTTGCGAATCACAAGGATATCGGGGTTGAGCTCGCCGATATACTGGAAGAGGTTGTACGAAAAACTGTCGTAATTGTCGATAATCAGAATCATTGTTCAACCTCCTGCGCGAGTTCGAGCGCCTGAAGCGACGCTTTCGCCTTATTCAAACATTCTTCGTATTCTTTTTCCGGGACCGAGTCGGCGACGATTCCCGCGCCGCTGCGCACAAACGCGCGACCGTTCTTCTTATAGATCAGGCGAATCGCGATGCACACGTCCATATTGCCCGTGAAGTCCAGGTACCCGATCGCTCCTCCGTAGACGCCGCGCTTATTGCGCTCGAGCGCGCCGATGAGCTGACACGCGCGAATTTTGGGCGCGCCAGAGAGCGTGCCCGCCGGAAGAACCGCTTCGACGGCGTCGATCGCGTCTCTGTCGTCGCGAATTTCGCCGCGCACCGTCGACCCGATATGCATGACGTGCGAAAAACGTTCGATCGAGCGGAGTTTTTCCACTTGAACCGTCCCGAATTTGCTGATTCTGCCCAGGTCGTTGCGTCCAAGGTCGACGAGCATGTTGTGTTCGGCGAGCTCTTTTTCGTCGGCCAGGAGTTCTTGTTCCAGCGCCTGATCTTCCGCGTCGGTTTTGCCTCTGGGACGCGTTCCGGCGAGCGGGAAGGTGTGCAAAACGCCGTTTTCCAACTTGACGAGCGTTTCGGGGGACGCGCCCGCGAGTTCGACGTCCGTGCCGGAGAAGTAGAACATATACGGCGACGGATTGATCGTTCTGAGAATTCGATAGGCGTTTAAAAGACTTCCTTCAAACGGAACGGACAGGCGGTTGGAAAGAACGATTTGGAAGATATCCCCTTCGCGAATATGCCGCTTGGCGCGCTCGACCATGTCGCAGTACTGCGCCTTGTCGAAGAGTCGCGTTACTTCGCCGCGGAGTTTGCCCGCCGGCTCGGCTTTTTTCTTGCCGTTTCGGAGCAGGTCGGCGAGCTGTTTGAGTTCGAGAACCGCTTTGTTGTAGCCGACTTCGACGTCGTCGAGGGTCATATTGACGATCAGGACGATCTTTTGCCGAACGTTGTCGAACGCGATCACTTTGTCGAACAACATAAGGTCGACGTCTTTGAACGATTCGGCGTCGTCGACGTCGCACCGCGCGGTCGGCTCTTTATAGCAGAGGTAGTCGTAGGAGAAATAGCCGACAAGACCGCCGGTGAAGGAGGGAAGGGACTCGATTCGCGGGCTTCGGTGTTCGGCGAGAATCTGGCGGATATAGGACGTCGGGTCGTTCGTTTTGATCGTGACGTTTCCAATTTTCATTTCGCCGTCGAGGCACGTGATCTCCAACTTCGGATCGAATCCGAGGAAGGTGTATCGCCCCCATTTGTCGTTCGCCTGCGCCGACTCGAGCATATAGCAATGCGAGGAGATATTTTTGAGAATGCGCATCGCCTCGATGGGCGTGATGAAGTCGGAAAGAATTTCGCAACTCAGCGGAAAAACGTCGTATTGTCCGGTCGACGCGATCCGCTTGACTTCGGCAAGATCAGGATGGATTTGCATTTTGTTTGAACTCCTGTCGTAAAAAAACGATTGTGTTACGTTTCGCGGTCAAGGAGTTTTTCAAACAAAAAAACGTCCTTGACAGAATGGCGGATCCCAACTATCAAGGACGAATATATACAATATACGCGACCGACGCGCAAAACTGCGGCGCCGCCTCGAATTTATACAGACTTCGACTCTGTAGGTTAGCAGGATACCATCATATCCGTAGCATGTAACGTCTGCTTGCACGTCGCGTCATACTTTGAGAAAGAATCTCATTTCCGCGCGCCCTCGGCGGCCCATTTGACAATTCGTTTCTTGCCTGATTCTCAGCGTCGCAGGCTCTCTGTAAAGGCGTGGTTGCCGTTATCCCCGCGTCAACGGTTTACTGAGCGCGGATTGTAGCGCTCCGTTTTAACGCCGTCAAGCGCGCCGGAAAAAAATTTTAGAAATTTATCGCGCCGATTGTAGGAGTAGCGTCAACGAGAGCTCGCGTTTTCCCGAATGAAGACGAAGTCGGACTACTGGAAAAAAACAAAGAATTTGTTGAGGCAAAACCGTCGTCCCTATGAAACCGATCTAAAGGACAATTAAAAAAGCGCGCCAAATCGATTGTTTGACGCGCCTCTTACTGCGAAAACAGCGATTGTCGTTCAGCTTAAATCATTTGGTTTCGCATTTACTGCATTTGCAATCGTCGCCGCACTTGCATTCCTTTTCGCACTTGCAGCAATCGCAAGGATCGCATTTGCAGTCTTCGCATTTGCAGCATTCGCACTTATCGCCGCACTTGCAGGTCTTTTCGCACTTGCAGCAATCGCAGGGATCGCATTTGCAATCTTCGCATTTGCAGCATTCGCACTTATCGCCGCACTTGCATTCCTTTTCGCACTTGCAGCATTCGCACTTATCGCCGCACTTGCATTCCTTTTCGCACTTGCAGCAATCGCAAGGATCGCATTTGCAATCTTCGCATTTGCAGCATTCGCAATCTTCGCCGCATTTGCAACCGTCTTCGCATTTACAGCATTCGCAGGGATCGCATTTGCAATCTTCGCATTTGCAGCATTCGCAATTGTCGCCGCATTTACACGCTTCGGACTTTGCGGATTGAGCGTAGGCGTACGCGACGCAACAAAGCGTCAGCGCCGCGACCGCGCCCAACATGATCTTTTTCTTCGTCATAAGTTTCCTACTCCCGTCTGAATTCGAACGTTTCGTTTTTTTTTTCGAGTTCAGACTGTTTTAACTGGTTAGGGTTAAATAATTGAACTAACTTCTGCGATTTCCGGGGCGAATCAATTGAGAAGAACGTTCAGGAGCAGATGCAAACGAATCGAGGGAGGCGAACGCGGAACCGTTCGTCGATCCCAATAGAAACGAGAATTCGCGAGGCGAACGTCCGCGTTGGTCGCGACCTCGCAAGTTATATTTTCAGACGCGACGACGAATTTCAACAGGGCGTTAGACGGCTCGCTCGCGACCATAGGCAATTTCTTAAACGAAGCGCAACGGCGCGAACGGTCGGGCTCTTGCCGATCGGTTCTATTATCGCGGCAAGAGACGTTCTTTTCGCGACAAGCGGAATCGTTTTCGCAACAATTCGCTTTTGTCCCGCAACAACAGGAAGCGACGACGTTGTCGTCGGCTTCGCAACTCGTTCGGCGCTTGCAACAAGACTCCGAATTATTCGACGCGCAAGCGCTCGCCTGGCGAACGTCGATAATCCGCGCGCAACGACAGTTTGGGGAATCCGAACAAAAACAACCGCAACGACACGCGAGTTGAGGCGTGATCGCGTAGATTACGCAACAAAACGCCGTCGCTAAACGCGCCGTTACAGAGATCGTCCAGTTGTTTCTGTCGTTCTTTTTCATCGTCAGGCTTTAATAGATGTGAAAAACGATATGTCAATCCTTTGTCGTAGTCGAATTGCCGTCGCTCTTATTGTCGGAGTCGGCGACGTTGGTCGTCGGTTCTTTTTTGACGTTTTTCCCGCTTCCGCCAAGACGGTTCCATGTCAACATATAGCCTGTCGCGGCGAGTATACAGCCCGTTGCGCAACAGAGCAAGAACAAATATCGCGTCGCGTCGCCAAAAAGAACGCCCTTGTGCAACGGAAGGAGAAGCGCGTTGATCTTTAGCGGCGTCGGAAGGTCGGCGTAACGTTCGGCGCCAAGAAGGGTTCCAGATTTTCGATCCCAATAGTGGCAATCTTGTCTGGCGAAATCAACGAAACCGCCTCGAGGAGTTATTTCGAGCGCTTGACCGTTTTTGCTCGGGAACCGAATCGAATAACCTTTCGCCCTGGGCGTTTGTTCGTCCTGACGTTCCAAAATCGTCGCGAGGGCGACCGTTTCGTCGGACGGTTCCGGAGAACGCAATTTGACTTGCGGTCGTTTGGCGACGTCCGCGCCGATTGCGTGATTCCAGAAGTTGCGAACGCCGGGAAGCGCCAAATACGCGCCGGTGAGCGCCAGCAGGAGCAATACGAGCGCGGAGTAGAACCCCAAGACGTTGTGCAAGTCGTAAATCGCGCGTTTCGCGCCTTTTCGAAGTTGGAGCGTCAGCGCGTTTTTCCACTGTTTGGTTGAACCGAACTTATTGGGAATCCAGCGAATAAAGCCCGTGATTAGAACGAGCGCGAAAATCAAACACGAATAGCCGGCGACGGGTCGTCCGATTTTTGGCGGGAGCCACAGAAACACGTGCAGGCGTCGGACGGAAAAGAAAAAGTTCGACGTTCGACTCGCGCCCCAGGCGACGCAACGACCCGTTCGCGGGTCGGCAAAGCCCTGATAATTCCAGGAATCTTGCGAATCCCTGGCGGAAAAAGAGACGTTCCACGCGCGGCGCGGACTTTTCGAACTTCGCAGCCATGTAACGCGAACGGTCGTCGGTTCGTCAAACGATTCGCTTTCGGAACGTTCGAGCTCGGCGATCAATTCGTCGAGCGGCAAGGGCGCGGCGTCGTTTTTCGGAAGGACGAAACGTTGCGGTTCGACAAAACGTTCGACTTCCGGCTGAATTAAAAGTAAAAGACCGGTAACGCAGAGGATAAAAACGACAATACTGCTTATCCAGCCCAGATAACGATGCAAGAGTTTCGTTACGATCCTGAAATATTTCATAAGACGTTCTCAAGTTAAAAATGAAGGGGACGCGCGTAGCCGTCCCCCTCTAATCGCGCTTTAAAGTACGATCTCAAAATCAGTTGGCCGCCGGTTGAGCTTCTTCGGCCGGAGCTTCCGCAACAGGCGCGTCGGCTTGAGCTGCTTGCATATGTTCGCAATTTCCGCCGGAGCATCCGCCTTCGCCGCCGTGAGCGCAACCGCCCTCGCCGCCGTGAGCGCAACCGCCTTCGCCGCCGTGAGCGCAACCGCCTTCGCCGCCGTGAGCGCACTGACCGCCAGTCGCCGCTTTCTTCTTGGAGGCGCCGCTGTTCTGCCAGGAGGCTTCTTTGAGGAACGCGTTGAATTCGGCGCGGCTCATCGTTCCGTCGCCGTCTTTGTCGAACGCGTCGAAAGACGCCGGCGCCGAATTTCCGCTGGTGGACGCTTTCGCCGTGTAGCCGACGAAGAAGCAGACGACGGCGACCGCGACGACCGCCCATACGACCTTGTTGTTCGTAGATTTTTCCATTATTGAGTACTCCGTTGTTAAGACGTTCGAGCGTTATTGCGGGAACGTCGGGGTGTGAATTACATATCTTTTTCGTGTTGTCTTCTCTCAAACTCGGCGCGCGCCTCTTCGTCGTGAGCTAATTTATCGGCGATTTCCAGTTCGCCGTTTTCTGAAATCATAAGCTCGCCGTTCGATTCGTTTACCTTTTGCTGGAGTTCGCGATAACGGGCCAGTTCGTCGGAAGAGAGCGTTCCGTCTTTGTTCGCGTCGGCGACTTCGAGCATATAGCGCTCTTCAGCCGGGGACGCGGGACCGCTCGTTTGCGCCTTTTTGCCGCAACCTGCCGCCGCAAACGCGACGACAAGTCCGAGACTAAATACTAAAGCGAATTTTTTTCTCATTTTAGGTTTAAACTACTAAAGTATGTTTTCGACTATCCGCCGCGTTTCATTCTGGGACTGGGAACCGTTCCTTTGGGGACGGGGAAGATTTCCTGACCGCCGTCGAGTTCCAGACGAACGACGTTCTTTTCCGGCTTGACGTCGAGCGTCAATTCGGTGTTTTGAGGCAGGTACTTCATCGGGATAAGCGACAGAGGCTGCATGTCTTCAAGTTCGTCGCCGATCCGTTCTTCCAGTTTCGAAAAAGCGAGTTTGTAGGAACCTTGCGGCGCGCCGTCGTAACAAAACGCCGTCTTGACGACGCAACGCCCTTTTTCGTCGGTTTTACCTCCCGACTTCCACTTTTTCAACGCGGCGTCGGTCGGGGTCATAATGACGGAAACGTCCGGAACGATCTCGCCTCCGAAAGTAACCTCGATCGTCGTCGGGTACAATTTCGGCAGGTCTTCTGGCTGTGAAGGCAGGCGTTTGCACGAAACGGCGCTCGTGACAATCGCGAGCGTCAGAAGCGCCGCAAACGTCTGAAATCTTTTTATTGTCATAATCTTTGCTTTCATGGTTGACCAACCGGCAAAGTCGCGCCGCCGTCGTTCATCGCGCCCATCTGCTGCCACGCTTTACGATCTGTCGTATTGGAAACAAATCGGACGGAACCGTCGCACATGGCCACGTTGACGCCCCCGGAGTGCCGACTGCGCGCCGCGAAGAAACCGGAACCAAATTCCGCGCCCCAGTCCGGATGCGGAGGATTCGGGGATTCGAAGCAGGAGAACGTTGTCGCGTGTCCCTTGCAGTTCATCCAACAGTAACCGCGCCAGCCGTTCCAGGAGAGGCAATACGTCGAGCAGAGCGACGCGACGTCAAGATTGTCGTCCCCGTAAATCCCGACGATTCCAGGATCGCCCCCCGGCTCCATCCAACCGCCCCAGTTGCCGGTCGCCTTGCCGCGCCATTGCAACATGCCGCGAGCGAACGCGCAACGCGCTTCCGGATGCATTGGGTCGGGTTCGCCGCCGCCAAGAACGTCGTCTCCGACGATCGCTTCGCTGAACATCGCCGTGTTGGACGAGCCGTCAAGAATGCTTGCGAACGTACGCGCGACGCGGCACGAATAAACCCCGTCGGTCATAACGGTGCAATCGTAGTTGTACCCCGTCCCGGAGCCCGTACACGCCATGTAGTTGGTCGTCGCGACAGGGCAGGGAGACGTGTTTGAATCCGTAACCCAGGTTCCCGACGCGTCGTAATAACCGCCCGTTACCGTCGTGAAGCTTTGCGTTACGCGATTGCCGCCGTCGGAGGGACATTGCAACGTCGGGAGCTTTTGAGCCGCCGCTTCCTGACAGGGAGGAATGATCTTTTGATAATCGGTTCCGCCGCGCCAGTCAATGCACGTGCCGTTGTCGATATGAATCCAATACGCGATACTGTCGTAAAGCGGAGCTTGTTCATAGAACGGAAGCAAAAGCGCGTGAACGGAAAACCCTCCGGGGGAGGGACAGTTCGTGCAACCGCCGCGATATCCGGTCGGCATGGGGAACGCGCGGTTCGCGTCGTGGTAATTCTGAGCCGCTAACGCAAGTTGTTTAATATTATTCGTGCACTGCATTCGTCGCGCCGATTCTCGAGCCGCCTGAACGGCGGGAAGAAGCAGTCCAATTAATATGCCGATAATCGCAATCACGACTAGTAATTCGACTAATGTGAAAGCGCGACGGCGCGGCAGGGGCCTTGTCATAATCGTTCTCCTGTCTTTGAGTCAACAAAATTGTTTGAATAGGTAATTATTAACTTAAGCAATTAATGAAGTTGCGATTCTTGTTTTTAAAGTTAGATTAATCTAACAACAAGAATTAGATTAATCTAACTTTTATTTTTTGCAACCCCTTTTTCTATGTTTTTTTTATTTTTTTAAAAAAACGCGTATACTCGGCGATTCCCTCTCAATAATTGCTCAGAACCTTTTTCCTTTTTTTGGAGTTGCGACGATGTATTTCAATTTGATAAAGAAAATCAATAAGCGCGACGCGATTTTGCTTTACGCTTTCTACGCGCTCAAATTGCGCGAGGATCCGAACGCGTTGCGCGAGACAAGTTACGAACGAATCGCCGTCGAATTGAACGGCGCGAATTGCTTGACGGCGCGCGGATTTGCGTTTACGGCGGCGGTCGTTCGTTCGCGCGTCGCGGAACTCGAACGCGCCGGCGCGGCGAGACGAGAGGAGACCGCGCCGGGCAAATTCAACCTGACGCTTGTCGAGTTGGAGAAAACCGACGACGACGCGACGAAAGACGCTTGCGAAAGCGAGACGTCTTCCGGGGCGTCCGCGCCCGAGCCAAACGACGTTCACGAACGTTTGGTCGCGACGCGCACGCGCGCGCGTAAAAGTAATAAAATAAATAAATTAATAAATAAAAACTTTAAAACGATTTCTTCTGAGGAAAAAGATTCGCGTCCGACCGTCGACGACGTCGTGGCCGAACTTGATCTTAACGATCCGCGAGCCGTGTCGGTTCGAAGACGGCTTCTGCAAGAATTGTACGAACCCGGCTTGCACGCCGACCTGATCGATCGAACGATATGCGCGCTGGCGAAACATTACGTCAGTCCGAAAGAACTAAAAGACGCGATTCGAATCGCTCAGGAAGAGAAGCGCGTTCGCGAAACGACCAACGGGTTCAAAGGCGCGAAAACCCTCTGGCAAACGTTTTGCCTTTACGTGAAGAGCTGGTACGACGCGGCGGGAATTCGTTGGACGCCGACGTCGTTTCGACGCGAG
>JAEEGL016790644.1_pt1 | contig 11864 bp, 7 predicted proteins | sample 9134231 | NCBI WGS metagenome assembly JAEEGL01 (sample SAMN16246548, study PRJNA631951) | gut metagenome | biome: gut microbiome; feature: rumen; material: fiber-attached | host: Bos | place: Iran: Karaj | collected 2018-10 | reverse complement strand
GTTGGAATACAGCACTGCGCCGGACGAAGGATCCAGCACCTGCACCTGCCCGTTACCACGCAGAAGCGGCTCCTGTAAATTGTGCCTCCTGCCAGCCCAGGGGCCCGTTTTTACAAGGCCCTGAAGGTAGATGGCCTGATGGTTGGAATCCCCGCAGAACACATAGTCCAGCCGCAGGGTGGAGTCTGTGAAATGCTCTTCAAAAACGGGTGCGGGTGAGGCGGCTGCACTGTGGCGCAGCGTTCCGCAGGCGGCCAGAAGAAACATCGGCCCTAAAAACCAACAATATGCCTTCATACAATACGTCTTTTCGGCAAAGATACACTTTTTTACCCGCCACCAAACATATTATGGCTAAATATATTATATTTGCAGTAGACATAGTTACGGAAACACAACTATCGACTTAATAACTAAACTAACCAAATCAACCTATGCGAAAAATTGTGGGTTTGATTGTATCATTCTGCCTTATGCTGGCGGCCAGCGTCGCCATGCATGCGCAGAGCGGTATAATCAGCGGCACCGTCACTGACATCAGCGGCGAGTCCGTTATCGGAGCCGGTATCCTGGTGAAGGGTTCTTCCGGAAGGGGAACCATTACCGATATCGACGGCCGGTATTCCATCTCGGCCAAGCAGGGGGAGACTCTGGTCTTCACATGCCTTGGCTACAAGTCACAGGAGGTTGCCCTCACGGGGGCGTCCACTGTGAACGTCGTCCTTGAGGAAGACACAGCTTTCCTCGAGGAAACCGTGGTCGTAGGTTACGCTCCCATGCGTAAGAGCGACTTCACCGGTTCAATCGCATCCGTAAAGGCTGGCGAACTCGCCGTCACAGTTCCCACCCTGGGCCAGGCCCTCGTGGGTAAGGTGGCCGGCGTTGAGGTGCGCCAGGCCAGCGGCGCCCCCGGCGACGGAACAACCCTCCGCGTGCGTGGTGTTAACTCCCTCACCGCAGGCAGCACCCCGCTGTATGTGGTTGACGGATATCCCGCATCCGAGGATGTGTACATCAACCCGTCGGATATCGAGAGCATCGACATCCTGAAGGATGCAGCATCGGCCGCAATTTACGGCTCCCGCGGCGCCTCCGGCGTTGTCCTGATCACCACCAAGCGCGGTGTGAAGGACGAAACCGCAACCGTAACGTACGACTTCTCGTACGGCGTTCAGACGCTTGAGCGCAAGGCCAAGCTCCTGAACGCAGAGCAGTTCCGCGACCTCATCATCGACGCAAAGAACAACACCTACCGCCTTCGCGCAACCGCAAAAGGCGTAACCTGGAGCCCCCTGGACGACAACGACACCCGTACAGCCAAGGGCTTCTCCCTGTCTGAAGTTGGTATTCCGGACATGTTCTTCGACTTCCAGAACGGAGTTCCCCGCGAGCAGCAGTACGACACGGACTGGCAGGATCTGGTATTCACCCCCGCCGGCGTGCAGAGGCACAACGTTTCGGTTCGCGGCGGCACCAAGAACATGCGCTACATGGCCAGCCTCGGTTATATGGACCAGGACGGTATCATCGACCCTTCCAACCATAACCGTATCAACGGCCGTATCAACCTGGACGCCCAGGTTACGGAGCGCCTGAACGTCGGTGTGAGCTACTCCATGTACGACGCCCACAACAAGATCGTCCAGGCTGCGGGCCGATGCCTCAACGACGGTATCGTCCAGTCCACGCTGATGTATCTGCCGAACCTCCCCGCCTATGAGGAGAACGGAGATTACGCGCGCAGCGCCATGATCAATATGAACAGCTGGGGTATCAACTTCCCGGAGAACCCTCTGGTGGTTGCCCATGAACTGGACCAGCACGAGGACATTTCCCGTCATAACCTGAACATCAACGTCACCTACACCATCCTGGAAGGCCTGAACCTCAACGCGCGCCTCGGCCAGCAGTGGTACAACGAGCGCTACTTCTACTACAGGCCCATGAGCATCGGCCAGGGACAGATTCCCGCCTACGATCCCCAGCTGGCGGCGGCCAACCTCAGCCGCACCACCTCCACCTACGATGTAGACCGTCTGGGTGAGTTCACGATCAACTACAAGAAGCAGTTCGGCCTGCACCATGTAGACGCCCTCGCCGGCTACACCATGCAGCGCAAGACCTACGACCGTGTGGGCGTTGAGGCAAAGGGATTTGCCGATGACCGCATCCACGAGGTAACGGCCCACGGCGCGGATCCCACCGACATCGTCCTTTACAAGACGCGCAAGGCCGGCTGGAGCATGATTTCCTGGCTGAGCCGTTTCAACTGGGCTTATTCAGACCTTTATACCTTCACGGCAACATTCCGTGCCGATGGTTCCTCCCGCTTCGGCGCCAAGAACCGCTGGGGCTTCTTCCCTTCGGTTTCCGCCGGTTGGACCGTAACCAACGAACCTTTCATGAAGAACCTTATCGGCGATCTTCCCGTGTCGCTGCGTCTTCGCGGCAGCTGGGGTAAGAGCGGTAACAACGATATCGGCAACTACTCTTCCCTCGCTTCCATCAGCACCGGCGCATACGCATTCGGCAACACTCCTGTGACCACCGCATACGAAGGTGCCTTCACCGACGAGGGTCTCGGCTGGGAAACCACCATCCAGACCAACCTCGGTTTCGACATCGGCCTGTGGGGCGACAGGGTTAACCTCATCGGCAACTGGTACAATTCCATTTCCACGGATATCCTCTACGAGCAGCCGATTCCTTCAATCTCCGGTTCCACCAAGACCACCACGAACCTCTCCGGCGCGAAGATCCGCAACCGCGGTTTCGACTTCCAGCTGGACACCCGTCCCCTGCAGGGCATCGTGGACTGGACCATCAGCACCAACGTTTCCATCAACCGCAACAAGGTTCTGGATATGGGCGGTCTGGAAGACATCCTCAGAAAGACAGAGCGTAACGTTCTCTCCCACATCACCACCGCAGGATATCCCGTGGGTTCGTTCTACGGATTCCAGGCAATCGGCATCATGTCGGAGGAGGATTACGCGAACTGCCTCATCGACAAGCAGGTATATGACGCCAACGGCGGAAAGTTCCCTGAAGGATACGTTCTCCGCGGCCCGGCCCAGAACAACTACGACCTTGCGAACCTCTCCTACGGTAACATCATCTGGGAGGACGTGAACAAGGACGGCATCATCGACACTTCCGATAAGAAAGTGCTCGGCGATGCATATCCGGATTTCACCGGCGGCCTTACCACCACGCTGCGCTGGAACGGGATAGACTTCGCCGCGAATCTCACCTACTCGGTGGGTGCTAAGGTTATCAACTTCCAGGACTACTACTGCTATAACATGGAAGGTTCCGGTAACCAGTACGCGATTGTGGCGGACCGTTACATCGACGACGAGCACCCGGGACGCAACAATGTGCCCCTGGCAGAGCGTCATTCCACTACCAATACTTCCAACCGTCTGGCGAGCTTCTACGTTGAAGACGCTTCTTACGTGCGTCTGTCCAACGTAACCCTGGGCTACACCCTGCCCAAGGCCTGGACGGATTTCGTGAAACTTTCCAAGGTGCGTGTTTACGTGAGCGGCGACAATCTCTTCTGCATTTCGCCCTATCGCGGATACAACCCGGAAATCTCTTACAAGACCAGCAACATGGAGGCCGGCTTCGACTGGGGCGGATATCCGCTTTCGAGAATCATCACCGGCGGACTTAACATAACTTTCTAAAGGAATCGAGCCATGAAAAAATATATACTGATCGCCTTAGCGGCCATTATCTGCGCTTCCTGCTCCGACTTCCTGAACGAGAGCGATCCCAACTCCGTGACCTCTGGTAACTTCTACGAGAGTGAAGCGGACATCACCAACGTGCTGAACAGCGCATACGCCTCCCTCAAGGGAAATTACTATTTCGTGAATTCCTATCACTTCACCGACGTCCACTCCAACCTCACGGTGTGCACGGATCCCGGTGCCCGCGGCGGCGCATACTTCCAGTTCTACAACTTCACCCTGAACGAGGAAAACGAGTTCCTCCTGAACCGTTACCAGACCATCTACAAAAGCATCGGATATGCCGATAAACTCATCTACCATCTGGACGACGTAACCTATGCCGATCCTTCCACCCGCAACTCCTATGAAGCTCAAGCCCGATTCATCCGCGCCCTCGGCTTCTATACCCTGGTTGCGGAATGGGGCGCAGTGCCGGTATTCGACAAGGCTCTCACCTCCATGCCGGAGATCAAGGAGGCCAACCGTCGTACCTCGAAGGCCGATGTGTACGACCAGATCTACAAGGACCTGCAGTACGTGATCGACAGCCCGCTGACGGATCTCACTCCCGCAGCAGACTGCGGCCGCGTGAACAAGGTCGCCGCCTATGCCCTTTACGGCAAGGCCGCCCTCCAGCAGGCCACCGACGTGGAATTCGCTTCCCAGCGCAAGACCATCCTGGCCAAAGCGGAAAGCATGCTGAACGAGGCGTGGAACAAGAAGACCTTCAGCCAGCTGAAAGACATTCCTTTCGCAAGCATTTGGGATCTTTCCACCCAGAAGGGCTGCAAGGAGAATATCTTCCAGATCAACTTTGTTGCGAAGAACGCGGACCTTGGTTCAGACTTCGCCTATGTGTACGGTCCCATGTCGGAGGCGAACATCACCTCCAAGCACCTGTGCAACAGCGCAAGCATGACCACGCCCGAATTCTATGCCACTTATGACGCGAACGACGCCCGCAGGGCCTTCCTCCGCAAGACCACATATTCCGGAATCGAGTACTATCACTCCATGAAGTACAAGGATCTGGACTGCGGCTCGGACGGTTATGGCGGAAACAACTGGATTGTACTCCGTTATGCCGATGTTGCCCTGATGCTCGCGGAAGCCTACTACTGGGACGGCAACGAGACCGAAGCCAGGAAGTGGCTGAAGGTTGTTCGTGACCGCGCCGGAGTTACCGCCAGCGCCGAAGCCTCCGAAACAGGTACGGTCCTCCGTGACGCCATCTACAACGAGCGCATGAAGGAATTCATCCACGAAGGCCACAGCTGGCACGACTATCTGCGCATGTACAATGCAGACGCAACCCAGATGGTGCCCGCTTTCCAGGCCAAGAATCCCAACTTCACCCTCAAGGACCTCCTGTTCCCCATCCCTTACAGCGAGCGTATCCTCAATCCGGAGGGACTTCCTCAGAACCCCGGTTATCTGGGAGACTAACGTTTAAAACAGTCAGAGACTATGAAAAAGAATATATTTTCACTGGTTTTCGCCGCTTTGGCCATCCTGTTTGCAGGCACATCCTGCGTGAAGGAGTTCGAAACGGTGCTTAACCATGAGCTCAGCACAGATACTGACGTCTCCATGTATATGCCCACCGTTACATACGGAGCCGTGAAACTGGGAACCTTCAACGTCCTGTACGGAGCCTATGGCGACAATGACAATTACAAATGGGCTGTCCGCAAAGCCGCCCTCGCCAAGGCTATCGTGGAGAACGACTTCGATGTTCTGGGTATGCAGGAGGTGGATAAGACCATCCGCCAGCAACTGCCCGCTCTGGTTACCGCAGCGCTTCCCCAGGGAAGCACCCGTAACTACCAGTGGTGGTTCATGAACCGCGACAAGCAGGATGCCGACGCCCAGGCCAGCCTGGACGCCGTGGGCGAAGGCCTTGGCATCATGTACGACGCCAATAAGTACACCCTGTCGGACCAGCACTATTTCTGGCTCACGGACAAGAACCCGGACGTGATGAACGTCGGCTGGGACGAAACAAGCTATCGCCGTATAGCCTGCTGCGCCGTGGTGTCGGAAAAAGCCAATCCGGACCATAAGTTCTTCCTTATGGTTACACACGCTCCCTTGGCCGCCCAGGCCCGCCTGAATTCGGCCTCGCTGATTTGCGCCAGGGAACAGATGTACAATACGGCCAATTTGCCCGCATTCCTGGTAGGCGACATGAATGCCGCCCCGGACGATCCCGCAACGGGCGTATTCACCACCGCCAAGTGGAACGACGCCTACCTCAAGGTTCCCGTAACCTCGAGGGTCGGCGGAATGATTACCTTCCACTCCAAGAATGAAATCACCGACGTTACTACGGCGGAAAAACGTATCGACTACATCTACTACAAGAATCTTCCCAAGGTGCTCACCTACAAGGTGGATTACAACAAGTACGACGGCTATTATCCTTCGGACCACTGCCCTGTAATGATCACCTTCGACATTCCGGAGGTTACTCCTCCGGAGCCCGTAACACTCCCCGGAAGCGGTACGGCTGCAGATCCTTACCAGATCTCGTCCGTAGCCGACTGGGCAACCGTGGCTAATTCCATCAACGGCAGCGGCTCGTTCGCTCCCGACGCATGCTACATTCTCACTGCGGACCTCCAGTTTGCGGGAGACTTCGTGCGCCTGAACACATTCGCCGGCACCCTTGACGGTAACAACCACAGCATGAAGGGCATCACCGGAGAGGCAGAGGCGGAGAGCTTCGGCGGCGTTATCAACGTTCTGGATGCAACCGGCGTGGTGAAGAATCTCCATGTTGAGTCAACCCTGTCATCGGCCTTCAAGAACCTGGGTGGTGTTGTGGGTATCGACACGGCCGGTTCGCTCATTGACGGAGTTACCTTCAAGGGAGACCTCACCGGCACGGCGGACTGCTCGCGTATCGGCGGTATCATCGGCACGTCGTACAGCGTGATCGTGAACTGCGGCTGCCTTGGCGGCAACTTCGTGGCCGGAACCGCGACCAAGAGTGAAAACATGGGCGGTATTGCCGGACGTATCGAGCAGAACACCGCTCTCATGGCCAACTGCTACAGTTTCCTGGACAAGATCGTCTCCAGCCAGAACAACCTTGGCGGCGTAACCGGCGGCCTTGGCACCAACGCATACTGCCTGAACGTGTACTCCACCTGCGTAGACATCACCACTCCAGGCGGCACCTATGGCGGCTGTATCGGTTATTCCAAGAGCGGTAACATCCGCAATGTTTACGCTCCCGACGAGGCTGCATTCAACGGAAACAGCACCAAGTGGGTTGCAAACGACAAGGAGGCCAGCGACTGGACCACCACCGGCGCGGCCCTCACGCTTGCCAATATGAAGAACGGCGCGGTTACCCTGCCTTCAAGCGGAGTTTCATGCGAGAGCTTCGTCGCGGCCCTGAACGCCGGTATTGCGGACTTCAACGCCCTTCCGAGCCTCACTGCCCTCACCGGCAACAAGGAAACCACCCCTTACGGTATCGTGAACAAGCCTAATGTTACCCTGCGTGAGTGGGAAGTGGGCACAGCCGGATATCCCGTGGTTAAGGGCGCTCCCGCCGTGGATCCCGGTCCCGGCGGTGGCGGTGGAGGCCCCATCGGTGATCCTATTACCGTGAACATCGTCTTTAAGGACTATGCCGAGGCAAACGGCTGGATCGACGGCACCGACCCGTCCAATGCCACCGAAATCCACACTCTTGTGGAGCAGGGAGGCGTAAGGATCACGGCCGGCGGCAATGACGGTACGGACAACGGCGTTTACAACAGCCCTTCTTATTACGACTGGCGCTTCTATCAGGCCCGCGGCGGTTATCTCACGATTTCGGTTCCCGACGGAAACCGCATGGTGAGCGTCACCATCGACTACTATGAGTACAAGAACGGTGGTCTGCTTGTGGATGCCGACGGCAATCAGTTGCTGGACGAGACCGAGTTCCCGGTGAGCGCCCAGGAAGCCACATTCTATGTGGGCAACCAGGGCACTGCCACCAACGGTCAGGCTCGTATTCTGGGTATCACCGTGAAGTATGTTGCCTGGGGTGCCACCACTCCGGATCCCGGCACGGATCCCGGCACCGGCGGCAACAGCACTACAGTCAAGGAGATAGTGTTTGACGAGTACGGCCCGGAGAACAATTGGGTCAACGGTACCGGATACGCTTCATTTACCGTTGGCGATGTTACCTTCTCCGCTTCTGCCGACGAAGGCAAGACCAACGGTGTGTACTATGAAGCCAACACTTCTCCCGGAGACTGGCGCTTCTATCAGGCCAGGGGCGGCGGTATGACCATTACCGCGGCCACGGGCCACCAACTGGTGAAAGTAAAATTCACATACGGCAATAAAAACAACGGCGTCCTCCTGGATTCTAGCAATTCAATTGTGGCTTCCGACACCGACTATCCGCTTTCCGGAACCACGGTGATGTTCACGGTAGGCAGCACCGATGCGAGTCAGACAGCCGCCCAGGCACGAATCAACAAGATAGTCGTTGAATACAAGTAAAGTATGAAAAGACTGATACTGGCATTCCTGCCGTTTACACTGCTCATTTCGTCGTCCTCCTGCGATAAACCCGCGGGAGGCGGCGAGGTGACCCGCCGCAATGTCCAGGTGGAACTGGTGAGTAACCTTGCCACGATGAACAGTGCTGGGGATGTGGTGTATAATTTCCTTGATGCCCTCAGCGTGGACTTCTCCACCGATGCTGGCGACAGCGGAAGCGCCGCCATGTCGCAGGAGAGCCCGAACACAATGTTGGGCAGCGTTAACGGGATTAAATCCACGGCAAAGACACTATGGTGTTTCACCCCTGGCTTGGGAGGCCCCACAACTACGGTTTCGGTATCGGCAACCCTTCCCAAGACGGATCCGGAGACATCGGCCTCGTTCATGGGCATGGCGTTCTGTTCCAGCCCCATCTCCATTTCCAAGACAAATGTCTCCGGTCTCATAAAGCCGCTCACATCGGCCGTTGTGCTGGATATATTTGATTCAAGGGGAAGGACATGGCCTGCAATCACAACGGTTACCATGGCTTCGGCCGATGGAACCGTTCTGGCAACAGGTTCTACATCCATCACCTTCAACTGCTCCAATATTACCGTCGGTAAGGCCGACAGCCCCGCCTCCCTTGGCGCGGTCGTGCTGCCCTGCACCTTCACGGGCACGGTAACCGTAGCCGGTGAGGGCTATTCGGCGGTATATACCATCGGCTCAGAACTGGCCCTGCAGGCCGGTTATGTGAAGCACATTGATGTGAACCTGGCCAGGGCGTCGGTGAACGGAGAGGAGCCCAAGGGCTTCCCCACCAGGCTTGGCATTATGGGTGATTCCATTTCTACGTTCTCCGGTATTATTCCTTCGGACCACCGCGCATACTATCCCAAGAGCGACTGCGACGTGACCGACTGGACAAAGACCTACTGGGGCGTTCTGGCAACCCAGTACTGGAAGTGCGAACTGGATGTGAATACCTCCTGGAGCGGCAGCTGCGTTGCGGCCGATCCCAGGACGGGCAGTTCATACCGCAAGCCTTTCGTGGACCGCGTTGGCCTGTTCCAGGACCCGGATGCAATCATCCTGTTCGGCGGTACGAACGACGCCATCTCCACCAACCAGGTGGGCCTTGGCGAGTTCAACTACGACCAGCCGCTGGACCAGATGGACACGTATTGTCGTTTCCGCGATGCGTATATCTTCGTTGTCCGCTCCCTGCAGAAGAACTATCCCGCCGCGCAGATCATCTGCATCATCGGCACGGATGTTCCCGGGGATTACGGCTCCTCGGTGGAAACCATCGCAAAACACTACAATCTTCCCTACGTGGATTTCCGCGGAGAGAAGGATGTAGCGGGTAAGGTTACTATTTACAGTGGCTCACACCCCAATGCGGCCGGTCACGCCTACAAGGCCAAGAAGATCTACGAAGAAACTCTGAGCCTGTTCCAGTGATCTACTCCAACGAGTCCAGGGCCAGGCGGATGTTTTTGATTACGGCTGTTGAGGAGTAGGTGGCGCCGGAAACGGCGTCAAGCTGCGTGGACTTGGCTTCGGCGGGGGTTTTGCCGTCGAGGGCATTGAGAAGGCCGCTGTCAATGACTCTCTGAAAGAATCTGGGCGTTTCCTGATTGGGAAGCGCCTTGATTTTTGTTATAACGCCATCGTAAACGCACAGTTCAATAGGTGTGGGGCCGTTGAAGCCGATGATGTCGGCGCCAAGTGTTGTTGTGTTCACTTTGAGGGTATCCGGGCCTTTGGCGGCGCGGCCGCGGGTTCCGCAGGAGTTGCTCACGAGGCAGACTCCGCTTAGAACCAGGGCGATGGCGGCTATCAGAAGCTTTTTCATCTCAATGCATTTTTACGGGGGACAAATGTACACAAAAACGGGGAATTTTGCGTATTTTTGTGATGATAACCTGAAACCTATGAAAAGAGTTTTGTTGATACTGGCGGCCGTGCTGCCCATTCTGGCGGGTTGCGCCAGCGTTAAAGTGATGACCTACAATATCCGCTTCGGAACAGCCAATGACGGGGATAATGCCTGGGAAAACCGCAAGGATGCCGCAGCCGCAATGGTGCTGGACCAGAAACCGGCCGTTTTCGGCGTGCAGGAAGCCCTTGATTTCCAGCTGGAGTTCCTCAAGCAGAACTGCCCGGGCTACGACTATGTGGGCGTTGGACGCGAGGATGGCGTGAGCAAGGGAGAGCATATGGCCGTGTTTTACGACACTAAGCGCGTGGAACTTAAAGACTGGGGCACATACTGGCTGTCGGAAACCCCGGACGTGCCGTCTCTCGGATGGGATGCAAAGTGCAAGCGCACGGCAACATGGGTACTCTTCTACGACAAGTCCAAGAAAAGGCATTTCTATTTTGTGAACACCCATCTGGACCACGTTGGCGTGCAGGCTCGCATAAACGGCCTGGCGCTGGTTGTGGAGCGCATCGGCGGAATGAACCCGGAGGGCTATCCCATGATTCTGATGGGCGATTTCAACGTTCACCCGGAAGACCCCTGCCTTGACGACCTTCGCACCAAGATGCTGGACACCTGGGAAACCGCTCAGAAATCGGACTTCGGCCCCACTTATCACGGCTACGGCAAGTTCTCCGAAGGCACGCCCATCGACTTTATCTTCTACAAGGATTTTAAGGGCTGCAAGAGTGTAGATAGGGTAACGCAGGAGTATCTGGGTGTTCCGTTTGTATCGGACCACTACCCCGTTACGGCCGTAATGCTTTATTTGAAATCTCGCTAAGTTTCGTTAACTTTGGCACAATTATAAACCACAATTAACAATCATGAGTCAACTGCACGTCATCGACCACCCCATGATTCAGCACAAGCTCACAATCATGAGGGACAAACGCACCGGATCAAAGGATTTCCGGGAACTCCTCAAGGAAATCGCCCTGCTGATGGGATATGAAGTCACGCGAGACCTCCCTCTGGTGGATGTGAAAATAGAAACTCCCATCTGCCCGATGGTGGCAAAGAAAGTGGCCGGCCGCAAACTGGCCATAGTGCCAATCCTCCGCGCCGGCATGGGCATGGTAGACGGCCTACAGACGCTTGTGCCCGTTGCCAAAGTGGGCCACATCGGCCTGTACCGCAACGAAGAAACCCACAATCCCGTGGTGTATTACTGCAAACTCCCGGAAGACATCCAGGATCGCCTTGTGATTGTTACGGACCCCATGCTCGCAACCGGCGGCAGCGCCTGCGACGCCCTGCAGATGCTTAAGGAAAAAGGCTGCGCCAACATCCGCCTCATGTGCCTTGTGGGCGCCCCTGAAGGCATCGCCCGCGTTCAGCGCGAGCACCCGGACGTGGACATCTATCTGGCTGCCGTGGACGAACGTCTGAACGACACCGCCTACATCGTCCCCGGCCTTGGCGATGCCGGCGACCGCATCTTCGGCACGAAGTAGCTAAAGCGGCTGTATGAACGGGTCGTAGGCCGCGATCTGCTCTTTCGTGAGAGAGAGCCACTCGTCGGCGATACGAACCTTCGCAGTGTCACCCTCAAAGCCACTGGCTTCCAGGAAGAGCGGCTGCACGAAATATTCGCACCCAAGGCCGATATAGCCGTAGGCCACCGTCACCGGAGCGTC
>JAEEGL016170599.1_pt1 | contig 11864 bp, 8 predicted proteins | sample 9134231 | NCBI WGS metagenome assembly JAEEGL01 (sample SAMN16246548, study PRJNA631951) | gut metagenome | biome: gut microbiome; feature: rumen; material: fiber-attached | host: Bos | place: Iran: Karaj | collected 2018-10 | reverse complement strand
TTCCGTCCCAACGATAGACGGGATGGTAGTGGCGGCGTGAATAGAGGTATTGATAACCCCAGTCGATGCGAAAATCTAGTTTCATGGTGGTTCCTTTTTGGGATTGATATAATGCCCAAATATAAACCCATTCGATGATTTTTCAACACGCCATCCTGTTGGAATGCTTTGGTCGTAACAACTACTTCAAATAATACCGACCTCCTTCAAATCGTGCTCACGGAGGGTGCGCTTGATGCTGGAGCATATCTCCTTGTATAAGGTCGATTCTGGGTCGATATAACAATCATCGGATGCCATGGACGGGCGCATGATGTCATCCAGATTGAGGATGGACAATACGACCATGAAACCGATTTCCTTGTATTTGGCAAGGGCGTCTTGTCCATACGTTTCCACAATAAACTCATCAAAGACTTGCTCGAATATCGTTTGGGGCTGCCCGCCAGACAGATGCCCCGCAGCAAATACCACGCACGTGCGGTCATTTCCTGGACGCAAGGAATAGGAGAGCTCATATCGCCCAGGCACGTACAGTCTTATGTTGACCGATTTCTGCCAGTAGGGATATGGCGAAACCAGATTCATCCAGGTGCGCGTACCCCTGAACTCATGCATTTTATGGTCTTCGACGCAAATGGTCAATGCGTCCGAATATGCGCAGGCGCGCCTGAAACACTCTGCCCTGAAGGCACTACCGAGCGACATCTCAGCAATGAATTGCGGATTCGGCTTGAACTCCAAGCGCCAATGGTCTGGACAAGTATATTCTTCACTTGCACCTTCGGGAATACAGCGTGCTAACTCTGTGATTTTGTCCTGGCAAATGGACATGTCAAGGCAAATGCCGCATTGAACCGCCATGAGGCGTACCTCTTTGGAATAAGCGATTATCAGCATGAGCGGAAGATAATAGGGCATTTCTGGGAGACTGTCCCCCAGAACGGATGATGGAAACTCCACTGGCAGCTCCTCATTGCCTATACAGGTGGAGGTTTTGTTCAAAAAACGGAAAACTCTTTCAGTGGAAGCCTCCCCTTCAACATCGATGGTGCATACACCGACACCGACTTCGATTTCGATTTTGGCGGGATGGTCCCATGTTATTCCACGGCAGGCAAAGTCCATCAGCATCCCCCAGCCGTGAATCAATTCCCAAAACGCATGTTTAGGACCACAGTGCAAATACATGGATTGGTGCAGACGTAGATGTTCCAACAATGACATGGCTTGCTGTTCGTAATTCTCTGTCTCTGGCATTGTTCGTTCCCTTTGTTCTAGTGTGGAAAAAGACTGTCTTGCTTTATTCAAGCAAGTATCATGCCAACTAGATTCACGCAGAAACTGTCTTACACCAACACATCTAGTGTCAAAAAACTGACAGCCAGTGGTAAGGATTATGCCAAATAGCAGTGCAAAACAACAGAGAGCTGTCGTTGCTACTCCTCAAACAGTGCGTCCATTGTAATCGTGTTTTGGATGATATTGGCGTATTGTCCAGATGCAAGGCCGAATGTAGTAATGAGCGTTGGGAGAAGGGCATAGTCTGTACCAGTCTCCTCTTGAAGCACTGTGAGCTTGCGCCGTATCTCTCGGTCATCCTGTTCGGTCATGGCATACTCCCCTTGAGTGTATTTCATCTCGCAGACATTCATTACCCTGTCCTTGCGCACAAGCAGCATGTCGATTTGTGCCTTGTGTTCCTTCGTTTTTCCGTACCATGGTTCTGCCTGGCAGTGGACGCCAGAGATTCCAAGTGCGCGCTTGATTTGCGGCAGGTGAAGAAAGCACAAGTTCTCGAAAGCATGTCCGCTCCAGGCGCGTATGGCAGGTGTCTGGAAGCTCTCCTGCCAGAAATGCGGATTCCCTGTACTTTTTTTCTTGTTGAAATGAAGACAAAAGAGACTAAAGCAGTCTGTCAGCTTATAGCGTTTTTCGCGTATTCCGCTCCCGTATGGGATGTATTCCACTATGAAATCACTGCTGATAAGCGACTGTAGGATTGTCGTCAATGAACCTCCGCTTTTTATGCCACTCTTCTGTGAGATTTCATTGCGGGAGAAGCCTAGCGAACATGTACCCAGCAAGGAGACTATTCTATAGTAGTCGCTGTGATTCACGAAAAGCGATGCGAACATTCGGTCCAATTCCCCTGACAGAGGAGCGTTGTTTCGGAAAAACAGTTCGTCCACATTCTGAACCAGGCTCAATCCCTTCTTCAGTCCAGAAAGATAGAAGGGAATGCCTCCGAATATCATATAGGCCTGGAGCTGGTCAAATCGGCTCAACTGAATGCCTGCCGCATGATAGTATTCCTCACATTCCCCAAGCGAAAAAGGTGCCAGATGAAGCACTTTGGTGAGGCGTCCGTAAAGACCGCCGTGGTTGTTTATCAGCTTGTCCATCATCCATGCGGTTGCGGAGCCGCAGACAATAAGCAGCAAATCATCCTGGTAGGCTCCCCAGCCATTCCAAAAATTCTCAAGTGCCGAAATGAAGCCTGAACGGGGTGTGTCAAGCCAGGGCAACTCGTCAATGAAAACAACCTGCCGCCGGCCATCGCGCTTTTGCTCCAATAGCCGAATAAGCTCATGAAAGGCCTCGAACCAATCCGCCAGCTCATGGTCAAGCTCAAGACCAAAATAACGCAGGGAATAGCCAAAGTTCTGTAACTGCGTCTGAAGAAGATGCTTTGTCTTCAGTTCCGCTGTGGAAATTCCCGCGTGACTAAACGCAAACTGATTACGGAACACCTGGCGTACCAAAAACGTTTTCCCTACACGACGACGACCACATATAGCGACAAACTCCGCTCGCTGCGTTTCAAATAACCGCTTCAGTTCCTCACATTCCCGATGACGTCCTATCAACTTCTCCATCACTTTGCTTCCTGATTGCTCTGGCTAAATAAATAGTATGATATTCAGCCATAATTGTTATTTCTTTGCATAATATGGCTAGATAATATATATGATAATAAGCCAAAATGCAAGAGACATCATTCAGAAAAGTGATGTGGCGACGACCTTAGCAAAGCGCGCTTCGTCATCGTGGAGCCGTGCAGAACAACGGTGTTTTACAATGCCACAACGGAGGTAACGACAACGTCTCGTCATCACCATGCCGAACAACGGCGTTTTGCCCTGCCAAGCACACGGCACAGTGGTTGCACAGGCGAGGTGGCTGTGAAATGCCACAACGGGGGTAATGACGACGCCCTCGTCGTCACCGTGCCGAACAACAGCGTTTTGCCCTGCCAAGCACACGGCAAAGTGGTTGTACACGAGTGGCCTGCCGCGTCTGTAGCATTGCCCAACCCTGCGGTTGCACAGGGCAACGACGTCGTCGTTGCCCCCGCTGGGGCATGGCACAACCCTGTGGTGGCGCGGAAGCGATGACGGCACCATAGTTACTCGGCTTTTTGTTCTTCAAACAGTTTACTTACTTCTTCTAGAAAACTCTTTTCACTATTCTGCATACCTTTTACGAACTCTCTATACGTGAACTCTTTTTTCGTAGGGTCATTTTGTGGATGCAGTGGAATCGGCAATTGCAAATGATAGACTTTTCCACCAAAGCCATTCAACTGTATAGTCTTCGAACAAATTAGCGGCTTGGAATCTTCCTGATAAGGATATGGATGTGGATAAATGAATCCTCCAGAGAGTGCTTTCAACGTGAACATATAGGCGGCAATCAGGTGTCTATCAGCAAGACGGACTCCATCATCTTTATCCTTATCCTCCCACTTATATTTCGCATCAAGGACCAAGGAATTCTTTTTATAAAAATCTGGATACCACATTCCCCAGCCATTTTGGGCAGGATGATAGCCATCTATTTTCTGGACATTATGGGCATGGATGATGCCATTTGGCATAAGTTTCGCAAGATATTCCTCCCATAGCCAATTGCCCATGAACAAGACACCGTGAATTGTGTCTTTGGAGTCTTCAAATGACATACGCTTATGACGCAGAATTGCCAGACACAGACGCTGCAACGGTTTGTACGCGGAATAATAGGGGTGCGCCACTGGCTTGAGATTGTCGCGTACCACCTGCGCAACGTTTTGTATCAACTCCACGCTGACCAGGCTTTTTAATTCCTGAACCGCATTGCGAAAGTTCTTGTCGCCTTCATGGAACATGGGTTTAAAACGAATATCCTTCTCCAAAACATCCACAGTTAGGCGAATCAGCCGTGTCATGGGATTGTCCGCCGAACGCTCGCTGAAAGAGTAGGCGATATTCCCACGAAATGGTATGTTCAACTTAATGTGGCGAGAGATGTCGATATTGCCTTTCACCCGATCGTCGTTGCGCTCGAAGCGTCTAACCACACGAAACACTCCTTGTTTCCAGGCCTCCATGAAGTAGGATGGAAACAAATACGGCAGGAAATCCCCCGCAGGGTTGTCGGGGGAGGTTACGTGAGGCAAGTCCATCACATGAAAACCTGCGATACGCTGAAGCATGTAATGGAGAAAGAAGTCATCATTGTTGGGATAAAACCGTGAGGATATCGTCAGGGATACGCCTTTGTACCCCAGAAATCCCATCACATTGCCAGTGCGAAGCAGTTTTATCACTTTGCCAGTGTCAGGCTGTTTTTTTCATCAATGCTAAAGATGTTGCTTGAATCCAAGCCATCTTTATCGTCGCTTGCAGTCTTCTTCAAATCGCGAGGAAATATCAGAAGCTCTTGGTTTTCTTTAACTAAATCGTTTATTGATCTCCCTTTGATTTTCTCAAGAAATTCTTCCAACTGTGCCTCTTCGCAACCGCGAAATACATCCTTGAGAAGTTCACCTAGCTTATGACTTTTCGGGTTTTCCTCGTCTATATGCCAGTTATTGTCTGTTGTTCTGCCGTAGATAGACATGGTGAAAGATTATTGCTGGTTTTGTTGAGGGTCTGTTTCAGTGTTAAATGCAGATAAATAGTTATTTGAATCGCTATTTGGATCGGTGTTTTTGGGTTCGTCTTTACCTGTGATGCGCTTTTCCACATTATCCTGTCCTCTCATGTATTCACGCAACAGTGGTTCAATACGATATGTCCAAAGCTTGGTAAATATGTCGCCAGCCAGTTCCCTGTAATCTTCCAAATTGGCAAAATACGCCGCACCTATCTGGAATGCTGATCCCAGCTCTTTATCTTTACAGATAGCTATGTTCAAATTATTCATTCGGTTTTTGGCTCGTTTACGCAAGCCATTATCTGTTATTTTTTTCTTCAGGATATCATCTTGTGTGTATTCGGGGGTGATTTCCTTCCAGGTAAACCTACGGCGGATTGCAAAGTCCATGCTCTCTACCCCACGATCAATGTCATTCAATGTCCCAATGATATACACATTTTCAGGAACATAAAAACCCTCCTTGAAGACATCGCCTTCTTCGATGAGATTGCTATATTGAGTATTGATTCGTCCTTTAATTCCGCGATAACCAGGGTCTATGGCAAAAAACAATTCGCCAAAAATCTTGGAAATATCCCCACGGTTGATTTCGTCGATGATGAAGATAAACGTCTTTTTGGGTTCTTTCAATGCATTACGACAAAACTCCTTGAATATCCCATCACGCAATTCAAACCCGATTTGCTTTGTCTTTTTGTCTCCCTTGCTTTGCTTCGCCTCTTTGTCCGTCTCGCTTTGCTCCACCTTGCTTTGCTCCACCTCTTTATCTAACGTCATAGGTCTAAGCCCTTCCACAAAATCCGTATAGTCCATGGAAGGATGGAACTGGCAGAAGCCAATGTGTGGGTGTTTTTTCAGCTCATTTTCTTCTATCATTGGATTTGGGTCGCCTGTCATAGCACTTGCTATTTGCCATGCCAGAAATGTCTTGCCTGTCCCAGGCGCACCTGTAAGGACTAGGTTCATGCATTTTTCCAACAATTTGAATGTTTCTTCCATTCTTGCCTCCTGTAGAATATGATTAACTATTTCAATTGTTTTGTTTTGTGCATCAGGATCATTTTCTAAATTATAAAAAACCTTCCCATTATCCGCTGCTTTAAACTCATTATCTATTTTCCAAATGTTTATAAAGCGAATCTCTGAATCTTCATGTGAAGCATTGTCGATGATTCCCACGGCTTGCACAGTTCTACTACCTCCAATAGCTATATAATCACCATGTTTTACTTTATTAATCTGTTCATGTATTATACTGCGTTTATCATCAGAGTACCAATTTATATCAAGACATTTGGTTAAACGTATGTTTTCAAGTGGAAGCTCATATATCCTGATTTTCCAAACACTCATTTTGTTTTTCTCCTTAATATTCTTCAGTAGTTTGATTGTTCGAACGGCCTTTGTTCATTCTCATGATAAAAAACGCATTTTGAACTCCTGGTTAGTATTATTGGGTCTAGTGTGTATCTCAAAGGGTATTTGCTACCTTTTTCAGTTTTTCTTGTAGGTTCCTCAGCCAGTAAATGATACCATCAAAGGGGATGATTTGCTTATGCCACCAATAACGATTGTCCTTTCCAGCATGTGGTGGAAACTCATTCTGTGGAAATTCATCTTGGATTTCTTTGGGAAGCTTATTCATAGCATCGGAAATATCCAGAAAATCTGCATCATTATTAATGTTATTGTTTATATTTCCATTGTTCTCCCAAATTCGAGTAGCAAAGCCAACGTGATGGTCATGAAGTCCAATACTAATGCCGAATGTATGATTACCTATTTTAGCACCGTTAAGAAATGTTTCATTAGCATTATGTTCTATTATGTTAGTAAAAGGTGAAAGCTCGCCTCTTTTACTCATATCTTCAAGTGCGTCACGAAGCTTCTTAACTTGTCCTTCCCAGCTTTCAGATTGCTTTCCAAATAATAGTTCATTCTGTTCGAGCAAACTGACCATCTCTTCAAATGCTTCATCTAGTACTATAAAAAGCTGATCATCTTTATCTGGTTTAAAACAAAGATGTTCATTTTCTCCAAGCTTGAGAACTTCTTGATCTCTTATATTCTTAAATGCGGACCATTTAAGACTATTGAGCCGCCAATCATCACTTTTGATATTCTGCATTTCAATTTTATCTTGTCCTTCCTCTGAAAGCACACCATAATATAAATCTCCAAAGTCATTCGTGAATTCAAAACCAAACTTAACTCTATGATTCCAAGCAAAGAATAAGTGTTCAAATTTACCACCACTCATATTACCCACATCGTCCAGACAATAAAAAGATTTCTTTCTTATCCATTCCTGCAATGTGTCTTTAATGAGATGCTTTCTTGCACCATCAAAAGCCTTTTTAATCTGTTTAGCACTTTCATAGTTTACTAGACTAGAATTAATGACTGGAATGATTGCTTCATTTATCGACATAAACCATTTCTCCCAAAAATCTTTGTATTGAACAAGTGCAAAATATAAACGCCAATCAACATTACACTTTGTGATTGTGTACTCTAGCCATTTGAGAATATCCTCGCAATATGACAAACAAGTGTATTTTTCTTTAGGACACCCTTCTGTGGACGGGGTTCCGTAAAGCGTTAGATAAAAAAGATGTTTATTTTTGTATTCCTGTTCCTTAAGCCAGTTAGAATAAGCTAGCAGCTGTTGACTATGATCATTCGTAAAAACTTTGTTTTCAATAACAACACAAAAATCTTTGCCTATCGTAATGAGTATATCTAATCTGCGTCGTTTTCCATTGGGACATCGAATCGGCTCTTCAGTTTTAATCTCAGCATTCTTAAGCTGTTCTTCTGTCAACTTAATATCAAGGAATAGTCTGAAGAAGGATTCAAGAGGTCTTTTTTCTTGATTACCATTCCCTTTCAATAGACCTGCAAGAATAGCAGAGTGGGTTGTCTCGTAATGTTTTACACCACATAGGTCATAAACATTAAACGATGGTGGAGATTTGCGCCTAAATTCCTCCAAACTTTCAGTAACTTCATCGAGCAGATGTTGGATATTAGTTTCATTTGCTTCCATAGCAGATTTCTATCGTTTTGGTTTATAGTGAGAATTATATAATGAGTTAGAAAAAGGGCACGGCAAGCGTCTCTGGTCCATCGAAGGTACTTGCAAACCTGGAAAAAGCACAGAGATTCCCGTACCCAAAGTGGGGCATAGAGTAGCCTTGCGCCGTGTTTTTCCCGTGGAAAAGATTGCAAGTTTTTCGATGGAACGGCGATATGTCAGAAGTCCGTTTTCAGGGCTTTATGCTGTAGTTGGTCTTTATTCGCTCCTTGCGTTTAAGGTGGTGAAATCCAACCTTAATGTAAGGCGGTTCAGATGTTTTACAAGCATTGACAACCGTTTTTTCCAAGGCTGCAAGTTTTCGGTGGATTGGAGACAAGTTGTGTCAAAGCAGGAAGCGTGCCAAAAGGTTCGCTACAGGGCATTGCGTGGTTGAGGGTGGGCAGCTGTCAATTTTCTGAACAGCCTGGGAAAGAATTGAGCAGGGGAGGGGCGTTTTCCGACGATGAGCTGGCTCATGACATTAAGGGACGAAGGGACGAAGAGACGAAGGGACAACAGAATTGCTCCTGATTAGCCGTCATCGTTGCTCCCCCGCTATTGCGTTGTATAATTCACACTACATCACACTACAAGGTGGCCTATTGAAAAATCACCAAATCGGTATATATTTTGGGGAGAGAAAAGGGAAAAGTGATAGGCTTTTGTGGGGAAGAAAACAAGATAATGTTGAGAATGAAGGACTACAAGATTATGCTAAGAAAGATAAGTTGTTTGGTGTGTTTTGCATTGGTGGTATCAACGTGGGGTGCAAGCTTCTACGAGCCGTTTGATTCGGGGGAGAACATCCCGCAGTACCGCATTTGGTTCCCCACGGGGCAGCCAGGGAAGGCGGAGTTTGAAGCGACCGTGGGGCATGAGAAGCCAGGTAGCATCTGCTTCTCTGGGGCGATGCGCGGGGCGGTTGCCATGCTGATGCCCATTGAAGAGAACGAAGCTGGCCTTTACCGCTTTTCCGCGTGGGTGCGGGGCGAGGAACAGGGGGGCATGGGAAAGTTCGTCTTGAAGATGTGGCCAACTCTCAAAGGGCGTGGCGAGGTGCCTGCGTATGGCCCTGTTTGTGTCCCATGCTCTCTAAGTACGGAGTGGCAGCGGCTTGAGGTCTATTACCGCATTCCGCAGGGCTGCAAATACGACGACACGGTCATCACGGCTATCGCAGGACAGGTGATTCTGCAGAACTTCACTCGCAGGATTTTTGTGGATGACATCCGCATCGAAAAAGTTGCGCCTGAATGGCCCTTCTGCGAGAACTTCACAGATGCTGCTTCAGCTGAAATTTGGGGGCTTTATGGCTCCAATGGCATCGAAGGGGTGACCAAAGTCCAGCGGATTGAAGCGGGCTGCGGCGACGCAGGTGCCATCGCAATTGAACACATCAGTGGCAAATCGGGCTATGGTGCCGCACCAAAGCAGCCGTTGTCTGCTGCGCAGTTCAGTGCGGCATCTGACTGGACGGTGGAGCTGGCGGTCAAGCAGACCCGAGGGGCCTCTGCTGTTCTCGTCGTCGAGCAGCTTGATTCAACAGGCAAGTTGTTGGAGACTACGACAGGCACCGCTGTTCCCGCTGCTCCCGACTACCGAATGGCTACACTGCCATTTACCCTGCGCAAGGAAACTGCTGCGCTACGTCCCGCCGTGCTGAATGTAGGCACGGGAACAGTGACCATCGACAACATCGCCATCCGTCCCGCCGATGCAGGCGAGAAGGCCGTGCTGTCACGCGTGAAGAAGGCTCCGCTGTGGAGTATCGTCTATCCAGCGGACTTCTTCGCGACCATTGACCGCAAGGAGCCTGTCATCAGCTTGCTGTCGGGCCGCACAAACTTCATTCTTGTGATGCTGGCGGGGGACAAGTCGCTGGCGGACAATGAGACGCTGGTTGATTTCACCCTGCCTGAAAGCATCGAAGTGCTTACGGCGCAGTTCAGTACATACGGCCCCGCATACGCTGTCGAGGAACTGCCGCCCGCCAGGCCAGGCTATCGTTCCTACCGCGTGAAGAACCCGTATAACTGGGCAACCTATATGATGAAGACCAATCCGAATCACTATTCGGGCATGGAAATCGTGATGAAGGCCAATGGGCAGCCTGGAGAGAAAGGACTCTTCATGCTGGAATTGACTGTTGGCGACAAGAAGGGCGAGAGGCGCGAGATTCCCATGGAAATCCTGCGTCCCGCGCCAGTTGCGCCCCTTCAGGATTGGTTTACCGTCGGCAGTTGGGGGTTCAACCATGTGCATGTCATTGATGAGAACGCACATAAGTCGCTGATTGAAAGCTTCGTGGCCTCAGGCTTCAACCATGGAAGCGTTCACGCCTCGCAGAAGTACGCATCGGAGCGCGTGGTGAAGCTGGGCTTCCAGCCAAATCTTATCATTCACAGTGCCGACCTAGCGCGGACCTACAAGAACCCGCCGCTCCGCACACTTGCCGATGGACGCGAGGACAAGGGACATGTCGCCCTGGGGGCCGCCGTCAATGACCCCGAGTTGCGTGAGCAGTACCGCAAATACCTTACCTCCTGTGTGAAGCTGCTGCCGCCTACAGGCCGCGCTTGCGCCAGCATCGACATCGAGTTCTGGGGAACTGGTCTCTGCACACAGTCCTGCTTCCATCCCACCACAATTGCTGCGTTCCGCGATTTCGCCAAGCTGGGGCAGAATGTGCAGCTTGATTCCACCATCATCCTGCGCGACTACAAGAAGGAGTGGATTGCGTTTCGCAATGACATCACCATTAAGCTCCACAGAATGGCGCGGGACATCCTGCGCGAACTGCGCCCAAACACCTTGCTATGCGCATACGACTATACGTTGAAACTGGACGGCACCGCTTCCGAAACGTTCCTCGACAACGTCCCCACCAACTCTTTGCTCTACGACCAGCTGGATGCAATCGACGCGCACCTTGTCAGCACCTACAGCATCGAGGGCGTCAACTTCCTCGACCACATCGACTGCGATTCACACACCTTCAAGAAGCCTGTCTATGGCGTGCCGTACTTGACGGAAGCCCTGCCAAACGTGCTGCTTCCCAGTTGGAACTACCACCATCCATCCGTGCGTGAAGTGCGTCTGGAGGTACTTGCTGCTGCCGCCAGCGGTGCCGCAGGACTCACCTATTTCACGGGCATGGCCGTCGATGGCGAACGTCTCAATGCCATCAATGAGGGCATGAACGCTGTTGGGCGCTTCGCCGAATTCTACAAGAGCGGAAAACGCGCCGATGACAGCGTCAAGCTGGAAGGCATGACCCCCGACATGCGCCACCGCGTCCATGTTCTGGATGGCAAAAGCCTCCTGACTCTCTTCAACTGCGCTACCACGCCCCAAACCATCACCCTCCCCAATGGCGCCAAAGTGACCGTTCCTTCCATGGACTTCGCACAGGTGCTGCTATAGCATTAGCAATTAGCAATAGAAATTGATGGAAGTATGCATGTTTTGCATGAAGTAGCGGCAGAGAATGACAGGAACAACTATGGACCCGAAAGTCATCGAAAGATTTAAAGAGCTTGTTGATGCTGGAACAATCGAAGAGGAACTCCATAAGCAGCCAAGTTTAAATTGGAGATTGCGTGTCAAAAACAAAAAGAAGTTCTGGATTGAACACGTGTTATACAAGGAGTGGGCCATTCAGCAGAGAAAGGGTCCCATCCATGGACCTTATAACCATTTTAGAATTCTTGATCCGCGGAATGTGCGTCATGCATTTGGCACGGAAGCGTATATTTCCAAGCGGATTATGGGCATTAGCATCAATAAACTCACGGAATTCATCACAAATTTCAGGGAGGCATTTAGAGGGGATTCATCACCATCAAAAGATCAACAGGTTTTT
>JAEEGL014814005.1_pt1 | contig 11864 bp, 9 predicted proteins | sample 9134231 | NCBI WGS metagenome assembly JAEEGL01 (sample SAMN16246548, study PRJNA631951) | gut metagenome | biome: gut microbiome; feature: rumen; material: fiber-attached | host: Bos | place: Iran: Karaj | collected 2018-10 | reverse complement strand
TCCAGCCATGCCGCGGGAATATCCCCTGCCGCGTTTTCCGGATCCGCCTGAACGTGAACGCGCACGCGGCGTTCCGAAGCTGTTTAAATAATCCGCGTAATCAGCCGGAGTCACGTTTGCCGATCTGGGACTTCGCACGCTCCGCGATTCAAGCCTGTCGCCTACCATTGATTTTTTATAGCGCATACCGCCGGAAACAACCGTTTCGTCATTCTCAGATAAATTCACGCGTGTGGTTCTCCTGCCGTAAGGCGTTTTTTTGCCCACCATATAGTTTTTACGTCCTTCACCAGCCAAAAAGCAAGTCTCCTTTCTCAAAAAATATTCACAGATCAAGCTCCGATCTGACTGTATTTTCAGCGCATGCCGCAAGCTCCGCGAACGAATCGCATTCATCGGCATATATCCATATTATTTTATCATTTCGTCTGAACCATGTCAACTGTCGTTTTGCAAATCTTCGCGTTTCCATCTTTAATTTTTCCACAGCTTCATCGAGCGTCTGTTCCCCGCGAAGGTAAGGCAGAAGCTCCTTGCAGCCTATTGCCTGCACAACCGTCTTTCCGGCGTTCTCGGAATAGAAGCCCTTCACCTCGTCGATAAGCCCGTCGCGCAGCATCATATCCACCCTCAGGTTTATCCTGTCGTAGAGCTTCTGTCTGTCACGGTAGCCTATGCCGATTATGCAGCTCCGGTAGCGGTCTGGAAATTCCCGTGAACGGCGGTTGAATTCCGAAAGCGTCGTGCCGCTCAGTTCGTATACCTCCAGCCCCCTGACAATCCGCTTCCTGTCGGCCGGACTTAATTTTTCCGCGGTTTCCGGATCGGCTTTCCTCAGCCTTTCCAGAAGTGCCCCGCCTCCGTGTTCGTCAAATTCCGAATTCAGCCTGTCACGCAGCGCTCCGTCGGACGGAATATCCGGAAAAATTATGTTGTTAAGAAGCGAATCCACATAAAGCCCCGTGCCGCCGCATACAATCGGAAGCCTTCCGCGTGCTGAAACGCCTTCGATTGCCCTGTGTCCCAGCTCGCAGAACCGCGCAACCGAAAATTCCTCGTCAAGCTCCGCGAAGTCTATGAGATGATGCGGAATCCCGTTCATCTCTTCCGCTGTCGGCTTTGCCGTGGCTATGGAAAGTCCCCTGTAAATCTGCATGGAATCGGCGGAGATCACCTCGCCGTTCAGCCGCCTTGCAAGCTCCACCGCGAGCGCGGTCTTGCCGGAGGCTGTCGCTCCCACAACCGCCGCGACCTTAATCCCCCCGCTCATTGCTGTATTCTCCCGAAATATTTCTCGATCTCGCGCTGCTTGAGCGACACGAATATCGGACGTCCGTGGGGACAGTACCTCACATCCGGATTGTTTATCAGCGTAAGCACAAGCTCGGCAAGCTCCGATGGGAGATTCCTGTCGCCTCCCTTGACGGCGCTCTTGCAGGCTATGGTGTGGTAAATCCAGTCGATTTTTTCAGTTGTGACCGTGGTCTGTCCGGCGCGGAGCTGTCCGGCTATTTCCAGAAATGCGCCCTCCGCGTCGTCGCCGGAAAGTATCGTAGGCACGCTTCTGAGCAGCACGGTTCCCATGCCGAAATCCTCTACCTCGAAGCCCGCGCCCGCGAGAAGCTCTATGCTCTGCGTTACCGCGTCGTACTGATTCTTGTCAAGCGTTACCGGCAGCGGAGTCAGAAGCATCTGACTGTCAGGATTCTCCCGCTGCTTTATAAGTCTTTCGTATATAAGCCTCTCGTGCGCCGCGTGCTTGTCAATCAGAATAAGCTCGCCGCCGGATTCGACGAGAATGTATGTGTTGAAAATCTCGCCCGTTATCTTATATTCCGGCATTATGAAGCTGTCAGCCGTCTGAATTTCCTCATCGGCGGGGGTTGTCTGTAAATTTTCCTCCCGCACGTCGGGATTGCGTCCGTCAGCGTTATCTGAGAATGCCGGCGGGAGCGTGCCGTGTATCTCCGGCTCGGCGGCGCGGACAGACTGTTCGTAAGTCGGCGGCGGGGGCGTGTATCCTGTTCTCAGCGATGAAGCAGCCACGTCAGGATCGCTGACATTCGGTATTTCGAAAACTGTTGCCGGCTTTGGTCCGGACGCGCTTATTTCTGAATTCCCCAAGCTCCTCTCCGCACGGTTCCTTATCGCCTCGGAACGAACCGACTGCGCGAGATTGATCTGCACGCCGCCGTATTCGTGCATATTAGGAGATGTGCTGACCCTGCGAGCCGGAGGAAGCTCCACGTCACGCGGAGAATCAAACTCTGTGAGCGCTGATTTTACGGCGAAATATACGGCTTCATATATCGGTCTTTCCTCAGTGAAGCGAACCTCTAACTTTGCCGGATGAACGTTCACGTCCACAGCGGAACAGTCTAAACTTATTCCCAGCACGCAGGCGGGGAATTTGCCTATCATGACCGCGCCCTTGCACGCCTCCTCCAGCGCCCTCTGCATCGTGTTGCTCCTGACATACCGCCCGTTAATGAAAAACACCTGCATGGCGCGGTTGGGTCGGGAATTGACGGGCTTGGAAACAAAGCCCTCCACGCTTACGTTCTGATAGCTGTATTTTACGGGGATAAGCCCCGATGTGAATTCCCTGCCATAGACCGCGTGTATTGCCGAACGCAGCTTTCCGTCGCCAGGAGTGAGCAGCGTTTCCCTGCCCTCGCGGACAAAGCGGAAGGATATCTCCGGATGCGAGAGCGCCACGCGGTCAATGACGGCTGCAATGGCATTGCCCTCGGTCTTGTCGGATTTGAGGAATTTTCTTCTGGCGGGAGTGTTATAGAACATGTCGCGCACAATAATTGTCGTGCCGACCGCGCAGCCGGTTTCCTCATTGACTACCTCGTCGCTGCCCTCTATGACGTAATGCACACCAGCGTCGTTTTCGGCCGTCCGTGTGACAAGCTCCATCCTTGAAACGGCGCATATCGACGCGAGTGCCTCGCCGCGGAAGCCGAGCGTCGATATGCTGTCCAGGTCAGCGCCTACGCGTATCTTGCTCGTCGCGTGGCGCAGGAATGCCGTCGGCACGTCGTCGGGGGAAATTCCCTCGCCGTTGTCGGTGACGCGGATATATGTCGAACCGCCGTGCTTTATCTCGACGGTTATCACATTTGCCCCCGCGTCTATGCAATTTTCAACAAGCTCCTTGACAACCGACGATGGACGTTCCACAACCTCACCGGCGGCAATAAGCTCGGCTGTATGTTTATCTAACAATCTTACCTTTGACATTTTTTCTACCTTTCAGAAAAATATGAAATCCGGAGTGCGAATGTCAGACCGGTTTGACGCCGAAAATCCGTTCCGTGTTTTCCCTTGTATGTCTGATCAGCTCCTGCTCGTCTATGCACATGTATTTCGCAAGCTCCCGCGCAACGTATTTTACATTCTGCGGTACATTGATGCGCGCAAGTCCCGGCACATTGCGGGGCGTGAGGTAGGGCGCGTCGGTTTCTATCAGCACGCGTTCCGGCGGCAGGACAGTCACTGCTTCCCGCAGGTCGTCGGCACGGCGGTCGTCGCATATCCAGCCGGTGACGCCGATGCAGAAGCCCATCGAGAGATATTTCTCCATCGTCGCCCTGTCGCCTGTAAAGCAATGCACGACAGACCTCCCGCACACCTCCGGGTGTTTCTCGAATATTGCCGCAAAATCCTTCGCTGCCGCTCTTTCATGCAGGAACATCGGCATTCCTGTCTTTTCGGCAATTTGGATATGACGTTCCAGACAGCGCATCTGGTTCTCACGGGTGGAATACATTCTGTCGAAATCCAGTCCGCATTCCCCGACCGCCACTAATTTGGGGTTAGAGGAAAGCAGCTGCTTGATCCGCGCAAAATCCTCCTTGCGAGCGAAATCGGCATTGTGGGGATGTATTCCCGCCGTGCCGTATGCCTCATGGGTCTGCACGAAGCGGTGTATCGCTTCGTTGGACATCCTATCCGAGCCAGTGATAATACAGGCAACGCCCTCGCTGAGCGCGTCGGAGAGAATCTTCTCCGGGTCGCTGAACTGCCGGCAAAAGAGGTTCAGCCCGATGTCGTAGTATTGAATGGTTTTGATGATAATTCACTTCCGGATTACAGTATTGCCGTGCAGAATGAAATGACCGAAAACAGGTTGCACAGACAGTGGAACAGTATGCTGATAGAAATATTCTTCTTTTTGAAGACAGCAATCGCCAACGGAACAAAGATTACGATTCTGAATACATTGTTGAACGGCAGCCACAGGTGATAAAGCGAAAACAGCACGGCAATCAGAATCGGCGTGCCTACATTCTGCTTTTCGTAATGGGAGGTCAGATATCCCCTGAAAAAAAACTCCTCGGTGATCGGAGCGATCAGCACATTGAAAATGCCGTAGAAAACGCAGGTTGCCACCAGCGTCGCTCTTGGGAAGCTCTTCAAATATTCCATATCGTTCCAGTCAAATCCGACCGGCAGCAGCGACAGCAGATGATTCCGAACGCCGCCGAGCAATTGCAATTCCGCCGGCTGAATGAATGCCGAAGCAAGCCCGGCAGCTCCGAAGAAAAACGCCGCATACAGAATAATCTGCCACAGGGGAATTTTTTCCTGCCCGGCAAAGGCGCTCTTGAAGGAATATTGCCCGCATTCCTTTTTGCTGTCGTAAAGAATGAATCCAAGCTCGATCGGAACCATTGTAAACAGCGCAATCAGGCAGAAGAGCAGAATATGCGGTATCGCATGACAAAACCATCCGATAAGCAGATAGAGCGAGCTTAAAACCACCGTCGGAAGAAACACCCGGAACAGCAATCGGGGCAAATTGATTTTTTTCATCTCAGATTCCTCCAAACATTTCTTCATTCCAGCGCCGCGCTTGCGCGTGCGCTCCTCAATTATTCACTATTCACTATTCCCTATTCTTTATTCTCTAAGCGAACGTATGTGAGCGTCACTTTGCCAGCTCCGCCAATTCGGACAAGATCTGGAACGCCTGCATGGGCGTGAGGTTGTTGATGTCGAGATGCTTTAAGCGGAAGACCGCTTCGGCTTCTCCCGGCGGAGTGAAGGAGATGGATGTCTGCTCGACTTCGGCTTTTCGCTTGGTGGCTTCGGGCTTGCCGCTCTCCAGCTGCTTGAGAATCTGCCGGGCGCGTTTGACCACGCTGTCGGGAATGCCGGCCAGCTTCGCCACTTCGATGCCGTAGCTCTGATCGGCTCCTCCGCTCACGATACGGCGCAGGAAGGTGATGTCCTCTCCGCGCTTCTTGACCGCGACGGAGTAATTCTTGACCCCGCTAAGGGAATTTTCCAGCTCGGTCAGCTCATGGTAATGAGTGGCAAAAAGCGCCTTTGCGCCGAGCTTCTTCCTGTCGGCAACATGCTCCAGCACGGCGCGGGCAATGCTCATTCCGTCAAATGTCGATGTTCCGCGCCCTATTTCATCGAGTACAAGAAGGCTGTCCGCCGTGGCGTTTTCCAGAATATACGCCACCTCGTTCATCTCGACCATGAACGTTGACTGTCCCGAAGCGAGGTCGTCCGACGCGCCCACGCGGGTGAATATGCTGTCCACAACGCCTATTTCCGCGCTGGAAACCGGCACAAAGCTGCCGCACTGAGCCATTAAGGTTATGATTGCCACCTGACGCATATATGTAGATTTGCCCGCCATATTCGGACCTGTAATTATAGCCACGCGGTTCTCGTTGTTGTCGAGATACACGTCGTTGGGGACAAACTGCTCGTCTGATACCGCTTCCACAACGGGGTGACGGCTGTCCTTGAGAATTATCCTCCCCGATGTGTTGACAAGCGGTCGGGTGTAATTATTTCGCACGGCAGTCTCAGCAAAGGAACACCAGACGTCAAGACGCGCAATCGCGTCGGCTGTCCGCTGAACGCGGTTCTGACACGCGGCTACCTTCCTGCGTATTTCCTCAAAGAGTTCGTATTCGAGCTTTACGATTCTGTCGCGTGCGCCGAGAACCCTGCCCTCCATTTCCTTCAGCTCTTCGGTGATGTACCTCTCGCAGTTGGCAAGAGTCTGCTTGCGTATATATTCCTTTGGCACTAAGTCCTTTGAAGCGTTGGAAACCTCTATGTAATATCCGAAAACGCGGTTGTAGCCGACTTTCAGCCTTTGGATTCCGGTTTTCTCGCGTTCCTTTTCCTCAATGGAGGCAATGAAATCCTTGCCGCCGCTCATGTCGCCGTTGAGCGTGTCCAGATCCTTGCAGTAGCCGGGCTTTATCATGCCGCCCTCTCGCACGGTAAGCGGAGGCTCGTCAACAATCGCATGCTCCACAAGCTCGCGGACGTCGCTCAACGTGTCGATAGAGGAATAAATGTCCCTCAGCTCGCCCGACTTCATTGCGCGCAAAAGCTCCCGCACCGTCGGAAGCGATTCGGCGGCATAGGCAAGGGCGCGTATCTCACGGGCATTCGCCGTGCCGTACGCTATGCGGGTCATAAGGCGCTCTATGTCGCTTATTCCCCTCAACGCCTGAATTATATCGTCCCTGAGAACAGAATCCCCGCAAAGCTCGTCCACGGCATTCTGACGCGCCTGAATGGAAACGGGATTCACAAGCGGACGCTCGATGACATTGCGGATCATGCGCTTGCCCATCGGCGTCTTTGTCCTGTCAAGAACCCACAGCAGAGAGCCTTTTTTTTCCTTGGTGCGCATTGTCTCGGTGAGTTCCAGATTCCTGCGCGTGGAAGCGTCGATATTCATAAAGATATCGCCAACATAGTAATTTATGCGGTCGAAGCATTCTATTTTTATCGTCCTGCCGTCATTTTCCTCCGCCGCTTCGCCTGCCATACGGGTGGAATAAATGTAGTCGATGAGCGCGCCGAGTGCCATAACCGTTGGCGGATAATTGAATATTCCAGAACGCTCCGTTTCCTTTGGGTCGAACTGTGCGCTTACTGCCGCCAGCGCGTTCTGATAATCGAATTTCTCATCGTCGAGCAGCTCGACGGAGGCTTTCAGACGGCTTTTGATGAATTTATCAAGTCCTCCTATACTCAGCGCCGACGGATTGATGAGTATTTCGTGCGGGTCGAACTTACTAAGCTCCCCGCAAAGCTTCTGGAACGATGAAGCGCCGCTTATCTGGGTGACATTCAGCTCGCCTGTCGAAACGTCGGCGACACAGAGTCCCGTCACTCCCTCGGCACAGCAGACCGACGCGATATAATTATTCCGTCCCTCGTCGAGCATGGAATTCTCGATGATGGTTCCGGCTGTGATTATCCTTATAATTCCGCGCTTTACAAGCCCCTTGGCTGTCGCGGGGTCTTCAAGCTGTTCGCATATGGCTACCTTGTAGCCCTTTTCCACCAGCCGGGCCGCGTAGGACTCATAGGCGTGAAACGGAACGCCGCACATCGGGGCGCGTTCCTCCATACCGCATATTTTGCCTGTCAGCGTAAGGTCAAGCTCCTTGGACACCAGCTTTGCGTCGTCAAAAAACAGCTCGTAAAAATCTCCGAGCCTGAAAAAAAGAAGCGCGTCGGGATTCTGCGCCTTTATTTCAAGATATTGCTTCATCATGGGCGACATTTCTCCCATTTTTCACATACACCCGCCTGTCAAAAATTACTGAGTACCTTTTATTATAACATATTCTTCTTGAAATTGCAAACCTCATATCTTTTATATAGGTGAATTTTTTGATAATTTTTATCAATTCCAATTATTATTTCATATCGCTTGCATTTGCCGTCATTTCATGGTATAATACACATACGACATCGCAACGCTTTGCATGAACCGCAATAAGCGCGAACATTTAAGTAAAGCGGAATGTATTAAGGAAGTGACCTGCTATGACCTGCAAAAACTGCGGCGCGGAAATCGGACCGGACGATAAATTCTGCGCGGTATGCGGCGTGTCCACCGCCGAAAAGAAAATCCCCAACTTCTGCATGCACTGCGGCGGCAGGCTTTCCGAGGGCGACAGATTCTGCGCGGTATGCGGCTGCGCCGTCGGAGAAACGCGGCCGTCCGACAATAGAGACAACCGCGGCATTTCAGCCGGAAGGCTCTGTTACCGGCACGAGCAAAAGGGGCTTGACGTTCGTACTATCGCAATGGTGACGCTGCTCCTGATTTGCGCGGGCTTATTCCTCGTCGGCACGCTTCTGAACTGGTGGCGGCTGTGAATTTTATTATTTTGGTGCAATAAAAAATACCGTTCTCTCTGTGTGTGTTTGCCACAAAAGGGAACGGTATTATTTTTGAAAAATTACGGAAACAATTCCGCTCAGGCTTACGCTTTACTTTAACATGTTCTTTCAGCCTACGGAAATTATTTCCCTTATCACGGCAATCTCGTCCGCGCCGGTATCGACGGCAAGCTGTCCCGCGTCTATGAATGCGTATCGCTCGTCAACCATGATTATCTTCGAGTAATCTCCGGCAATGCACGGCAAAAAGCTGTTTGCAAATGAATCCTTGAGTATCATCAGCGTCCTGCCGTTTTTTACATTGGGATTGGTCAAAGTCAGAATCCCGTGGTTTCCGCCCTCAAAGAAATTGTATTTGTCCTTTGTTTGCAGAGCCGAATAATCGTAGAGGCTTATTTCCATGCCGTCCGCTTCGACTATTACGTCGTCGTTCACTCTGAAAGCCCACAGCGGCTCGCCCCGTATCGCGGCATTCGGAACCCTTGACCAGAGCGTTCCACGAAAATTACTGCTGACGGTGATTATCTCCGGCGCTTTTTCGTCCGTCGGCTCGTCCCCGTGCGCGGCGATCCATTCGTGATAGGCAGCCGCGGCGCCCGCTGCCGTCCAGTGATGGTCGGTGGCATAATAATATTCCGGTCTGCCGAGGAGCGCTTCGCTAAGGTCTATCACATGAGCCGATTTCAGTTCCCTTTTCAGAGCCGAAAACAAAGCATCATAATCGTACATAGGCGCGCCGTAAGGCATGCTTTCCCTGAGCGAAATTCCTGCCGACGGCACATACATGACATATGTTTCAATTCCGGTCTGTTCGGCTATACGGTTTATCTTAGCGGCGTATCTCACGCATTTGTCCACGTCAACATCGCTTTCCAGAAGCCTCTGGGAGAGACGCCCGTCGCTCCCCACATACGCGCCGCCTATGCAACCCGAACCCAAACGCAGTCTGATTCCCGTTTCGGCGCTTTTCAGATTATCCCTCAGCGGAAACTGGTCGGAAAGGCAGTTCTCCAGATCCTCCTGAAATCCGCCGTCGAAAATCTCCCATCTAATGTCTCCGCCGGTTTTGAGCGTCCGGTTCTCGTTGACGGAAACAGGATTGTCCGGCTTTATGATTATCGCCGCAAGAATCGCAAGCGGAAAGGCGACGAACACAACAACGCATATCTGCCTTGAATTTATTTTATCCGGTATTTTTAATGTATTCTTTATTCTGTCAAAAATATTCATAATTCAAAAAAATCAAAACCTGAAATACAGGAAAGGATTGTAGGAGCTTTCTATCACCATCAGCAGCGAAAACAGATAGAGTCCCGCACCGACGGCGGTCTTTATGCCAAAGCGCAGGCTTTCGCTTTGAAGCGAATTGATCTTCCTTGCGGCGTATCTCCTGACAAAGCTGACTGACAGGATTCCTCCGGCGAGAATAATGAGTAAATTCTCTCTGAGATAATACGCTGAAGACGCATCTGCAAAGCCGTTCGCGCCGAACATTGAGAGAATGTATTCCCACGCCTTCCCTATATCGTCACAGGCGAATATAACCCACGATATAAGCACCGAAAGCAGGGTGTATATATGTCCCACCACCGCCGGAGCCTTCCGGAGCAGGTCGAGCAGGAACAGCTTTTCCGCCGCCAACAGCAGGAAGAAGTACAGTCCCCATATGACGAAATTCCAGCCCGCGCCGTGCCAGAGTCCGGTAAGTCCCCAGACAATAAACAGATTGAGCATTTGCCTCGGAAGTCCCCTGCGGTTGCCGCCGAGCGGAATGTAAAGGTATTCCCTGAACCACGAGCCGAGCGAAATGTGCCATCTCCGCCAGAATTCGGTGACACTTTTTGATTCATATGGATAATTGAAATTCTCAAGAAAATCAAAGCCTAACATTTTTCCTATGCCTATCGCCATATCGGAATAGCCGGAAAAATCAAAATAGATTTGCAGCATATAGGCTGCCGCGCCGATTATTGCCGTGACGGAGGCGTTTCCGCGCTGAATCGAAATTTCGTCCCATATCGCGCCGAATGAATTTGCGAGCAGCACTTTCTTGCCAAGTCCGAGCGTAAAACGGAATATTCCGGCGCATATGCGGTCGGCTCCGAGTGTGCGGCGGTCTATCTGCCTTGCGATATCGCGGTATTTGACGATTGGCCCCGCTATGAGCTGCGGGAACATGCAGACATACATTCCGAAGCTCACGATATTGTGCTGCACCGGAATTTCACGCCTGTAAACGTCGATAGTATAGGATAAGGTCTGAAATGTGTAAAAAGAAATTCCTATCGGCAGAGCTATGCCGATAAGGTCAAATTCCTGCCCTGTGATGGCGTTTACGCTGCTTATCAGAAAATCGGTATACTTGAAAAATCCAAGCATACCGAGATTCCCTGTGAGTGAAAGCGCAAGCACCCACCCGCGCAGCTCCGGCTTTCCCTTTTGGTCGAGTCTTTCCAGCATCAGCCCGTTGCAGTAATCGAACACCGTCGAAAACAGCATTATGAGTATATATACAGGCTCGCCCCACGCATAGAAAATCAGACTCGCCGCAAGCAGCAGGGGATTTCTCACCCTCTCCGGAACAGCGTAATAAAGAAGCAGCACAACCGGCAGGAATATCAGCAGAAATACGGCGCTGCTGAATACCATAGAGCATTCCCTCCGGTTTTATTTGTCTTTGAAGAAACCATAGAACGCCGCTTCCATCTTGTCCGAATTGTCGGATACCATAAGTATGGCAAGCGTGCCGCGAGTGAATACCTTAGCCTTTTCCAGCTTTGGGAGCTGGCTTTTGTCATAGGCGGCATAGAGCGTCTTGCGCGTTTCTAAATGTGATCTGAGCGAGTCGGCTGCCTGATTGAGGTCGGATTTCTTCTTGACCTGAATAGCGACTATCTCATCGGCGTTGCCGGTCCCATTGGTAGCGTATGTGATGAAGAACGCCTTGACCTTGCTGTATTCAATGTTGGAAACATGCGAGAGAAGCTCCTCGGGATTGGAGTCGCTGCTGCTCGCGTACTTCATGCTGTCAGGATCTCCCGTGAATCTCACAAGCGCCTGATTCAGGTCGTACATGCTTATCTCTTCCGCATCGTCCCCGCAGGCTGAGAGTATTCCGCAAAGCATGACCGCCGACAGAATGACCGCGGTGATTTTCCTGATTGCTTTCATAATCTGACCGCTCCTTCACCCGGATTTTACGGCTCAGTAGTCGTAGCCGTAATTTTCATAATATTTGTACTGATTAAGAACCTGACTTATCTTGCTGTCGATCTTATTTCTCTGTTTCTCGGTAAGCTCGTCAGCGGAATCACCGTTATAGGTCAGATAGTAACAAAGAATGTATTCGCCATCGTCGTTAATGATCCACTGGGAGGATATGTACAGCTTTTCGCTGTTGCTCATTTCGGATTCGAGCTGCTCTACCATATACTTCGCAAGCTTTTCATCATCCGGCTTTATTTTTTCATTGAATGAAAAGCTGAATGTCTGCTTTTTCTCCTTGAGGGCTTCCATTACCGCCTTGGGAATAGCATAGATATTCTTTATCTTCTTGCATGTCATAAGAGTGTAGTTGTACTTCTTGCCCGTCGCCGGCTCAAAGTAGCCTGTGTTCCATTCATGACCGGAATTGCGGCACGCGACGTCGTCCATATTGAAGTTTCTGTAATTGGAGC
>JAEEGL014743033.1_pt1 | contig 11864 bp, 10 predicted proteins | sample 9134231 | NCBI WGS metagenome assembly JAEEGL01 (sample SAMN16246548, study PRJNA631951) | gut metagenome | biome: gut microbiome; feature: rumen; material: fiber-attached | host: Bos | place: Iran: Karaj | collected 2018-10 | reverse complement strand
GCCGTCGCCGTACTTGCGGTCGCCGACCACGGGATGGCCGATGTCCTGCATGTGCACGCGGATTTGGTTCTTGCGGCCCGTCTCCAGCTTCAACTCCACGAGCGAGCAGCGGGGTGTGGTCTTGAGGGTGTGGTAGTGGGTGATGGCGTACTTGCCGCCGCCCGGATCTTCGGGCGAGGAGTAGGTGATGTAGGCCTTGTTGTCCTTGAGCCACGACTCGATGGTGCCGCCCTCGCGCTCCAGCTCTCCGCTGACGACAGCAACGTAGCGGCGGTCGAAGACGATGTCGTGCCAGTTGTCCTCGAGAATCTGCGCTATCTCGCGGTTCTTGGCGTACATCATTAGGCCGCTGGTCTCGCGGTCAAGGCGGTGGACGGTGTGGGCGGTGCACTTGAAATGGCGCTTCTGGAAATACTCGTCGAGCACCTGTTTGGCGGAGTACTGCTTGGCCGTGGCCGGCATGGAGAGGATGCCCTCGCTCTTCTCGATGACCACGAGGTCCTTATCCTCGTAGACAATCTTCACGTATTGGTTCAGGAGCATGTTGGAGCGTTTGTGCTTACTCACGCGGACGACCTGACCCGGATGCAGTGGCTCGTCGAAGCGCGTGGTGTTGCGGCGGTCCACGGTGATGCCGTGGCCGGCGAGGATGTCCTTGGCTCGGTTGCGCGAGATGCCGCTCATCTCCTTGAGCAGGAACTCCAGCAGGGTGGTCTCTTCGCGCACGATGTGCTCGCTGTATTTCGATGCGGCGTACTCAGCGCCAGTCTTGTTTTTCATATTCTTTTTATTTCTTATTCATGGTGGTAGGGCTCGCCGCGTAGGATGGTGTGGGCGCGGTAGAGCTGTTCCACGAAGAGGACGCGTATGAGCTGGTGGGAGAAAGTCATCTGCGAGAGCGAGATCTCTTCCTTGGCCAGCGCGTGGATGGACGGGTCGAAGCCGTAGGGGCCTCCCACGATGAACACGAGGCGGCGGGCACCGGTGTTCATGCGCTTCTGCAGCCAGCTGGCGAACTCCACGCTACGACGCTCGGCACCGTGCTCATCAAGCAGTATCACGTGGTCGCCCGCCTGCAGTTGTTTCTTGATCAGCTCGGCCTCCTGTGCTTTCTGCTGCTCGGCGGTCAACGCCTTGGTGTTGCGCAGCTCGGGAATCACATCCATGCTGAACGGCACATAGTGGCCGAGGCGCTGGGCGTAGTCCTCGATGAGCGCCTCTACGTGGCGGTCGGTGGTCTTTCCTATGACGAGCAGAGTGATACGCACGGGGCAATTAACAATTAACAGTTAACAATTTACAATGGACAGTGGATTATTCAGTATTCAACAACGTTTTGGACACTTCATCGCCGAGGTCGATGGCCTGTTGGAGTGCGGCGCGTGCGTCCTGCTCTTTGCCCTGGCCGCGGAGGCTGAGGCCGAGGATGCGGTAGGCATCGGCAAACTGGTTGTCGAGGGCGATGGCTGCGCGGGCTGCGGCTATGGCTTCATCGAACTGTCCGAAGCGGTAGTTGATGGCGGCCAGCTCAGCCTGGAAGAGCGGTTCAGTAGGTTCCATGCGTGTGGCCCGCTCCATGTCGGAGAGTGCTTGCTGGTACATCCGGCAGCGCATCTCGGCCTGTTCGCGCTGGTAGTAGAAGTTGGCCGTGAGGTCCTTGGATTTCAGACGCTCGTAGTCGTTGAGGTCGATGACGGCCTCGCGGTAGCGCTGGAGACTGATGAGCGTGTTGGCGCGCATGAGCAGGGCAGGGGCAGCAGCTTCGACGTAGGGCTTGGTGAAACAGGCCACGGCGCTGTCCTGAAGTGCCAGCACGGCTGTGGTGTCGCGGAGCATCTGCTGACATTGCGCGGCATAGAGGAAATTGTCGGCCGAGCGGAAGTTTGTACGGTTGAGAGCCAGAAACTGTTCGCACGCCTCGGCGTATTGTTTTTGTGCATAAAGTATTTGTGCAATCAAAGAGGCATATACTGGCTGGTTATTAATGGCTTGTGCAGCCTTTGCTTCTTGCATAGCGCGCTCGAGTGTCCAGCCTTCAGGCATCTGGTTGGTGGTCTGTGCCAACCCGAAAATGGCTGCTGCGCGGGCATAGCGTAACTCGTCCTCTTTGCCTGTGGCGCGGATGCCGGCATTCCATGTGGCCTCGGCTTCGGCGTAGCGGCCTTGTGCGGTCAGCAGGTCGGCTTTCAGCGTGTAGCCGTTGGATTCTGCAGGGAAGAGTGCGATGTAGTCATCGACATAGGCTGCGTAGGTGGCGGTGTCGCGCGTGCCGAGCAGGAAGATGAAGCTATGCGCCTGCGATGGGTCGGCGGGCAGGGCCTTACGAATGAGGATGTCGCGGTAGTCGGAGGCGTTGGCCGAGAGGGCGTTGGTGACGAGGCTCCGAGCGAAGGCTGCCGATACGGCGTAGCTCTTGGCGTCAGCGGGGTTGGCGGCCATCTGGGCAAGGGCGATGACCTCGCCGTCCTGATTCATGACGGGGCACGATGCGGACTTTTCGTTGAGTTGCACGAGGAGCGTGTAGTAGGCATAATCGCCGTTGAACGTGGAGAGGTCGCCGACGGTGGCCGGAGTCGTCAGGCCCGCTTTGTTGGAGAGATAGGGCATGACGTGCACCTCCTGCCCCTTGGCTACATGGGCGGATGCCAACGTAAGCGACGGGCTCTTGGGGATGTTAACCTTGATCTTCAGCACGTCGTAGAGCGAGCTGGCACCAGCGATGCTGCTTACGGGCCATTCCTTGCCGGCCTCGTCAATGGCTACGGCGCGGGCGGCACCGCGGAAAGAATGGTAGTCGGTGAGTGCGGTGCCCTGCGTGTCGATGAAGAAGCCGTTGGTGGAGTGCAGCAGCTGGCCTTGTGCGTCGTAGGTGATCAAGTTGATTTGTGCCTTGCGCGCCTTCTTGAACCATTTGGGTTGTGCCTGTGCGCAGAGAGCGCAGGCGAGGAGCAGGGTAAAGAGGATATGGCGTTTCATCAGATTCTATGAAGCTTTTTGTGCGTGCGCCAGCAGGGCTTTGGCGTTCTCGACGGCTGCGGGGGTGAGCTGGCTGCCGCTGAGCATGTGGGCTAGCTCGGTAACGCGCTCGTCGGCGGTAAGATGCTGGATATGGCTGGTGGTGCCCTCGTCGTTGTCGAGCTTATAGACGCGGTAGTGTTCGGCACCCAAGGCGGCAATCTGGGGCAGGTGGGTGATGGAGATCACCTGGCGGCCGCCCTGGCCCATCTCGCGCATCATCTCGGCCATACGCTCGGCGATGCTGCCGCTGACGCCAGTGTCTATCTCGTCGAAGATGATGGTGGGCTGCTTGACGGTCTGGCTGATGAGCGCTTTCAGCGACAGCATCACGCGCGCTATCTCGCCGCCGGAGGCTACGCTGGCCAACTCCTGTAACTGCCCGTTCTTATTGGCGCAGAAGAGGAAGCGCACCTGATCGAGTCCCTTGGGTGACGGCTCCGGGCGACTGTTGACCTCTACGCGGAACTGCACGTTGGGGATGCCGAGGGGCACGAGGTGCGTGTGCATCTGCTTCTCCACTTCCTTGGCGGCTTTTGTGCGCAGGGCGGTGAGCTTCTTGCCTTGCTGGAGGAGCTCCTGATAGGCGGCATCGCGCTGCTGGCGTAGCTGCTGGAGGTGTTCCTCGCTGTTGTCGATGAGGCTGAGCTGCTGCCTGAAATCCTCAGCGAGGGCTATGAGTTCCTGCTCGGTTTGTACGTGGTGCTTCTGCATCGCGCTGTAGAGACTGCTCAGCCAGTCGTTGACGATTTCCAGGCGTTTGGGGTTGAGTTCCACATCCTCGGCTTGTGAGCTGAGTTCGTAGGCGATGTCCTTGAGCTCTATCTGGCAGCTGTTGAGGCGTTCCACAAGGCTCTCGGCATCGGGCAGCAGTTGGCTGACGGAGGAGAGGCTGTGCTCAGCACGGCGGAGCGCATCCAGCACGCTAAATGACTCGTCGTCACCGCCTTGCAGCAGTTGTTCGGCATCCCAGAGGGCAGTCCGTATCTCTTCGGCATGGGTGAGTTTCGTAGCTTCTTGTTCCATCTCTTCCTGTCGGCCTTCCTGCAAGTCGAGCTCATCAAGCTGGTCGAGTTGGAAGCGAAGGTATTCCTCGTCTTTCTGTCCGTCGGCGAGGGCAGCCTCGGCTTTCTCCAAGGCCTGATTGGCGTTGCGATAAGCGGTGTAGCAGGCGCTGTAGGTTTGTAGCTGCTGCTGCGCATGGGCCATGATGTCAACGACTTGCAATTGAAAATCCTCCTGCGCAAGCAAGAGGTTCTGGTGTTGGGAGTGGATATCGATGAGCTGGTTGCCGAGCTCGCGTAGCTGTGTCACCTGCGAGGGCGTGTCGTTGATGAAGGCGCGGCTCTTGCCGGTGGTCGTGAACTCGCGGCGGATGATGCAGGAGTGGCCGTCGAAGTCGAGCTCGTTCTTGGCAAAGAAGTCCTCCATGCCGCAGTCGGTGAGGTCGAATTCAGCCTCGATAACGCAGCGGCTGGCGCCTGCCTTGATCATGCGCGATTCAGCACGCTGGCCAAGGAGTAGGCTGATGGCGCCGAGCAGGATGCTCTTGCCGGCACCAGTCTCACCCGTAATCACGGAAAATCCGCGGTTGAAGCGGATGTCAAGCTCTGCGATGAGGGCGTAGTTCTGTATGGATAGTGATTGTAGCAATTGGCTTTTGGCTTTTGTCTGTTAGCTGTTGGCTTATTTGATTTTTTCCCAATAGTTGTTCTGCGAGGGATTGATGCGAAAGAGTATGTCATAAATCTCCTGACGCTCCTTCGGGGTGCCTTGCCCGCTGAAAATGCTCACGAACTCGTCGCGCTTGAAGTCAGTGAAAATCTGCGGCAGGGAGCTGAGGCTCTTGTTGTCGCGAGCCTCTTTCAGCAACTTCATCGATTCGCTGACGGCCTGACGCCCTTGCTCGACATCCTCGCTCATCCGGTCAAGACCCTTGCGGTAGTAATCGTACTGCATCTGACGCAGCGGCTCCAGAGCACCGTCGAGGTAGTCGTTGATGATGGCGTAGCGGTTCCTAGTGTCGTCGAAAGCCTTCCAGCCAGGGAAGCCCAGGCTCTCTGCATTGTTGCAGATGTCCTGTGCCTGCTGCAGATACGGGGTGCCGCCCATGGGAGACATGGAATCCATATCCATGCCGATGAGGACATAGGCCCAGTATGCCAGCATGGCGGTGAGGTTGTTATCTACCTGTTCGGGGCGCCACTCCAGTTGATCGAACTCTTGGAAATTAAAGTTGAAATCCTTGTCATTCATGTTGAAGACCGTCGTGGTGTAGGCGGAGCCCCACACGGGACGGCTGCCAGCCACCAACAAGCTGCCTGTGAACGAGTTGTCGGTCTCGCTGTAGGTGTTGATGGTGATGGCGAAAGAGCATTGGATGCGTTCCACTTCGCGGAACTCTAGGTCTGTCCACTGGCGCTCGTTGAGGAAACGCGTGATGGAATTTTCCAGCGCGTCGAAGACACCGGACTTGGTGTTGGACACCTGCTGGCGGTTGATGCTGACCTTGGCGTTCAGCTCCTGGGCGTGAGCGCTGCAGGTCATCAACAGGACAACGAGGATGGTGAACAGATGGCGCATAAGGGTTTTATTAGCTGGGCAAGAGGGTGGCTAGCTGGTCGATGATGTCTGCAGCCACCTCGGTCTTGGGCTTGAGCGGGTAGGGGATAGTGGCCTCGGGTGTGACGATGGTGATTTTATTCGTATCGTGTTGGAAGCCAGCACCCTCATCCTGCAAGGAATTGAGGACAATGAAGTCGAAGTTCTTACGGGCAAGCTTGTCCTTGGCGTGTGAGAGCTCATCGTTTGTCTCGAGGGCAAAGCCTACGAGGCGCTGATGGCTTTGTTTCATTGCTCCTAGACCTTGGGCAATGTCGCGTGTCGGCTTCAGACGCAGGATGAGGTCGTCGCCCTCGCGCTTGATTTTCGTGTCGGCAACGCTGTCGGGCGTGAAGTCAGCCACGGCGGCACAGAGAATGCCAGCATCCATGGTGGGGAACAGCCGACTGGCGGCCTCCCACATCTGCTGGGCGCTCTCTACGCGGGTAAGGGTGATATTGGGGGCTTGTGTGCTGCGCTGCACGGGGCCGCAGACGAGTTCCACCTGAGCTCCACGGCGGGCACATTCCTCAGCCAGGGCGAGGCCCATCTTTCCGCTGGAATAGTTGCCGATAAAGCGCACAGGGTCAATACGTTCGTAGGTAGGCCCTGCGGTGATGAGGATACGGCGGCCTGCCAGTTCCTCGCTTTTCGCTCCTTCGCCTTTTTGGACCTCCAAGGCTGCCAGCACCTGACGGGCAATCTCCTCGGGCTCTTCCATGCGGCCTTTGCCCACAAGATGGCTAGCCAACTCGCCGCTAGCAGGTTCGATGACGGTGACACCGCGCTGGCGCAGCAGGTTGAGATTGTCCTGCGTGGCTTGGTGGGCCCACATGTCGAGGTCCATGGCTGGCGCGATGAACACGGGAGCTTTCATGGACAGATAGGTGGTTATGAGCATGTTGTCTGCGATGCCGTGAGCCATCTTACCGATGGTGGAGGCAGTGGCCGGGGCGATGACCATGGCATCAGCCCAAAGGCCCAGCGCCACGTGGCTGTGCCATGTGCCGTCGCGCTGCGAGAAGAAATCGCTGATCACAGGTTTCGAGGTCAGCGCCGAGAGGGTGATGGGAGTGATGAACTCCTTGCCGGCTGGCGTGATGACCACCTGCACCTCGTGCCCCAGCTTGACGAACTGGCGGATGAGTGTGCACGCCTTGTAGGCGGCGATGCTTCCTGTGATACCTAATACAATGTTCATAGAGACGAAGCGGTGATGTTATTTGCTGCTCTTGCTGCGGAGGGCCAGTTCGGTAAGCACCTGCTTGGTGTTCAAGGTGAAGTCGCCCTGCATCATCCAGCTGAAATAGCCGGGGTCGCGGCGTAGCACGTCGGCCACGGGCATCCCTTTATACTTGCCGAAGTTGAAGATTTCCACACCTTTATCATCCTTGATGATGCGCCCTGCGAAATCGACATTACGGTTCATCTGCGAATAATCTGCGAGGAAGTCTATGTTGTTCTGCAGCGTCTCAGGGTAGTGATCGAGCTGTGCACAGAGCACCTCGTAGGTGGCGCGTGTGTCGGCGAGGGCCGAGTGGGCGTCCTCGAGGTTCTTATGGCAATAGAACTTATAGGCTGCTATGAGCGTGCGGCGCTCCAGCTTGTGGTAGATGTTCTGCACATCCACGCGACGGCATTTGCTGAGGTCGGCCTTGACGCCTGCACGCAGGAACTCCTCGGCCAGCATCGGGATGTCGAAATGGTTGGAGTTGAAGCCTCCAAGATCACATCCTTTGATGAACTCCCAGATACCGGGAGCAGCTTCTGCAAACGTGGGGCAGTCGGCAACGTCCTGATCGTAGATGCCGTGCACCTCGGATGCCTCCTTGGGAATATGGATACCCGGATTGATACGCATCGTCTTGGCCTCCTCGTTGCCGTTGGGGAACACTTTCAGGAGACAGATCTCGACGATACGGTCTTTAGCAATGTCAACACCCGTGGTTTCGAGGTCGAAGAATACGATGGGGTAATCTAAGTTCAGCTTCATGTCGATGGCTCGGTGTTAGTCGTTGAGCATCATAGGCATCAGTAGCATCAGGATATCCTCACCCTCCTTCTGCTCAGCAGGGGTGATGATACCTGCGCGACCGGGGTCTGCCAACTGGAAGACCACTTCTGTGCCTTCGAGATTGCCCAGGATGTCCAGCAGCAGCGTTCCCTTGAAGCCGATGTTGATGGCGGGTGAGTCGTATTCGCAAATGATACGCTCCTCAGCGCTGGTGCTGAAGTCTATGTCCTGACCGCTGACAGTGAGTGAGTTCTCCTTGAAGGCCAACTTCACCTGTGCGCTGCTCTGGCTACTGAACACGAGGACGCGCTTGAGTGTGGAAATTAGGGCTGCGCGGTCGATGGTAGCCTTGTAGGGGTTGTTCTGCGGAATGACACTATTGTAGTTGGGGTAGCGACCGTCGATGAGGCGGCAGGTGAGGGTGAACTCAGGTGTCTTCACGCAAGCCATCTTCTCGTTGAAAGACAGCTCTGCGGGAGCGTCGCCCTTCTGCAGGAGGCTCTTGAGGATGTTGGCCGGCTTCTTGGGCAGGATGAAGCCTACCTGCTGCTCGCTCTTCACGGAGGTGTCTTTCATGCGCACGAGCTTGCGGCCGTCGGTGCCCACGAAAATGAGACATTCGGGTGTAAAGTCGAAATAGGTACCGGTCATCACAGGGCGAATCTCATCGTCGGCCGTTGCAAAGATGGTGTGGTTGATGCCGCTCAGCAGGGCGCTTTGGGGAATGTTGTGCACTTGCGTCTCACCGTCCAGAGCGTGGGGTGCGGGATATTCGTCGGCGCGTTCGCCCACGATATTGAACTTACCGTTCTGGTATTTGCCGCGAATCTCCATCGTGTCGAGATTGATGTCAAAGGTGACGGGCTGGTCAGAAATCTCCTTCAGGGAATCCTGAATGGTCTTGGCCTTGATGCAGAAGCGTGCATCGGTGTCGCTCTCAATAAGCTCCACGGTGGTGACAAGTGTCGTCTCGCTGTCGGAGGCGGTGACCGTCATCGTCTGTCCCTGCGTCTCGAAGAGGTAGCAGTCGAGGATGGGGAAGGAGTTTTTGCTGTTGAGCACGCGGTTGATGGAGGTGAGGCGGCTGAATAGAGCCGCACTGGAGACTTTAATTTTCATAGTGTCTTGTATGTTTTGATTGTTTCTTTGTCTTTTCCTTGACTAAAATCGAGCAAAAATAGGAACTTTTACGCACACTGACAAAAAAATCTGCTTAAAATTAGTGAAAGTCGCGGAGAAAGGGCTATATTTGCATCGCAATTCAGCAAAATACATTAAATATTATGGAGATTTCAGGAAAAATTATTCAGATTCTGCCCGAGCGTGGAGGCGTTTCCCAGCGCTCAGGCAACGAGTGGAAAGTAGCAACTTATTTGCTTGAGACCATGGAGCAGTTCCCAAAGAAGTGCGCATTCGAAGTGTTTGGTTCTGACCGCATTGCCCAGTTCAATATTCAGGTTGGACAACAGCTGACGGTGAGCCTCGATATCGATGCCCGCGAATATAATGGACGTTGGTATAATCAGGTTCGCGCCTGGAAGGTAGCCCCCTATGATCCTACGGCTGCTGTTGTTCCTGCTGCTGACGGTAGCATCGGTGCCGCTCCTCAGGCCGCACCCTTCCCGCCTGTCGCTGACCCAGCTGCTGCTGCTCCTGCACCCGCTGCCGCACCTGCTGCCGAAGCTGCTCCTATGCCCGCCTTTAGCGGAGAAAGCAACGACGACCTGCCGTTCTGATGGCCGGCTGTCGGCCATTAGCTATTGGCTGTTGGCAAAATAAATGGGATGTGCTTTTGAGGCGCATCCCATTCTCTTTTCCTATTTTTTGTAGCTTATCGTTTTCTGGCTTCGGCCGTTGTCTCTTCTTCCTCGCAGCCGGCAGCGCGGAGAATCATCGTTGTGGCACCAATGTTGATGATAGTTCCGTCCTCGATGCGCAGGCGGTCGTTGCCGCGCAGGATGGTGTTCCCTACGAAAGTACCAGTGCCGTCGGGGGTTACGTCGCGCAGAGTGTAGGTGAATTGCCCGGCGCGGTTGCGGCTTACGTTGATGATGCAGTGGGTTGTATCCACGCTGGGGTCAACGGTCTCGATGGGGGTGTTGATGTTGGAGCCTTTGACGTAGCGCCCGATGACGTTGTCGCCCATACGCAAGGGCAGTGTCTGCTTGAAGTGGAAGACGTTCTCGATGACGATGAGCGAGCCATAATCCTGCTGTTCATCAGTTTCAGAGTCTGTCAGGCCGGTATAGATGTCCTTCTGTGCGTCCTCTTCTTGCTGGCGGCGCTCATCCTTGCGTGTGGCGAGGAACTTGCTGACGCCGATGCGCGCACCGAACTGCCGATGACACTCGGGGCACTCGAACACAATTGTTTGTCCCTCCGTGTAGCGGGTTTCGTCAAAGGTGAGGTAGTGGTCGCATTTGGGACAGCGGACTCTCTTCATAACTTCATAATCCACGTGCTCGCGAATTCGCGACTCTTGTGGTGCAGCTCGCTGTTGTATTTGTTGGCATCGTCCTCAGTGGTGAAGCCTGCGATGACTACGCGGAGCATCTTGCCGTTGTCGTGAATGGCAGCCTTGTCATAGCCGCGTGCCTGCAAATCAGAAAGATAGCGGTCGGCATTCTTCTTGCTGACATTGCTGGCCAACACGATGCAGTAGCCCTGAGCGGGTTCGGCTTGAGGCTTCACCTCTGCGGGTTCCACGACTTGAGGCTCAGCCACCTTGGGCTCGGCCACTTTGGGTTGTGCAACTGCTTCCACGGGCTTCTCAGTAACCACTTTCGGAGCGGGGGCTTTGGCAGTCTGTTCCACAACGGTTTTGGGAACAATGGAAGCCTGCTCAGCGCTGCCCGTCTTCGAGATGTCGAGTGGTATGGCGAAAAGCACGGCAATCACGATAGCAGCTGCCGAGAGCATCGTGTATCGCAGAGCGCGACGGGAGATGCGAATCGTAATGTGCGAATCGTGATCGGCCGTCCGATGTGCGATAGCGCGACGGCGCTTTCCCTTGATGGTGCTCTGGCGCTGGGTGACCGTAATCTTCGGCATCATGAAGGGGTCGAGGCCATAGAGGGAAGGGGTGACGGTTCCAGCTTCGCAGGGCTCGAAGGTCACGTGTCCATCCTCATCCTGTGTGAACACACCGATGCTCCCGAAATCCACCTGACCGTCGGCCAGTAGCTGTTGGCGCAGGTCCAGCACCATGGCTTGTGCCATCCTTTTGGCTTCGCCAATGGGACATTGATGCAGGGCGGAAAGAACGCCCACCAACAGACCATCGTCCTCCAAAACATCAGGATTGAACCGCACCACGCGTTTGGGTGGGAAGAAAAGATTCTCAGTCTCCGTGCGGCTGGCTTCATTCATTCGTGTAACGAAAGCGCCGAACTGAGGAACTACCACGCAGTTATGCGTCAGCAGTAGGTGTTCAATGTGTCGAGATAGATTATTCATCGGGACAAAGGTAGTGCTTTTCATTGGAAAATGATACAATAATAATCAAAAAAAATATTAAAGTTTGAAACTTTTTGTCGGTTCACCAGATTCTTGCTATATTTGCACCAAATCTAATAATTATTTAAGGTGTCATGAGTTCATTGGTTGTCTATAAAGCTTCGGCTGGTTCGGGCAAAACATTCACGCTGGCGGTTCAGTATATCAAGCTCCTCATGATGGCAAAAGAACCTGGCGAATACGCTCGTATTCTGGCCGTTACCTTCACGAATAAGGCCACGACCGAGATGAAGGACCGCATCCTCAGTCAGCTCTACGGCATCGGTCATGGATTATATAGCAGCTGTCATTATTTCAGCGCTTTGAAGGAAGCCCTGAAGGCCGCGGGAGCCCCTCCGATGTCCGACGATGAGATCCGTCGCCGTTGCCGCGAGGCGCTGCACCAGATACTCCATGACTACTCGCGTTTCCGCGTCCAGACCATTGATGCTTTCTTTCAGATTGTGTTGCGTGGGCTGGCTCATGAGTTGGGACTGACAGCCAACTTGCAGGTGGAAATCAGCGACACCGAGGTGCTTTCCAAGGCCGTTGACCGTATCATCGATCGTATTCAGGACGACCCGCAGGTCTTCGAGTGGATTCTGAGTCTCGTGCGCGACCGCATCGCCAGCGACCAGCGATGGGATGTGACGCGCGAGGTGAAGGATTTCGGCCGCACCATCTTCAATGAAGAATACCTGATGCGTGGCGATCAGTTGCGTACAGTTCTCAGCGACAG
>JAEEGL014507245.1_pt1 | contig 11864 bp, 9 predicted proteins | sample 9134231 | NCBI WGS metagenome assembly JAEEGL01 (sample SAMN16246548, study PRJNA631951) | gut metagenome | biome: gut microbiome; feature: rumen; material: fiber-attached | host: Bos | place: Iran: Karaj | collected 2018-10 | reverse complement strand
GCATCATTCCGAAGGACTGCAAAACACGCGTTCTGGTCAATACGGCGGACTTCTATACCATGACCGACCGCGCGCAGCTCATCGCAAGAGAAGGCAACAACAGCGTGATGCTGCATTTTGAAGGCGACACACTGACCATGAGCGCCGAGAGCTTCGTCGGCCGCGGCGAGGATACGATGGAAGTCAGCATCGTCGGCGATCCGATCGACATTGCTTTCAATCCGAAATACATCATCAACATTCTCAAAAATATCTCCGACGAAACGGTCTACGTCGAATTCAACAGTCCGATCAGCCCGTGCGTCATCCGTCCGGTGCAGGGAGACGCGTATCTTTACCTGATCGTTCCGATGCGCGTATATTAAAGAAAAAAAGAAGCTCTCCCGATGTAAAGGGAGAGCTTTTTTTATTTGATCCGTTTCGGTACGAAGTTCAGATAATCCGCGGAAACCGCGTGATACATTACCCCGTCCGATATTCCGTTGAACATATATTTGCACGAAGCGCCGTGCAGATGTCCGTACACGACGTCCTGTACGCCCGCTTCTTTGAACCGTTCCGAAAATCCGCTCTTTTCGCCCGTTTCCGAAAACGGCGGATAATGCAGCATACCGATCGCGTAAACGTCCTTCGGCAGCGTCTTCAGGGAAAGATCCAGCCGGATCAATTCCCGTTCATACAGCTTCCGGTCCGCGCTTTCCTTGAAATGTGCGCTTTCCGGAACCGTCCAGCCGCGCGTCCCGCAGATACATAGATCGCCGAACCGGAACACGTCGTTCTGCAGCGCGTACATCTTTTCCGGCAGCGCCGCGCGGACCTTCGTAACGCTTTGCCACCAGTAATCGTGATTGCCGCGCAGAATCAGCTTGGTTCCTTTGAGCTCGCCGATAAACGCAAGATCCGCGATCGCGTCATTCAGGTACATCGCCCAGCTGATATCGCCGGGGATCAGAACAAGGTCTTCCTCCGAAACGACGTCCTGCCACGCTTCTTTGATGCGCGCCGCATGATCCTTCCAGTGCGCACCGAACACGTCCATCGCCTTGTTCGGAACGGACAGACTCAGATGCAGATCACCGATGGCATAAACGCGGGGCATGGACGCCTCTCTTTCAAAGAATTTTATTCTTCGTCCTCGTCGACAGACTCGCTGATATCCTCTTCGATCGGATCCTCCGCTTCGTCCGCGCGGACTTTATCCGCAAGGATCTCCAGATTCGCCTGACGCTTCTGTTCTTTCAGACAATCTTCGCACAGATCGTGACCGGGCAGCGCGGGATTCTCACCGCATTCGCTGCACATGATGATCTCGTCCTCAACTTTCGGCGCGCGTCTTCTGGACCGTTCCGCCGCGCAAACCTTGCACATCGTTTCGTTTCCGTGAATATAATTCAGTTCGCAAATCGGGCATTTTTTCAGCATAAAAACGTATCATACCTCGCCTGTAGATTTCATGGCATAGTATGCATAGGAACAGAGCTCCTGTCAAGCATTTTTTTCATTCTTCGGAAGAATCTTTTACAATCGCTTCGCAGTCTTTGTAAATCTGACCGATGCGTGAAAGAATTTCCGCCTTTCCCTCGCCGGTTTCCGATGAAAACGGGATCGCGAACGGCGGCGCGCCGAGTTCCTTCGCACGCTTGTTCGCTTCCTGTTTTCTTTTTGTTTTCGCGATCTTGTCCGACTTTGTAGCGATCAGCGTGTAAGGAATATTGTAATAGATAAGGTATCTGAACATCATCAGATCGTCCTGCGTCGGCGCGTGACGAATGTCGATCAGCATAAAAAGATGCTTTACGCGACCGCTCTGAAGATAACGGTCCAAAAGCGCGCCCCAGCTCTTCTGCTCCGTTTTCGACGCCTTTGCAAACCCGTAGCCCGGCAGGTCGACGAGATACAGCGCTTTGTTCAGCAGAAAAAAATTGACCAGCCGCGTCTTGCCCGGCTGCGACGACGTTTTTGCCAGTTTCTGATTGTTTGTCAGGCGGTTGATCAAACTCGATTTTCCGACGTTCGATTTTCCGACGATCGCGATCTCGCACGGCAGCGTTTCGGGATAGTTTCCCTCCGTTCCCGCGCTTGTGACAAATTCCGCCTGTCTGATTGCAAACTGTTCTTCCATAGTCCTCAGTATATCCTGAAAATTCACATTTCGCAAGATATTCGTTTACACTTTCGTCATTCGTTTTGGAAAAGAGCATGGTACAATTATGGTACAAGTATAGGGAGCCGGACTCTCGGCGAAAGGATCGTTATGGGACTGTTTCATTCATCGGATATCGGATTGGACCTCGGCACCAGCAACGTGCTGGCGTATGTGCGCGGCAAGGGCATCGTGCTTCGCGAGCCGAACATCGCCGCCGTGGAACGCGGGACGGGCAAGCTGGTTTCGATCGGTCAGGAGGCGAAGGAGCTGGTCGGCAGAGCGCCGGAGAATCTGATGATCATCCGTCCGATGCAGGACGGCGTGGTCGCGAATTTCGACGCGACGGAGCGCATGCTGACGATGTTTTTCAACCGGATCGTCGGCAGCCGCGTTTTCTTCAAGCCGCGTGCGGTCGTGGCGGTCCCGTCGATGGCGACCGAAGTGGAAAAGCGTGCGGTTATCGAAACGACCGAGGGCGCGGGCGTGCGCTATACCTTCCTTCTGGAGGAGCCCGTGGCGGCGGCGATCGGCGCGGGACTCGACATCACGGAGCCGAAAGCGAACATCGTCCTGGATATCGGCGCGGGCACCTGCGACATGGTCGTGACCTCGATGGGCAAGGCGGTGCGGCATGATTCGCTGCGCGTCGGCGGCGACAAATTTGACGCCGCGATCGTGCGGTATCTGAAACGGCAGCACGGCGTCGTGATCGGTACGCGCGCCGCGGAGGAGCTGAAGATCGCATACGCGTCGGCGTTTCCGCGGAAGGACGAACTCAAGATGGAGGTGCGCGGCAGATCCCTGGGCGGCGGTCTTCCGATCTCGATGGAACTCGGAAGCAACGAACTGACCTACGCGCTTGCCGAGCCGCTTCTGTCGATCGCGGAAGCGCTCAAGGATACGCTCGAGCAGACGCCGCCGGAGCTTTCGGGCGACATCGCTTCGAGAGGGATCTGTCTGACGGGCGGCGGCGCGCAGCTGTTCGGACTGGATCAGTACATTGCGGAACAGATCGGCGTGCCGTGCTATGTAGCGGAAGACCCGGTCGCGTGCGTTGCAATCGGCTGCGGCAAGGTATTGGAAGAACCGAGAAAGTATGAAGGCGTGCTGTACGACTATCGCCGCGGCGATTATTATGAGGAGTAAGGGGAGTTTGATATGACGGAAACAAAAGGCAAAAAAGCGTTATCGCTGTGCATTCTGCGCGTATTGGAGCAGCATGCCGACAAAGCGAATCCGCTGTCAACGCGGCATATCATCGAATATCTGGAGCAGGATTACGGCATGATCGCCGAACGTAAGGCGGTCGGACGGAATCTGCTGCTTCTCCTGGAGATGGGCTTTCCCCTTTCTACCTATCAGGAAAACGGAAAGGGGTATTATCTGCGCGCGGAAGAGGGAGCCGTTTCGCATGAGCACAATCCCGCCGCGCTGGACGCGTACCTGCGCGCGCCGCGTTCCGAACGCACGGAGCGCGAAATCATGAGACTGCAGGATCAAGTGCCGGTGTTTGTATCCGACGCGGAGCGCAAAAAGCAGCCGGACCGGCTGTTTGAAACGCTCGACCTTCTGAAGGAAGCCATCGAAAAACAGATGCAGGTCAGCTTTCTGTATACCGTCGTGCAGACGGACGGAAAAAAGACGCCGCAGCGGGAAACGCCGTTTACGGTGTCGCCGTACGCGCTGTTTCTTGCCGAAGGATACTATTATGTGATCGTGTCCATGTCCGGCTACGGCAGACTGCTGCACTATCGCTGCGATCTCATGGAACAGGTGATCGTGACCGATACGCCCGCGCGTCCGGCGGACCTGCTGATTGAGTGCAGGGACGGACTGGACGTCGCCGCCTATGTGAACCGCACGATCTACCGTACCGACGTCAAGGAACAGCACACCGTGCTTTGCGCGGAGCATCTGGCGGGAAATCTGATCGACGCGTTCGGCGACGCCGTTCGGATGCGTCCCGAAGGAGAAACGATCTGTGCCGAGATCGACGCGCCGTGGGAGATGGTGCACCGGTTCTTGACCGAGAATCTCAAGCACACGACGCTGCTTGCGCCCGCGTGGAGGAGAGCGCAGATCCGCGAAGAGCTGCTCTCCGCGCTTTCGACCTATCCGCAGGGCTGAAACGTTTTGATTTCGTACGCATTTATGACACATTTGTGTGCTATCGTATGAGCTGAGGATTACGCTATGGAACAGAAAGAAACTTCATCCGGAAAGGTACTCTTTGAAAGCCTCCGGTCACAATTCAAAGCCATTATTCCGCAAAAACCGCTGCGCGTGCTGATCACGGCTGCGGTGATCGTGCTGTTTTTAGGCGTTCTCGTCGGGATCGTCAGCGGCAGCCTTGCGATCGCGAGGTGCGGAACGGGACGGCAAGCCGTCGCCGTCGAAGCGGAGCCCTCCGCAAATCCGCAGCCCGCGCGTCCGAATCCCGGGTTCTCGAACGATACGGTGGCCGTGCAGCATCCGACCGAAGCGCCGCAAACGGAGATCCCGCCGGTCACGCCGGAACCTGTCTCCGATACGCCGGAGCCCGTTTCGGACACGCCGGAGCCGGGCGAGGAAACGAATTATCTCAACGGCAGAATGCTGAAAAAGGGCGATAACGACGAACTGATTCTTCATGTGCAGTCGATGCTGATGGATCTCGGGTACATGGACCCCGACGAGCCGACCGATTATTTCGGCAATCAGACATACGACGCGCTTGTCACGTTCCAGCGTCATAACAACCTGCTGCCGGACGGTATCATCGGCGAAGCCACCTATGCGCTGCTCGCAGGCGGACAGGCCCACGAATACATCATGCAGGAAGGCGACGAGGGCGACGACGTCAAGGAGGTTCAGGACCGTCTCTATGAGCTCGGTTATCTCGACAAGAACAGCCGTACCGCAACCTTCGGCGAAAAGACCGCGGCGGCGGTGCGATCCTTCCAAAGCGCAAACAAGCTCAAGGTCGACGGAAAAGTCGGCGACAAGACGCTGAACGCGCTGTATTCGAGCGACGTCGTCGGCAACAGCTATAAATCCGGCGATACGGACGAGCTCATCGTTCCGTATCAGAAGCGCCTTCAGAAGCTCGGATACCTCGACAGCAATTATGTCTGCACGGGCAGGATGGACGGCAAGACCGTTTCCGCCATCAAGACGTTCCAGGAAGCGAACGGACTCGTCCGCGACGGTTGTCTTGGACCGGCGACGATGGAACAGCTCGACTCGAAGGACGCCGTACATTACGCCATGCGTCTCGGCATGAGCGGCTCCGGGATCCGCGCGGCGCAGCAGAAGCTCTATAAGCTCGGATATATCCGCGCAAGTCAGGTTACCGGCTATTACGGCGAAACCACCGCGGAAGCCGTCAAGACGTTCCAGAAGCGCAACGGACTCACCCAGAGCGGCGAGATCAACGCCAAGACGCTTGAAAAGCTGAACAGCGAAAAGGCAAAGGCGGCGCAGACGCCCACCGTCAAAAAGACGCCGACGCCGAAGCCCGACGCCAAGAAAACGCCGACGCCGAAGCCCGGCAGCACCGGCAGCGGATCGAGCAGCAGCGCGCCGACAAAGCTCAAGGGCGTGGAAAAGCTCATCAAGATCGCGGAAAGCAAGCTCGGCTGCAAATACGTGCGCGGCGCGAAGGGACCGAATTCGTTCGACTGCTCCGGCTTCGTATACTGGTGTCTGAATCAGGCGGGCGTGCGGCAGAGCTACATGACCAGCATTATCTGGCGTTCGTGCTCGAAATACAAGCGGATCAATTCGATGAGCGCGCTGAAGCGCGGCGATATCCTTGTATTCCGCGGCGAGTCCATGTCCACCGGTCACGTCGGGATCTATCTCGGCGACGGCAAGATGATCGACGCTTCCTCTTCGCAGGGGCAGGTGCGTATCACATCGAGCAGCATCCTGAAGAGCACCTACTGGCAGACGCGTTTTCTGATGGCGTATCGCATCTGGGATTAACGGAACGGAAACATGCGGACGGTCTCCCGATCACCGGGAGACCGTTTTTGCGTTCTGTATGAAAGGATGAATATTCTTTTTCCGACGGAAGCCGGTTCCGACGCATAACGGCCGGAAGGAGGACGGTCCTTTTCACGCCGCCAAAGAGCGGCAAATGCCCTTTGGCGTCTGGGAAAACGGCAAAACAGGGGGTCGTTTTCCGCTTTTGTCATGCGAAACGGTATGCATAAACACGTTTCATCGCTGTTTGTGAAATCCCCGCTGTTCATCGACGTTTTTTGACAATTGCTGCATCCATGCGTGCATATTCATTCCCGGCACAAGGGGTGCATAATCGCATACATTTCCACACCGTCCACACAGTTATCCACAATTTAAGGCGCGGAACATCGGTTTTTCCTGAGTTATCCACCGAAATTGCCGTCCTGCATATGCGGTATATCGGACTTGAATACGCAGTGAATAATTCATATCAGAGGGTAGAAATAACGGTAAAATACAGAATAAAATGAATATGAACGGTTAATCGTGTGCATGATGCATGCAATTCTGCATTCTGCGCATGACGCCTTGCAAGGGGAAGAAAAGAGCCGCTTTTGCGGCTCTTCTGCAATTCATTTGCGGCAGAACGGCTGCAGCGCGCCGTTCTCGGCGGCGGCGATCAGCAGCAGCGACAAAACCTCGTCCCTCCATTGATACAGGGTCGACTGCGATACGTGAAACAGGAAGGTCAGACGAAGCATTCCTTTCTTATCATACATCTTCCTGTCGCCGTCAATGCCGTAGCACTGCCGAAAAAACCGCTCTTTGTCCGGCGCGTACCGATTGAGATACACGAGGACCCGTTCCACGGCTTCGACCCATCGTTTGAACTGCTCCGCCCGTTCCGTCATCACGCACGCCGCGTCCTCCACGCCCTTCAAAAACGCTTTATGCTCCCGATAGTGCAGCACCTCCCATTCCGCAATCCGCTTCCATTCTTTTACGCACATTTCCGATTCTCCTTTCCTGCGGATTATGCGAACATATGTTCGCATAAGGAAAGTATAACAGATTCCGGAAAAAAGAAAAGTCCTTTTATGGGACAGATCCATAATATATCATGCAGATTCTTTCGGAGGCCGAATGACTTGCGCGGAACCCGCCGCGTATGGTATACTGAAACATCATAGGATTCGGGAGATTGGGTATGCGCAGATGCAGAGCGTTTCGACTGATCATCTGTCTTTTGGGGATGATCCTTTTCTTTGCGTGCGGAAAAGTCGCGGACAAGCCTTCGGAGACGGCGCTTCCGCCTTTAACGGAAACGGATCTGCCGACGGCTGCGCCGCAGGAAACGCCGCTGCCGCCGGAAACGGTCGTTCTTTACGGACGGGAGATCTCCGCGGACGTCGAATGGCTGGAGTTCACCGAACCGGTCGACGATCTTTTGCCGCTGTTTGACGCGCTGACGCGTTTTCCGGACTGTCGTTCCGTTCAGATGATCCGGAATTACGATCCCGAAAAGACGGAGAACGGACTTGCGGCGTTTGAACGGGACTGGGAGCTTCTTTCGGAGCAGTTCCCGAATGTTGCATTTTCCGGGCAGCTTCTGATCGGCGGCGAGCCGAGCGAAACGCTGACCTCCTATACCGTGCCCGCGGCGGCATCGCTTTCCGAAGAGATCCCCGTGGTCGTCTCCCTCTGTCCCGCGCTGCAAACGCTGGACCTTTCCGAAACGGCGGCGTCAAGCGAGGCGGTTGCGAAGGCGGAGCAGGACGCGCCGGGCGTCAGGATCCTCTGGACGGACGCCGTATACGGCGCATCTTCGTCGGACGCGGAAACGCTTGCGTTTTCCGGCGAGCAGGACGCGGACGCGCTTCTGTCCTACCTTGCCTGTTTCCCTGCGCTTTCGGAGATCGACGTGCGGGATACGACGCTGTCGGAGGAACAGGGCGATGCGCTGAGCGACCGGTTCCCGTCGGCTGCGGTTCGCCGTACGGTCACGCTGAACGGCAAGCCCTTCGACAGCTTTACGGAGGAAATAGACCTTTCCGGAGCAAAGATCGCTTCCTGTGAGGCGTTCTCGGACTCGCTGCGGTATTTTCCGAAGCTCAGACAGCTTCTGATGCACGACTGTTCTCTGTCCAACGAGGAGCTTGCTTCGATCCGCGACCGCTATCCGAACGTCAAGGTCGTTTGGACCGTCAGATTCAGCCGCTGGCACGTTTCGACGGATGCGATCGCGTTCTCCACAATGCAGAGCGGATATACCAAAAACCGCATGAAGACAAAGGACGTGCAGGTGCTGCGATACTGCAGGGATCTCATCGCCCTGGATCTCGGACACAACGCTATCACGGACATTGAATGGATCAGGGAGCTTCCGGATCTGCAGGTGCTGATCCTTGCCAACAACTGGGACATCGTCGACCTTACGCCGATCGGATCGCTCACGAAGCTCAAATATCTGGAGCTGTTCATGTGTCACTGCGCAGACATCTCGCCGCTTGCGAACCTTTCGGAGCTGCTCGACGTCAATCTGGTCATTACGCGCGTAACGGACATCTCGCCGCTGCTTCAGTGCAAAAAGCTGGAACGGATCTGGCTCGGCGAAAAGGTTGCGGCGCAAATAGGAAAGGAAGGCATCCTGCAGCTGCAGAAAGCCTTCCCGAATGCGGAATTCGATCTTGTTTCGGCGGGATCGACCAGCCGCGGCTGGCGGGATCACCCGCGCTATGAAGCGTATATGACGATGTTCAAAACCAATCAGCCGGTCGAACCGTTTCTGCCGTAACGCCGGCAGCACACCTTATGCGGGCGGCTGCACCGAAGGATTCTCAAGAAATACCACGATATCGGAGAGCGCACGGACGGTGTTGTATTGCTTGCCATCGAAGGAGAGCTGCGAGAGGTCCCTGCCCATGAATACCAGAGCGGTGGAATGTCCGCCGTCCATGTTGTAGGCGAGTTTCGCGCCGTAGCTGACCATCGTATTGGCGGTCAGGATATGCGTGAACTGGTTCATACGGTTGCGCAGCGATACAACGACAAGGTAATGATACGGATCGCTGTAGCCGAAACCGACGCGCATGGTATATTCCTTGTATTTCTGCGGATCGACGGTCACCGCTTTCCCGTTTTTCACCAGCAGCGGACCGAAGGAGAAGCTGTCCTTTACGCCCTGATCGAGAAGCTTTTTCGCAGTCGTTTCCCCTTTTTTGTAGTAATGCAGCGTGCCGTCGGGCAGGACTGCCAGCGTCGATGTTTCGGCACGGTCGTAATACACGACGCCGTTGCGGATCATCACCGCTTTGCCGTTTGCGGTAAAACCGATATAGTCGCCGGTGAACCCCAGGACTGCGTGCGCTTTCTGCGCCTGCAGCTCCGGCATTTCGGTATCCATATAGATGATCTTTCCGGTCGCGTCCGGCTGCGTGACGCGGCCGCCCGGCAGCGCGTTTGCGGTTGCCAGCAGATCCGTCCGCAGCGGCGTGCGCTCCTGAGAATCGTCGACGCAGATCAGCACCGCGCCGTTCGGATCCAGATACAGCCACGGACCGAACTCGGAGGAAAGCCCCTCAATATAGACCGTCTGTTCCGCAGAGGAACGCGCGGAGACCGCGGAGATCGGGTCGAGCGTCCAATCGGAATCGAATACAGGCGCATCGGGAAGCAATTCGTGCGGGGCGCAGCCTGCAAAGAGCAGCGTGCCGTCCATGCGCGTCGCCGCCGTATGGTACGCGCCGGCGGAGATTGCGGCGATCTCGGTCCATTCGGACACGTCGCACTGTCCCGCGGCATTGTCGCCGCAGGCAACGACCGTGCCGTCGGATTTCAGACCGACCGTAAAGCATGCGCCGCAGGATACGGAAACGACGTCCGTCCAGCCGGACACGTCGCACTGTCCGTAGGTGTTGTCGCCGCAGGCGGCGACCGTGCCGTCGGATTTCAGACCGACCGTATGCCACAGCCCGGCGTCGACCGAGACGATCCCGGTCCAGCCGGACACGTCGCACTGCCCGAAATCATTGTTGCCGACCGCAAGGACGGTTCCGTCGGCTTTCAGACCGACCGAATGCCATGCACCGGCGGCGACGTCGGCGATGTCCGACCAATCCGCCGTGTTCAGCTTGCCGTACGCTTTGCTTCCGACGCCGGCAACCGTGCCGTTCTCCGAAAGGAACAGCGCATGGTTGAGACCGATGCCCATATCGATGACGCCGGACAGCGCGGCGATCGCCTCAGCGCCGCCGAAGGTTTCTCCGAACGCGATCACCTTGCCGTCCTTCAGCCCGAAGATCGAGCTGAGCCCGGAAAAGACGCCGTCGACCGCGGTTTCGGGCACGGTATAGCGCGCGTCGCCCGAGAAGCGGATGACGCCGTGATCGACCCATGCGGTGTGCCATGCGCCGGCGGCAACCGTCGCCCGCGCCTGCTCGCGCAGCGTCGCTCTGCGCGCAACGCGATCGTTCAGAAGCTGTTCCGCAGCGGCGTTGCCCTCATCGGTGCCGAGCGCGCGCAGCGCAGCGGCGCCCTCGTCGTAATTGCTGCCCGTAAAGACGGCTTTCGCGTCGTCCAGACGGATCTGTTCGCGGAGCGCTTCCACGCGCGCCGGCGCGTCCGAGAAGGACCCGAGCGCAAGGAAAAGCTCGATCGCTTCCGTCTTGTTTCCTTCCGCGCCCAATGCTTCCGCCTTTTGATACAGCGTTTCATAGAATGGCAGCGCCTGCTCTTCCGTAAGCGATTCCGTGAGCTTGAGCGCATACGCGATCTCGCCCTCGCCGATCGCGTATTCGATCTCCGCCTTCGTCAGCTCCAGAAGCTGCAGCTTCAGCGCGTCGTACCGGTCGGCATACTGCGCCTTGCCCTCGAGCGACGCCATGGCGTCCTTCAGGACCGAGCACGCCTCCTCGTACGGCAGGTCGCCGCTTTGGTCCATTGCCGTCTCATAGACATGGTCGTATGCAAGCTCGCCGAACAGAATGGCAAGCTCGCTCTGCTTTGCCGTAAACAGCGGATTGCCGTCCAGCTTTCGGATCGCCGCCTTCAGGATCTCCGAAGACTCTTCATACGGGAGCTCCCGGCTCGCCTGCAGCGCGTTTTTGTACGCCTGTTCCGCGGGGAACCAGTAGAACCCGAATACGGCGCCGGCGATCAGGATCACGGCGACGGGGATGAGGATCAGGAGAGCTTTTTTGCTCCGTGGTTTTTGTTCCATGTTGCCTCCAACTGCAGATGTCGCCGTTCCGAACGGAAGGGCGATCTTTCTTCTTTTACATTATAGCGCAGCTTTTCCTTTTTGAAAAGGCTTTGCGAACGATTCGCCGATGTGATATACTGTACAAAACGACCGGAGGAATGCGCATGAAAAAACGGTTCTGTATCCTTCTGCTGATCGCGGCGCTTCTGCTGCTGCCGCACACGGCAAGCGCGAACGCACCCGCGCCGGATCCGTGGGAGCTTTCGGTTTATCTGCTGGACGTGCCGGAAGGAACGACGGTCACGGCGTTCTTTCTGCAGGAGGACGATACGCTTCGGCAGGGGGAGACCTATACGTCGAGCGGCGCGAAGAGCTGGAAGATCGGCGTCCGGTTCAAGGAGGACGAAAAGCAGTTTTATCTGACGATCCTTGCGCCGGACGGCGCGGAAACGCGTACGAACGCGGTCGCCATCGAACCGTACGGCAGCTATACGGTTGACTGCAAAACGAATGTGCTCGCCGCCGGAAAGCCGAGCGGGTCGGATTCGTGCCTCGGAGGGCTTGCAGGTG
>JAEEGL010525634.1_pt1 | contig 11864 bp, 5 predicted proteins | sample 9134231 | NCBI WGS metagenome assembly JAEEGL01 (sample SAMN16246548, study PRJNA631951) | gut metagenome | biome: gut microbiome; feature: rumen; material: fiber-attached | host: Bos | place: Iran: Karaj | collected 2018-10 | reverse complement strand
ATTGAACGTATTGCAAGGAGAACACATCTTGCTACAAGTAATGTAACATATACACCATTTGATAATACTGTTCCATGTTTATGCCAGAAATCTAAATCTCTTTCATCTTCTTTACTTTCTCTAATATTGTAAATTGAATAATATTCAACTTTTGATGGTCTAATTAATTCTTCACCTTCTTTACCTCTAATAGCAATTAATTTACTAGAAAAGTAAATTGAAGGAATGAACATGAATAAAAATCCAACAACACCACACATAATAGCATTAAACCAGAAACCTAATCTCCAATTTTCACTTCCAAAATATAAATCAATAAGGAAACCACTTGCTCTTCCCCAAGGTCCAGTAATACTCATTAATTTTTTCATAAAACCTAAATGTTTTTGAACACCAAATTGTTCAGTCCACATAGGAGCATAAATAACAGGGAAAATATGTCCAACACCAGAGATCATTCTAATAAACAAAAGAAACATTCCATCATGAGAAGTACAAAAGACACCAACAGTGTAAGCTTTAATGAAGCATCCAAGGATCATTAAATATTTTCTATTAACAACATTCATAACTGCACCAAACATAATAGCACCCATAATTCTTCCAATTGCATAAACTCCTGCGAAACAACCATATTCAAGATCCATTAAACCAAAAGCTGGTTTCATGTATTTTGCTGCTGGTGCCATTACTCCTGCTGATTGACCTGCGAGAACTGCGTAGTTCCACATTAATATGTATGTCCACCAACGAACTGCTTTTGAAAGAACTGGACGATCGAAACGTGTGTCTTTATCCTATATTTTTTATAATGTTATATAATTGTTTTACATTTGAGGACTGCATTTTTTTTTGTATATATTATTTTTTTTTTTTGGATTTTTTATTAAATATATATTTGTTTTTTTTTTAATTGTTTTTATTTATTTTTTTATACAGAGTGGTGTTGATTATTTTAATTTTTTATTTTTTAAAATATTTAATTTTTTTAAGGATTTTATGTTTTATTAAAGGGTTTTTATTTGATAAATTTTTGGGTATTGGATTTTTATTTTTTTGAGTTTAAAGGAATGAATATAGATTGAAATTTAAATTAAATATTTTGTTCTTTTTTTAAAATTAGTTTTTTTAACTTTTATGAGTTGAAAAATTTGTTAATTGTATTATTGATGATATTATAAAATTTTCCATTTTTAATGTATTTTTAATATTTATTATTTATTAATCATTATTCCTTTTTTATTATAAAGAAATAAGTTGGAATAAAATACTGTTGTTTTCATTTAAAGATAAAAAAATTTAAAAAAAAAATAATGATAAGTAGATAAAATATTAATTTAATAATTAAAATTATAAAAAAATTAAATGACAAATTTAATTAAATGAATATTTGTTTTGGCACAACATTTTGGAGTAAATTTTTTTATTTTTGTGAAATCATTTCAATGTTTTTTTTAGCATTAACATATTTTAGAAGTTTATATAAATTATATAAAGAAGGAATTTTTTTTCTTTTTGAAAAATTTGATTTATTAATTATAATTCTATCTTTTATTCAATCATTATTATTTTGTTTTGAATTTATTTTCAAGGATTATTATATTCTTTCAGTTTTTATATCAATATTAAAATTTGCAGAAAATATTACAATATGTTGTTTATTAATTATGACTATTTTATGGAAAATTCCAATAATAACTGCACTAATTACAAATTATTATTCTGTTGGAATTTTAATTATTTGTATTATTTTTTTTTTAATTGGATTATTTGAATATCCTCCATTTACAATTGAATATAATAAACCAAATATTGAAATATTATTAGCTATAATTGGGTTTTTTGCTAATATTTCTATTTTTTCTTTATCTTTTATTTATTCTAAAAAAGAAAATTTTAATGAAGGAATGAATTTAATTAATGAAGATGATAAAATATTTATTAATGATATTTTTCAAAAAAATTTAGAAAAAATGCAACAAACAATGAAAACTTATTTATATATATCATTTACATTTACTATTTCTTTTGGTATAGATATTTTATTCAATTTTTTTAAATCCAACAAAAATAAAACAAATATAAAAGAAATTAATAATATTACTAATACTACTATTACAAATTCTACAAATACAAATGGAACTTCTACTAATTTTGAATGTAATTATTTTGGTAATTTTGGAGATAATTTCTTATTTAATCAATTTTTCTATTGTTTAATTTCTTTTTTCTTTAGAGATTTTTTTCCTCATATTTATGTTTATATGAAAGTAGGAATTTCAAATCCAGTTCAATCATCAAGAAGTTCAAGTTTTATAGAAGAATTTTAAAAACTTAAATAAATAAAATATATGTAAATTAAATTATTTAAAAAAAATTATGATATAATTTTTACTTTTTAATTATTTTATAAATAAATCAAATTATTTTATAAATTTAATAAAATAAAACTAATCACATAATAATTATGTTTAAAAATAACTAATTTGAAGTATTCAAATTCATTATTTACAAAGCTAATAAAAACAAAATAAACAAAAATTAAACAATAAAACTATATATAATACAAATTTAAAAATAAATTGAGCTTAATTTGATGCTCTATTTACCCAATCATTTTTTAAAAACTCATCAATAGAAATTCTTTTTTCAGGCTTTTTTTCAAGACATTTATCAATTAATTTCAAACAATTAATATTTCTATTTCCAAAATATTCTTTAGGATATTCTTGTTGAGAAAAAACAACTTTTTTTCCAATAATATTTTCATCATTATTTTCATCATCAAAAGGTAAACAACCAGATAATAAAAAGAATAAAATAATTCCAATTGACCAAATATCAATTTTATTATCATAAGGTTTATGAGAAAAAACTTCAGGAGCTAAATAAGTTAAAGTACCAATTGCTTCATTTGTTTTTTCTTGACTTGCTAAAGTTTTAGTTAAACCAAAATCTATTATTTTTAAACTTTCAATATCATTTTTATTTTCAAAAACAATATTTTCTGGTTTTAAATCTCTATGAACTAAACCAAATAAATGCATATATTTTATTCCTTTTGCTATTTCTTTTATTATTTTTGCTGCTTCTTTTTCACTTATTAAATCTTCTTTTTTTTCTATATATTCTAATAAATCACCTCCCGATAAATAATCCATTACTATATAAATGTATTCATCATCTTCATAATTATCTACTAATGATACTATGTGTGGATGATTTAATAATTTCATTATATTCATTTCATGATGAATTAATTTATAATTTTTATAAGTTAATTTTGATTTGTTTATTACTTTTACTGCAACTTCTTTTCTTGTATTTTTATTTATTCCTTTTTGTACTTTACCAAAATAACCTTCTCCTATTTGTTCATTTAATATATAAAATTCATTAAAATCATAATTATTATTATTATCTTTTAATTTATTAAACCATTTATTTCTAATAATATCATTTAAAAAATATAAATATTTTTTTTTATTATTTGAAAATATTATTATTAACGTATAATATATTTCCTTTGCAACAATTATATTTTCTCCTTTTTTAATATATGCACCTTTAATATTAATAATTAAATTTAACTCATTTTTTAAATTTGAAGAAAAAAATAATAAATCACAATCTTTGACAGCACAAAAATATTTTTTTAAAACTGAAATTTTCGAATCATCATATTTAAATACATAATCTTCTAAATTAAAATTAAATTTAGGTAAACTAGCTTTAAATTTCCTATAAGAATCTAATTTTTTACTAAAATTTTTTTTTTCTTCGTTATCATTATTTTTTTTATCATTTTCTAAATTATCATTTTTGTCATCTTCTTGAATTTCTAATTTAAAATCATCACAATTATTATCATCATCACATAAGAAAAATTCAGGAGGTTCCTCGGGTTCATTTTCAATATTATGTGAAACAGTAGGAGGAGAAAATTTAGAAAAAACTTTAAAAACAGGACTTAATTTATATTTTACTCTATTTGATTTTGGATTTGTATTATTTGATAAATTTGGACTCTGACTTAATAAAGGTAAATTTGATGAACTATCTTTACTATTATTTGATGTTGATTCACCTTTTGATTTTCTTTTATTTTTTAAATTTTGAAGAAGAACACTTTTTCCAATTGGAAAATTATTTACTTTTTTGTAAATTGGATTTATTTCATTTGGACTATTTTTATTTGATAATGTTTTTTTTAAGAAAAATGGTTTTGAACTTGATTTTTTTAATATATTTAATGATGATGATGATGATGAAGTTTGATTTTCTTTAAATAATGTTATTGGAATTGGTAATTGTTTTGTTGAATTTTGATGATTTATATATTTACTTGAAATATTTGTTAATGATGATTTATTATAATCATTACTTGTACTTTTTCTGTTTTTTCTTAATGATTGAAATAATTTTTTTTCTTTTTGATTTTTTAATTCATTTCTATTTGGAGAAAAATTTAATTTTGATTGAAAATTAAAATGATTTTTTGATACTTGTTTTCTTTTAAATTGATATAAGCTAATAGTTTCTATATCAAATGGTTTATTTTTGTAAAAGTAAATCATTAATTGAAGAAAACTTTCTGAATTTTTATTTTTTAATGAATTTAAATATTCTTTGAATAATAATTCTTTTTCTCCGTCAAATGTTTCTTCAATTATTTTATCTAATCCTTTTAAAAATTGAATTTGTTTTTTATATTCATTATCAATTTGAGGAATATATGAAAGTAATAATTTCATATCATCTTTATTAATAATACCATCATGATTAAAATCAAATAAAGAGAAAATTATTTGAGCACAATCATTAAAAGAACCTAAATATAAATTATATATTCCATTAACAAAGTCTTGTTTATGTAAAAATCCATCTTTTTGTTTTTCTAAACATTTAAATAATTTGTCACAAATATAAAATTGAAAATTTAAATATTCTGAAAATATTATATCTGTCAATCCTGTTGGAATAATTACTTTTTTTTCTTTTGTTTTAATTTCTTTTGGAATTCTAAATGATAATTCATTGTAAATATCATTTAAATAAAAAATAAAATAATTGTTTGAAGAAAATTTAAATAATTCTTTTAAATTGATATATTCATTGTATCCTCCTGAATTGTTAATTAAATGTTGACTTATCATTAAAAATATCTAATTTTTTAAATTTTAATTTTAATAACTTAAATATTTTAAATAAAATTATTTATTAAAATAATTATCATTTTTATTTTTATTTTTTTATATTAATTAAATTAATATATTTTATTTATTCATGAATTTACTAAAGGTTTTTCAACTACAATTAAATAAAATTATTTTATGGAGCAATCATATTTTAATTTAATTTTGTATGAATTCTAATAATATTTAAATATTTTATTAATTAAATCTTTCACAATATTTTTGCATTTTTTAATTTATTGCTGAAATCTAATTCAAACCAAATTTAATTTTTTTTATTTTGAATATAAATTTATTATTGAAAAATGAATATTTGTATAATATAATTTTCACTTTCTTTAATTATTTTAGTAAATTAAATAGATTATTAAATGTAATAATATTTATTTAAATATATCATAATATATTTATAAGAATATTTTCTAAATTATAGAATCATTATCTTTAGGTAATGGAGTATTACAAGTCATTATATTTAAAAAATCCTTCATTGATAATTTATTTTCTCCATCTGTACTTAAATAATTCATAATTTCATCAATTTCTTTTTCTAATTTTTTTTTAGGAATTTTTGAATTATTTAAAGCAAAATATACTTCTTCAATGCATGATTTAATATCTTCTTTTTTAATTCCATCTTTATCTCCTCCTAATAATTCATAAAGCATTGAATAATTTTCAACTTCAAATCTTTTTTCATTAATATTATCATTTTCAAATAGTAAATTCTTAAAATTTTTTCCTGTAACAAAATTAATAAAATCTTGTTCATTAAATAATTCATTATTATAAGAATTTTTATTAAAATTTCTATCTTTAATTGCATTTACAAAATTATATGATGATGCTATTTTATAAAAAAGAATATTTTTCTCATTATCTTTATTATAATTTATTGAAAGTATTTTTCTAATTATTTCATAATCAATAATATTTGATTTTTTATCCAAATTCATTTGTTTTAAATCATTAAATAATTTAATAGATTCATTTTCATTTTTTTTTTCAAAATTTTTCATTTTTAAAAAACAAAAAAAATTAAAAAAAAAATAAAAAAAAATTTAAAAAATAATAAAAAAATCTAAAAAAAATAAATCTTCTTTTAAAACCCAAAAAAATCTAAATAAACCCTCCAAAATTTCCACCAAACATATTATTACTATTATTAGGATTAATATTTCCAAAAGGATTAATATCACTAAATCCATCATTTCTATTTCTCAAAAGTGGATTAATAGGAAGACCAAATTCATCATATTGAGGAGCAAAATCAATTTCTGGTCCAAAGGGTGAAATTGGATCATATCTAGCACCAAAATTACCAATATTTGGTCTAAAAGGGAAATTATTAGGCCCCATTAAATTACCATTAATTGGAACATAAGGTCTATTTCTTTGATTATTTTGTAAATAAGGATTATGTGTATATGGATTATTATTTATTGGATTATTGTTTATTTCTGGATTTGAAAATGTATTATTTATGTTATTTATATTATTTATATTATTGTTTATGTTATTATTTTGATTATTTGAAGAAAATGGATCTGATTCATAATCTTTTATAAAATCTTGGAAAAAAGTGTTAAATAATTCTAATGATTTTTCATCTAGTTTATTTAAGTTTAAGTTTTTAATGTAATTTAATGGTTTTCTTTCTAATGTTATTTTTTTTTTTGTTGATTCTAGTATTATTTTCATTTTACCATTTGAGGAATTTGATAATGTTAATTTGTATTCTATGTTATTTTTTGTGTAATTTAATTCATATTTTCCAAATACGTTTTTTAAGTTTTTTAATATATTTTCTCTATCATTTAATATGTAATTTGATTGTTCCATTGATGCATTGAAAAATAATACAAATTGTTGCTCTGTTGTTAAATTATTTCCAGTTAAAATTAATGATTGTTGTACTAATGCACTTAACATTTTTTTAAAATATTATTATTTAATAATTATGGAGAAAATCCTTTAAATTCTTTTATTTATATTTTTTGCAATTTATTTCTAAAAAAAAATTTGATTAATAATATAATAAAATATATTATGGGTAATATTTTTGAATAAATATATTATATAGACTCAAATATATTAATAGGAAATAACAAATTTAAAGAATTAATAAACTATGATTAGATAAATAGTAAATTCAAAACGAATTTAAAAAAAAGAACTTCTAGAAAATGAAAATTTATTACATCATCTCCCTTTAAAAAATTAGTAAAAACATTATCAGAATTTCCATTATCAAAATTAAATATAATAAGATTACAAAGAGGAAATCCATTCAATTACTATAAATCATTGAATAAAAAATTAGGTTCAGGTATATTATTTTTCAAGTTCATAAAGTTATGTATAAAAGACAAAAAAAATAACAGCAATGAAAAAAATTTAAAAGATAATAAAATTCAGTTTTTACTGATAAAGATATAATTCAAGAAATCAAAAAATGGAAAAGATAGTAATATTGAAGATATGGTTGATGGAGTTAATGAAGGTTGTAAAATAGATTTTGAAAATTAAATTTAATATAATATATATTAAAAAAGATAGATTATTAAATTTCTCTAAATTATTTTCTTTTTATGACATATTAAATTGTAAATAAATATATTAAAGATATCATTTTACTTTTATAAAATCTTATAATGTTATCAATAAATCAATCATAATTAATAATATATTACAATATGTCTCTTAATTTGTGAAAAAAAAATTTACTTATAAATTTTACATTATTATAAAGTTAATTAATCCTATGAAGAATATTATTTATATTCTAATGTTTATTTTCGATTATATGGAATTTTATTTTATCAAAATAATATATTATAAGTTAATATTTTAAGGAAGTTATTATTGCAATTTTAGTTTCTCTCACTCAATTCTGAAGGAACAATAGAAATATGAATTACTAACAATTATTTAATAAAAATTTTTATCATCATATTATTTCTGATAAAAAATAAAGAATTTTTAAAATTAAATATTTAATTAATTTACTCCTTATTTAATATAAATTCAAGATAAATTTAACCTATTTAAGAAAAATATATTTAATTTATATTCTTTTAAGTAATTTCATCAAATTTTCTTTTTAGTAAAATTAAACATATAATAATATCTTACAGTTAATAATTGCTTTTTTTAATTGAAATAGGACTTTTAATAAAATCTAAACAATAATAAGTTAAATAATTTTTACTATTTTTGTCTACTTCACAAAAATCTATAATTGTATATTAAAAGATAAATGTTTTAACTTTTGAACTATTCATTATTTATATTTGTATTAAAAAATTATTAAAAAAAGAAAATATCAAAATCAATTATATTGAAGAAAAATTAAATCAACTAAAACATATAAAATAATTTGCAGATAAAAAAATATATTTTTATAATTCAGTGTAGGTTTTCAAAAATTAGTATTTTGTCTTATGATTATATGATAATATATTAAAACATAATTATAAAAGAAAAATAAAAAGTAAAGAATTAAAACAAATAATAAAGATTTGTCTATATGTGAATCTATTGATGAATATATCAAAATTGAATTAAAAATGAAAATTCTAAGCATCTTTTGATTTTTAATCCAATAATTTATTGGTCTTAATCATATATTTCCAAAAAAATAAATTTAAAAATATATTCAAATATATTATCAACTTTTTATTCATTTTGAATAAATTTTAAATTTTAAATAACCTTTTCACATTATTTATTATTTTATTGTTTTTGGATTGAAATATCTCAAAATTGAATGATTTAGATAAAAAAAATAATATGTTACTTTTATTTTGTTATATATTTTAAATATATTCTTTTTCTTTTTATCTATTAAGAGAAATAATATATCAATCAATTCCGATTTTTTAAATATGTTTGAACAAATAATTTATAATTTTGATTATTATATTATTTTTGCTATAATGAGGAATTTTAGGAAATTTATCTTTTATATTCAGTTGTTTTAAAATAATTAAATTCCTTATTATTTTAAATAATATATTAATTTTGTACAATTCTTTTAAAAAATATTAAAAAAGGAGTTTAGAAATTGATAATTATTATTTTAAATATATGGAAACCCCGTATTTTGGATCCAAATGTTATTGGCTCCGTGGAAATGTTCAAAGTTTATTAATATTAAATTAATAATTATTAAATATAATCTTATGATAAATTAATATTAAACCAAAAATTAAGAAATATTTTTATATAAAGGTTTTAAATGATTATTCAAAAAGTTAATTTAGTAAAAATCTTTAAAAGTTATGAATAAATCAAAATTTTTTCTTTATTTATTTACAATATATAAAATTGAAAAAAAATAAGTTAGAAAAATAATAGGAAATTTAAAAAACAATTATTTATTAGATAATATTATTAATTTTTAAAAACCTTACATTTTATTTATTATTCAAAAAATATTAAAAAAATTATTACTATGAAATTATAATAAATGAATATAAAAAAATATCAATTAATTCAAAAAGAAATATATAATATGAAACAAATAAAAAAAAAATTTAGAATATATATTGTAAAAATATTAAAAATTGAAAATAATGAAATTTCAATTCATTAAAAATAAAAAGTAGTATTTAATTACAATATTTCTCTGATTAGAGTGACCATCCCCTTTTCCAAAATCAGCATTCTCTAAATAGAGCAAACATATTATAAAATTAGCTAAAATCCTTTATTAAACCATTTTATAAAAAAGATTTATTTTTATATTAATAAAATCATTATATAGACTTATATTATAATATATTAAAATAAAAATATTACAATTACCTATTCTCAAAAATATATTTAATGTTTAATTTTATAATTCATACCTAAAATAAAAAATATAAATTATGATCAGTAATATTCTATAATAATATAGGCTATAAAATATTTTTCTTTCACTTAATAAAATTTATATTAAACTTTAAAGAAATATCTTTAATTATTATTATTTAATTTAACCATAATCTTTATTAAATTTTTTAATGAGTAATAATAAATGAAAAACTATTCTAAATCCATATAATCATTTTCAATTTTAAAATAGTTAGTAGGTATTTTATTTGATATATATAAATTTTATTAAATATTATTAATATCAATTAATTTTTTATTCAATATTGTTTCACTCAAAAAAAATAATTTAATGAAAGATAGATTTTATTTTTGAATCTATCATAAAATTCAAAAATATTTTATTATTTGAATATTATATTTAAAATAGTATATAACTTAAAGTATTTATATGATATAAATATATTTAAAATTTTTTATATATTTTACCGTGATTCTTTAAATAGAGTGACCCATACCTTTTTCTAATAAAAATTGTCCTCTCTACTCAGAGAAATACAGTAATATAAGCAATGGAAATGTTAAATGTTTATCATTAAAAAATTATTATTAATAAGTTTACACAAATCTTTTTAATTATGAAATATTACTTATTTATATTTTATAAATATTAATGATAAAAACAAAAATGAAATATTTTTTAGGAAAAATTGCCTAATCATTATTCATTTAAACCAATAAATTTTTTAAAACAAATTTGAAATATTGATATTACTTAACAGAAAATAATTATTTATAGGATTTTTTTTCATATATTCTATTATTATCATAATTGAAAAATATTTGAATTTGTAAAAAATAATAATTAATAAACTTTTTATCAATATTTTTATATTGTAAACAATATATATATTCTCTAGATAATAATACTTGAGAAGTATTCGTTGATTAAGTAGAAATATTCTTTAATTTTATTCTTTTATTTAAAACACTTTATATATAAAATGAACCAATTTTAGTTCTTCAATATTATGATTGAAATAGTATATAAATCAATCATTAAAATTTAAAATTTAAATTTTAAATATTTATTTAAATATTTGATGAAAAATATTTTAGTAAAAACTATAAATTAATTTTAGTTTTTTTGAAATTATTTACTTTCAATTATTTTTTATTTTTATATTACCATATAAAAATTTTGAAGTAAAAAAAGTTAACATGAAATAATTTATATAATCAACAAATCTTTTTAGATTGACACTGTGGATTAATATTGAGAACATTTAATTATTGTTATTGATATAAAGTTTAATCTAAAAGATATATCAACACCCACGAAAATATTAAATGGAAATAAAATAAATTTTAATTAATTAACTGCTTTTATTAATATATTTTGAAGTAATTAATTCTCCTATTTATATATTTTATCAAAATATAAAATATATAATTAGAAATATAGATGAATGAAAAAAAAATGGATAATTTATTTGTGATTTTCAAAATTAAAAGAAAAAAAAATAAAAAATAAATATAAAGAATTTTAAATATGATAATATAGATAATGGAATTTTAATCTAAAATATTTGGATTAAATGAAGATTTTCTATTATCTCAAATTTAGAATATAAAGAGATAAAATAAATTTAATTGGAGAAGTATTATTTTGAGTTTCAAAGAAAATAGAAAAGATTTATATCAGGAGGTATTAATAAGATTTTTAATTTAGATTATATAAATAATGAAAAAAATAATCATTCAATTTTTAAAATATTTTGATTATAATTTAAAAGATATATTATTTAATTATTTATTAAATATTTTTTTATTTTTTTTAATGTGATTTAT
>JAEEGL016024961.1_pt1 | contig 11865 bp, 10 predicted proteins | sample 9134231 | NCBI WGS metagenome assembly JAEEGL01 (sample SAMN16246548, study PRJNA631951) | gut metagenome | biome: gut microbiome; feature: rumen; material: fiber-attached | host: Bos | place: Iran: Karaj | collected 2018-10 | reverse complement strand
GATAATGATACCACGCTGCTTTAGTTTTTTTACCCACATCTGGAATTCTGTAAAAGCCTTTCCGATACCCAAGCCATGTCCTAACTCAATACCTTCTAAGCCATCATCACCTATCACACCTCCCCATACCGTGTTATCTAAATCCAGAATCAGGCATTTCTTAAACTGCCCTCTGATGGCTGAGATAATATCCACCACCCTCGATGCAATATATGGAAGTGCATTAACACTGAACACCATCTCTGTCGTCATATAGACATTAGATGCAAACATGAATTGTCGTCCGAACATATTCTGCAAACCAGCAATATCACAAATAAACAGATTAGGATACTGCCTGGCGAGATTCATCAATTCATAATTCAGCTTACGTACCTGATATGAAAAGGAAGATACCACCTTATTAGCATAGCTACCAAAGACGGTATCTTCAATCTCTGGATAATTGAAATAGATGATCTTCTTGTTGGCAAAGGATGGGCTCTCACATAAAGAAGAAATAAAAGAGAGTCGATCATCTGCTAATCGTTCCTGTTGCTCTATGGACAGAGAACTATGATATTCACCCAATTTATGTGTTGACTGGAATATGATCGTTATCGTTGCATCAAACTCATACAACTCACTGGTCGGATCCATCAGTTGACGCTCCACCTGATTATATTCTCCTTCATAGATATCAAGTGACAAACCTCTATCAACGGCATCCCCCTTGATAGCTGTAACCAATAACTGGGTGGCGGTGTCACCAAGTAAGGCCACTTTAACTTTCGGAACATTCAGTTCCTCTCTTGCCAACTTCTTTAATTCTCTTAGGCTCTTCATATTTCCTATAGTTTGGTGCAAAAATACGAAAAACAATCGGAATAATAAAATAAAAATCTACCCAAGTGCATTTTTTCTTCTTTTTTTTGTACTTTTGCAACATAATTATCTGAATTATTGATATGAGGCACTTCCGTAAGCAACTTGCAATCATAGCTATTCTCCTTTTGGGGGCCTATACCTATTATTATATTAAGGGGAAAAATACAGATGATGGTCATAAGGTTGTGATCTGTATTCCTGTTTATGGACAAAGCTATGCACTTGGCGAAGAAGCAATACGAATAACCGATTTTGACTCTCTACACATTAACTATAATGGCAGAATTGTCACGGAGCAGTTAGACTATGCTTTTGGATATTTTGATCCAACCAGCATATTGAAGCAATATATCAAAAGAATATTTCATTATGACAAACGTTCTTTTGAATTGTCCATCTATGGTATGGCAGAATCTCTCGCTTCAAAGACAGGAGAAGACACCATCATCTGCATCTTTCCTGGAGGGCTCGGCATGCAACCCATCAAAAAACTAATGAAGGACTCTTCTCCATACAACAAATTCATAGAGGAAATAACCTGTGCATATAAAAATGCTCAAGAAAAAGGATGGGATTTCAATATTCCCGCAGTATGTTGGATGCAAGGAGAATCAGATATTGCTGATTATCCTGAAACGGATTACAAGTCATCATTAAAACAGATGTATCAGGATCTTAATGCAGACATCAAAAGCATCACACACCAACCTAATGATATTCGGTTTATTTGTTACCAAACAAATGTCGTCACAAAAGGCAAAAGATACAAACCCTATCATTTCAATGGCAAAGAAGCCCAAACACCACAAACCCAGATGGAACTTATCAGAGATGATTCTCTATTCTGGGCAAGTGGTCCGATGTACCCCTACTCCTATGTAAATGAGTCATTACATCCAGATGGGATTAGTCAGAAAAGGTTTGGATACCTTGCTGCTGAATCAGTTCTTGATTTGCTTCATCATGAGAAACGCTTTATAGGTGTAGTTCCCATCAAAACAGATATTAATGATAACGAGATACACATTCTTTTTAATGTACCCTATCCTCCCTTATGTTTTGATACTATTTCTGTCAGAAAAATAAGTAACTATGGTTTTAATGTCATTCGGAAAGATAATGTTGATATTATTTCTGATGTGAATCTGGATGGTGATACAGTTATTATCAAATGTAATGAATCTCCTATTGGATGTAAAATACGCTATGCTGTCAATGGTGAGTATATGAAAAGCGGTTGGCGAGTTGGGCCAAGAGGAAATCTACGTGACTCTCAAGGCATCAACAAGCATGTAGAGATTTTGGGGAGAAAATACGCTTTACATAATTGGAGTTATCAATTTGACTATTTAGCCGAATAGCATTAAAACATATTCAAAACCTTTTCAACAATCGGTCCCATATCATAATACTTATACTCAGCTAACCTGCCTCCAAAAATGACAGCATCCTCCTTCTGGGCTAATGCCTCATATTGCTTATACAGATTGGTGTTCTTCTCATCGTTGATGGGATAATACGGTTCCATTCCGTCAGTCCACTCTACCGAAAACTCCCTACTGATCACTGTCTGTGGATTCTTATAGACATCGTCAGCAAAAGACTCAAAGTGCTTATGTTCGATGATTCGGGTATAAGGGATATCAGCATCCGTATAGTTGATCTGAGCCAATCCTTGATAATTGGGGGTATTTAATGTTTCATTTTCAAACCTGACAGTACGATATTCAAGTTTACCATATTGATAATCATAGAATTCATCAATCTTTCCTGTGAAAACAATCTTGTCTGCCATAGACTCGAATTCTTTTCTGTTGGCAAAGAAATCTGTATCTACTTTCGTCTCAATTCCAGCCAATAATCCTTCTATGAGTTTATTATAGCCACCAATAGGAACACCCTGATAAATATCATTAAAGTAATTATTATCATATACGAATCTTACAGGAAGACGTCTGATAATAAACGGAGGCAGCTCTGTGCATTTACGTCCCCACTGTTTCTCGGTATATCCCTTTATAAGACGTTCATAAATATCTCTTCCTACTAACGATATGGCTTGTTCTTCCAAGTTGGTAGGGGTCTTTCCTTCCATCTCTTTCCTCTGCTCATTAATCTTATTCTGAGCTTCCTCTGGTGTGAGCACGCCCCACATCTGAGAGAAAGTGTTCATATTGAAAGGCAGATTATAGGCTTTTCCCTTATAAAAAGCAACAGGTGATTCAGTAAACCTATTAAACTCTACGATGGAATTAACGAAAGTCCATACTTTCTTATTTGAGGTATGAAATATATGTGGACCGTATTTATGGACATTGATACCTGAAACTTTCTCACAATACAGATTGCCTCCCAAATTCGGACGCTTGTCAATAACCAGACAACGTTTCCCTTGCTTATTTGCACAATGCGCAAAGACTGAACCAAACAGCCCCGAACCAACTATCAAATAATCGTATCTCATACTCTTTAATCGTTTATGTCAATAATATTATGGATTTCGCTGCAAAAGTACACTATTTTTTTGAATTTCATTTGGTTGTATCAAAAATAATACGTAATTTTGCCCAAAAAGCATATCATTATGGATAAACCATTAAAAATTGTCTACATAACCCCTCAACTCTATACAGCTGACGGAGTTGCTCGTGTACTAACCATGAAAGCGAATTATTTCGCAGAGAAATTCAACTATGACATCACCATCATATTAACAGAAGGAAAGGACAAACCTCTATTCTATCAACTCTCTGACAAAATTCATGTTGTCAATCTCGACCTAAACTTTGAAGAGATATGGCATCTGTCTTTTGTTAAGAAAGCAATGATTTACCTGAAAAAGCAACATAAATACAAGTATCTTCTCACTAAAGAGTTGATGCAGTTACGACCTGACATCACTGTGACACTACTCCGCCGTGAGATCAATTTCATCAATGACATCAAAGATGGTAGTAAAAAGATCGGTGAGATGCATATTCTCAGATCTCATTTCCGCAACTTTGAGAAAAATCAGACTAATGCTTTTAAAGAGCTATTTTCAAAATATTGGAATTATCGACTAATCGGCAAGCTCAAGCAATTAGAGCGTATGATTGTCTTAACAGAAAAAGATTGTAAGGCATGGACTGAGTTAGATAATGTGATTGCGATTCCCAACCCCTTACCATTCACCCCCAAAACCGTCAGCCCTTTAACAGAGAAAAGAGTGATTGCAGTTGGAAGATATTACCAAGAAAAAGGATTTGATCTGCTATTGGAATCTTGGGCAAAAATATATAAGACTCATCCTGAATGGCGATTGGAGATCTTTGGGGATGGCGACAAAGCCATGTATGAAGAAATCAGGGACAAATTAGGCATACCTGTCAGTAGTTGTAGGTTAAACGGACGTACCAACGCTATAGAACAAGAATACGTCAATAGTTCTATTTTTGTGTGTAGTTCTCGATTTGAAGGATTCGGAATGGTACTTGTCGAAGCGATGGCATGTGGTTTGGGAGTAGTATCATTCGATTGCCCATGGGGACCAAGTAGTATTTTAGCCAATGGTGAGGACGGCATTCTTGTTGAGAATGGGAATACGAATTCTTTAGCAGAGGCTATTAAATCACTGATGGATCACCCTGATAAGCTTAATACAATGGCCCAAAAAGCTATTGTCAACGTCAAAAGATTCCAGATGGACAAGATTGCATATCAATGGAAGGAATTACTTGAAAATCTGGTATAACCTCAATCCTAAAAATTTGGCTTCGGGGTCCAACCTATTAACACTTTCCGAATCCAAAAATAGAAATTAGGGCAATGATTATACAGAACTGATGTCACCTTCTGTTTCAAGCCATTTGAAAAAGACAAATCAGGTATTTTTTTTCGAAGGAAAGCAAAGATTTCTTTTCTTTCCTTTGAACTTTTAATACCATAAAGCATAAAGTAGATCAAGAGAGAAAAGGAAACAAAGATATTATTCTCCAATTTGGCTCGTACATCAGGAGAGAGCGTCTCTATCTGTTTCAACTTCCAAGTACTGGCTATTGCTATACAAAGATCTTTTGCCTTACGACCATTAAATGAAAAAGTTGCAGACTCATGGCCCCTTCGATAGATGTTCAATAATCTGGAAACCCTCAAGCATTTTTTAGCTTTAAGATAACACTCATGAGTAAAAGGAACATCCTGATAACGTATGCCTGGAACAAACTGAAGATGGTTCTCCAATAAGAATTCTCTTCTAAAAAGTGTACGCCAGACATAGCATTGGCGTGGATTCAGATCTTCCAAAAATAACCTTTCACCAGACTTCTCTTCCACATGCCATTCTTTTTGAGGAATCACATTATTGGCATCTATTTCCTCATCAGTCATTTCCAGAAAGTCAGCAACAACAAGATCTGCCTTAGTCTCTATAGCTTTTTCAAGTAACAACTGCAAACTGTCATCAATCAGCAAATCATCTGAGTCGGGCATAAGAATGTAATCCCCTTTGGCTTTAGCAATGCCATTGTTTCGTGCAACAGAAAGACTCAGGTTTTCCTGATTAATCACAGAGATATTAGAATGATTATTGATGATATCCTGAATCATCTCCATACTCCGATCTTTCGTCCCATCATTGACAATAATAATTTCATAAGTTGATTCATCCAAATTCTGTCGTAGAACACTTTCCAGACAAGGACGGATATATTTCTCCACATTATATACAGGAATAATAATGCTTATTAGGCATTGATTACCTGAACTACTAATCACATGTGGATGGACACCAGAATACTCCATAATCAATTTCTGTATTAATTGGTGCAAAGATACAAAAAAAATAAAGAATTAAACCGTTTTAATACATTATTCTGATAAAAAAATAATTTTCCCCTATAATTATTTTGCCAGTTCAAGGAATAATCGTAAATTTGCAAATAAATATTCATCAATATGGATTGGTACGAGAAATATCTTAGCATTTACGAGAAGCCATTCAGTGAGGTTCCTCAAGAGGTCATTGACCAAACTCATGATCAGCTTACAGCTCTTCAAAGTAATAACCCAATGATATCTATCATCATTGTTGCCTACAACGAAGAAAAGCATCTGCCTGCCTGCCTTTGGTCATTAAGTGAGATCAAATGCAAGTATCCAGTTGAGTTTATCGGAGTAGATAATGAATCTAAAGACAGAACCGCCGAGATTTATCAAAAATCAGGTATTCCCTACTATACTGAGCACCAACATACATGTGGCTATGCAAGACAATGTGGTTTGAATCAGGCAAAAGGCAAGTATTCCATGTGTATAGATTCTGATACGATTTATCCACCCTATTATTTTGAGATCATGGTTGAGGAACTGATGAAGCCTGGTATTTCTGCTGTTGCTGCCATGTGGAGTTTCTATCCTAATGAGAATCATTCTAAGCTGCAATTAAAGATGTATGAGTTCTGCCGTGATATTTTCATACGAATTCAAGCCATCAATCGACCAGAACTCAGTGTAAGAGGATTAGCGTTTGGCTATGAAACGGCTAATGCGATGAAAGAAGGGTATCGAGTTGAATTGCTTCGTGGTGAAGATGGTTCTATGGCTTTAGCCATGAAAAAATATGGAAAGATTAAATTCATATATGACAGTCGGTGTCGTGTGATAACAGGATATGGTTCTCTGAAAGAAAAATCTCTTCTGACAGCCATGTGGAATCGCTTAAAATTTTACGGTCTATCAAGGCTCTTCTACAAGACCGATCATTATCAAGATGCGGAAGACAATTTCTTAAAGAAATAAGAATCTTGCATTAATCATTTAGGCTTTCGAAAAGATTGATCCATTGAGGGATAATCTCTTCTTTTTTGAATCGTTGGGCAGATTGAATCGCATTCTGCCCCATTTTTTTTCTCAAAGATTCGTTTTCTATTAACAGAGAAACTTTATCTGCAAAAGTCTCAACATCATAGCAACTGACTAGGAAACCGTCTTTACCGTCTGTGATAATCTCAGAAGGACCATAAAGACAATCAAAAGCCACGACGGGGATACCACAACTCATCGCCTCTGGCATCACCAAACCAAACGGCTCATAGATGGATGTCAGAATAAGAATAGAACTTTCCTTGTATCTGTCCAAAATATCTAATGTCTGACCATGTGGATAGACATGTTTCCCTTGGGGAATCATACTTCTATTATCCCCCAGATCCGCTCCTTCACCATAGATATCCAGACACCAATCAGGATGGCGTTTTTCTAAAAGATTCCAAATAGCATTCAGATATTGATAACCTTTTTGAGGATCTAATCTCCCTACAAAGATAATACGTTTGTTTTCACAGTGACTAAAATCATTCGTTTCATTCATCGTCACGATATTGGGAATGACTGAAACATTCGGATTGATCCGCTTCCATTGTTCAGCATCCCCAAATGTCAATGCAATTATCTTATCTGCCTTGCCTAAAGCTTTATAATGGAAAAAGCACTTGATACGATTAACAAATGTCATCTCCTGCATATGGAAAGGACGATTAAAAGTGCCATGACTCTCAACAACCAAAGGAATTTTCCCTTTCCATTTCACTATAAAATCTGCAAATTCAGATGCATTGGTAATCAGGACATCAGGTTTTTCCGTTTCTAACAAGGCGTCTATTCTATTTCGGAACAATTTTATCAATTTCCAATATACCCAATATCTTTTCAAGCCTATGTATCGATATTGTTGAACAAAGCGTATCCCAAGATCAATATGTCGTACTATACTGTTGAGTGGATAGGGGACCTTGTGGTTTCCCTGATCTGTTGTAACAAGGCATACTTCAATACCTGGGATTTCAGAAAGCGCATTCATCTTATCAGTCCAAACGCGTTCTAAACCACCCCAGACAGTAAAAATCCTATTGATATATATAATCTTCATAAGGGGCTTACAACAGTTTCTTTATTTTACCAAGTCCCCAAACACTAAACGCAAGAATAATAGGTGGAAGACGAGATATCAACCACAAGGCAAAATTCATAAGTCTTTTACTCTTAAATCTGATAACTTCTTTGAATTTAACAGGGAAACGCATAAAATCATATATCTCTCCTTTCGAAACTTCAGGTTTAATCCTATCTATGTTATTAAGCACATAACTACCAATATAGAAGCTATTCATTCCCAGATTGTAGCATAGATATGGGAAATAATCTTTATCCTTATATTGCGGACATTTCCTTTTCATATAATCTATCGTTGCAACATTCCGTAGAATTTCATCCCTATCTAACTGCTCTCTATCCTGATATTGAGACAAAGAGTTAGGACGACAAAGATAATGATAGGTGATATCTGAAAGAAGCACAGCCCTGTTGACCTTTGGTACAAAGTCATAAGTAAATGCTAAGTCCTCCCAATATATTGTATCTAAGAAACGTAAATGATTTGATCGAATCAAGTTCAGACTAAAAAGTGCATTACATACAGAGATCCGGAAAGATGAATAGTTTTTGAATGCATACATCGCCAGTTCGCCAGGTTTCAATAGTTTCAAATCCGGATAGTAGTTATGTTGCGACGGCGAATGACGAACCATATCCACACGAATCCATGAACCATATACAACATCTGCCTGATATTGAAGGGCAACACCAACCATCTTTTCTATCGCGTCCGACTCTAATACGTCATCGGAATCCAAAAAGAACAAATATTCACCCTGTGCTTGTTCTAATATGATGTTTCGTGTCTTTCCTATGCCAAGATTATGTGGATTATAAAGAATATGGATATCCTTGCCTCTTTGATGTTCTTTCTGAAAACGCTCTACAACGTTGATTGTACCATCATTACCACAGTCATCTACAATCAAATACTCAATACTACTAAAAGTCTGATTAAGAGCAGACTCCATTGTCTTCCCAATGTAGTCAACAGCCTTATATACTGGTATTCCTATAGTAACCTCATAATTCATCCTAACAGAACTCAAACGAAGACTTATAATTATTTTGCAAATTTAAGAAAAAAATTTGGAACAATCAATTTTTATCTGTATTTTTGCAATTAGAATGAGAAAAATCTGCTTTTTGACAGACTCCATCTTCTCTATTGGAGGAGTGCAGCGAGTAACTGCAGTCATCGCTAAGGAATTGGCAAAAGATGACTCAGTGACAATCGTGACGTTTGACAAACCTGATTCATACACCCCAAAATTATATGATTTAGGCCGCTCAAATATCACATTTAAGTACTTCTGTTATCCTACCATTAATAACTGGAAGAGAAAGTTATATAGGCTATATAGTGGCATATACCTCAAGTGTCATTTCCAATCAAAATGGTCCTCAGACCTCTATGCCAAGAGTTCTTTTCCAACACCTTTAAGGACTGCATTAGCTAAGGAGCTCAACGAAGGTCATTATGATATCATTATTGGTGTTCATGCTCCTTTAGCCGCCAGATTAGCAACACTCCGTTCCTATCTGCCTAAAACGAAACTGATTGGTTGGATACATAATTCATTTGAAGCATTGTTTAGTGAGACCTCCTTATATATAGGAGCAGACAGAAAACGACACTACGTATATCAATTTCAGAAATTAGATAAAGTCATTGTACTCTGTAACCATGATGCAGAAACCTATCAAAAATATGACTCAAAATTCCGCCCAATTGTCATCTATAATCCTCTGACGCTGACACCAGGGAAACGTTCAGAAGGAAATACGCATCGATTCTTAGCTATAGGGCGCTTTTCACATCAACACAAAGGTTTTGATCTGCTTATAGAAGCTTTCTATATTTATGCACAGAAGAATTCAGACTGGATTTTAGACATTGTTGGGGAAGGTGTAGAAGAATCTCTATACAAATCACTTATTAAAAAATATAATTTAGAAGATCGAATCAAAATTCATCAATTTACTAACGATATACAAGAGTACTATTCCAAATCACAAATCTATGTACTCAGTTCCAGATGGGAGGGATTTGGATTGGTATTAGTAGAGGCAATGGCTCATGGACTACCCATAGTGTCATCTGACTTACCTACCAGCAAGGAAATCATGGGAGATTTTGGACTCTATTTCAAAAACGGCAATTACAAAGATTTAGCTGAATGTTTAGAAAAGGCAACCCAGATTAATTGGAAGGAAAAATCTAAAGAGGCTTTAGAGATTGCTAACAAGTTTGATATTAAACAGATTATCAACGAATGGAAAAAGGTTATTGAGTAATTATGGATTAAGCCTCATCAATCACTTTCTGCATCTGGATTTTCCAAGTGAGATTTTCAACAGTCTTCCGAATCTCCTCTGGCTGGAATTGATGATGGTCTATAAATTCCAGAATCTGCGGAACATCTATCGGAGACTCATCTGGCTGGGCTTTGATGACATAAGACTGATAATCGAAGTCACTATCTTGTTCGCTATAAATAAAAGGTATGCCACGAGTAGCATATTCGCGGTTCTTCAGGGTCTTAATAATAGTGATACCACTACGATGTCTTGCTAAACTACCAATAGCGAAACAGCTCTGATTGAACACTTCATCCAACGCATCGCCAAATAACTGACCATGGAAAATGATTTTATCCTGAATACCATATTTATCTATGATGGCCTGCATACCTGGATGAAAAGCATTTGCCTTATATCGCTCATTCGGATGAACACCTCCCACAATATGGAAAAAGACTTGGCGCGGATTGGGTGTATTCTGATAATATTCTCCCAATCCAGCAATCAAACGATCGTAACCATGCCATATATGAACCTCAGCGACCCCAACCAGATGAATAGAGCCATCAGCAGGTTGCTGGTATTGGTGTAGAGGAATACTATCAAAATCGACCCCATTACTGATACGAATCGTACGCTGTCCAAATATACGTTCCTCATTGGAAAAAGTTACAATGGCTGCAAGCTCTTTTGACAACTGATTACGGAATAATCGGTCTATCTTTAATTTTAACTTAATATCCCATGAGAATCTTGCAAATTCCTGATCGTATGGATAAGTCGGTATTTCCATAACGGCTTTGATACCAATACCTCTCAATCTTTTGAAAAAACGAATCAGAATTGGATCAGCATTCTGGTTGCAACGGGCATAGACAAATTGAATGCTGTTGAGTTTGCAATAATCATATATACAATCGTAATCTAAGCGCTGACGGATTGCTGCCAGTTTTCCTGTTCCATAGTCTTGAATGACCTGATTATCAATAAACCTACAACGATGTCCCCTTTGGTCAAAACCATAGTAACACAGATGAACCTCGTGACCATTTTCACGAAGTCCCTTTACCTGATAGTGGATCTTTTTGGTGATACCACTTGCATCAGAGAAACCATGATAAACCAAGAATAGTATTTTCATCTGCTAAAAACTGACGTTGTAGATTCGATAATTTCAATATTTTCCTGCAAAAATAGAAAAAAATTTGGAATTACACAAAATAATTCCTATTTTTGTAATCTGAAAAAGAAAAGAAGTCATGGATAGTGAACAAGTCAGGGAAAAGTTTAAAGGCAATCCAAAGCTGAAGAAACTGATAGATTGGCTGATTATGAACCAGGTGGAGACAAGACCTCGCTGGTATGTCAGGTTGTTGGCGCCCCTGTATCAGCATCGGGGGAAGCATAGCGTGATCCATCGTTCTGTGAGGATGGACACACCACCCTATCGCCAGTTCAGACTTGGAGACTACTCCGTAGTGGAGTCTTTCGCCTGTATCAACAATGCCGTAGGTGATGTGATTATAGGTGATCATACCAGAGTCGGATTACATAATACGATTATCGGCCCTGTTACCATTGGCAGTCATGTGAACCTGGCACAAGGCATCACGGTGACTGCACTCAATCATAATTTTGAGGATACGGAGAAACGTATTGACGAACAAGGCGTCAGCACGACACCCGTTACCATCGGCGATGATGTCTGGATTGGGGCTAATGCCGTGATCCTACCTGGTGTTCATATCGGCAACCATTGTGTGGTGGCTGCAGGTGCTGTCG